>Ga0116129_1001900_pt1 | contig 11033 bp, 5 predicted proteins | sample June2015DPH_17_2_FD_89732 | JGI IMG/M metagenome (GOLD analysis project Ga0116129, IMG submission 89732) | Peatland microbial communities from SPRUCE experiment site at the Marcell Experimental Forest, Minnesota, USA - June2015DPH_17_10 | ecosystem: Environmental > Terrestrial > Soil > Wetlands >...
GCTCGCCAAGGATTGGGAGAATCTCAACCGCAAGGCACTCGCGTTCTTGCGTCTCGCATCAATCCGCCTCATGCTCAGAAAACTCTGCAATCCAGCCTGAACTCTCCGGACAGACTCTAAGATGCTCGTAAACTTCGCCGGCGACAGCCGGCGGTCCCTCTGTGACAAGCCTTTTCTGGCAAGGTCGATCAGCGGGCCGGCCATGGAGCGATCTATGTCAAAGCAGGAGGGCGTTAGCGGCGATGAGGCGCTTACAGGGGACGAGCGAGAGCTTCGTCTGCTGGTGGAGACGATTCCGGCACTGGTGTGGAGAGCCGCGCCAGAGGGCAATATCGATTACATCAACAAGCGCGTGCTCGAATATCTTGGAGCGCCGTTTGGTGAAATCATCGGATGGGGTTGGATGGAGAAAATCCACCCGGACGACGTCGCTTTCAAGGTGAGCACGTGGCTCAAAAATCTAAAATCCGGGAATCCTCACGACGCAGTCTGCAGAATTCGAGGAGCGGACGGCGGATACCGATGGTTCGAAGTACGCGGAGAACCGCTGCGAACTCACGATGGCACAATACTGAATTGGTACGGCGTTCTGATCGACATTGATAATCGAAGAAAAGCAGAAGAAGCCCTTCGGGAAAGCGAGTACAAGCTCCGCCAGATCGTCGAAGCGGTGCCCAGCATGCTCTGGGTAACGGGGCCGGACGGGGAGCCAACCCATGTCAATCAGCGGGTCCTGGACTATACCGGCGCCCGTTTTGAGAACATTCTCCATCTTGGCTGGAAGGAATTCCTGCATCCGGAAGACTTTTCAGCAACCGCAAGTGCCTTCTTTCGCGCGATTCAAACCGGAACCTCCTACCAGGCGATGCAGCGTCTGCGGCGGGCGGACGGCGAATATCGTTGGCACCATTCCCGTGCTGAGCCATTGCGTGATCGACAGGGACGCATCATCGAGTGGTACGGCCTGTCAGTCGACGTCGATGAACGCAAGAAGGCTGAAGACCAGCTTCGATCCATTCAGGCGCGCCTCGCACGAGCATCACAAATTGCCGCCGTCGCCGAGCTTTCGGCATCCATGGCCCATGAAATCAATCAGCCGCTGTCAGCGGTCGTTGCCAACGCGCAAACCTGTCAGACATGGCTGTCCGGTAGCAATCCCAACATCGCGCTAGCGAGAGCGGCAGTGGATCGCATTGTGCGCGATGCTACGGCAGCGGCAGAAGTCGTCCGCCGCATCCGCGCGCTGTTTAAGCAGAGCGCACCGGAAAAGTCGCAGTTGCAAATCAACGAGGTCATCGAGGAGGTCTGGCGACTATTGCAAGGTGAAATAAGCCGGAGAGGCGTTATGGGGGAATTGGATCTCGCGCAGCAACTGCCGCCGCTAGCCGCCGACCGTATCCAGGTTCAACAGGTGCTAGTGAACCTGATACGCAATGCCGCCGAGGCGATGGACGCGTCGGAGAGTCCAAAGCAACTGATCGTTCGCTCGCGGCACGTCGATGGCAGGATCATCGTCGAGGTGTGCGATTCCGGTCCCGGACTCTCGGATAAGGAAAAGGCTTTCGAACCCTTCTATAGCACCAAGCAGAATGGAATGGGCGTAGGTCTAGCCATAAGTCGTTCGATCATTCAGGCGCACGACGGCGAATTGTGGGCGAGGGACAACGCGCCGAAAGGAACGATCTTGACCTTCACTTTACCGGCGACTTGAGGTCTCAAGGTGACCCAACAATCTGAAACAATCTTCGTCGTCGATGACGATTTCCGGGTACGCGAAGCGCTTGCGGATCTATTCGCGTCCAGAAATCTTCATTGCGTCGCCTTCTCATCCGCCGCCGAATATCTCCGATTAGTCCATCCAAGTGGTCCGAGCTGCCTGGTTCTCGATGTATCCCTGCCCGACGTCAACGGTCTGGACCTTCAGAATTCCATCGCTCACACCGATCACCCACCGATCGTATTTATCAGCGGGAATGCGGACGTCCCCTCATCCGTTCGCGCCATAAAAGCTGGCGCAATTGATTTCCTGACCAAACCTTGGAGAGATGAAGAACTGTTGCAAGCCGTGCGCGCGGCTCTCGAACAGGATCGTGAGCAGCGGCGGAACAAGGCCGAAATGACGGAGCTTAAGGCGAGGTTGGCCGCCTTGACGCCGCGCGAACGCGACGTTCTTCCGCTGGTGGTCCGCGGGCTGCTGAACAGGCAGGCTGCGGCGCAGCTGGGCATAAGCGAAGTCATCCTGCAAATTCATCGCAGCAAGATAATGCAAAAGATGAAGGCGGCCTCTTTAGCCGATTTGGTCAGAATGGCTGCGAAGTTTGATATCCCATGAGCAACAATCTGGTCTCAACGACTTCTGGAAATGATCGCTTCTGGCGCCACGCTTGGAGCCGCATGCCAATGGCACTGGCTCGCGCCCGCTGTCCTAATAGAAACACATTATATACGTCCGCCTGTCAGTTCGCTAACGTATTTGCGGAGCTAGCTGGACCCTCGAATTTGACGGGATTTCCGTGACGACAGCCGCAAAATCGATGATTGCGGTGATCGACGATAATTGTCGGGTTCATGAATCGTTCGATGACCTGCTGGATTGCGCCGGCTTTGGCGTGCGACTTTCTGCATGCTCAGGCGAGTTCATCGGCGGCTCCGCCCTGTCCAAAGTAGACTGCGTGATTTCGGATATAGCCATGCCGACCATTGACGGTTTCGCTTCGCAGCGGCCGGTGAGGGAGGTGCCCCCGACTCTTCCTCTCATTTTGGGGACCGGTCGTCATCAGCCTGCCGCGGTGACGACTGAAGCGGATCGTGGAGGGCAGCTTCTATTTGAAAGGCCATTCGCCACAGAACGGTTGCCGGCTGCGATAAATCTCGAGTTGCGAGAGTCGGCAGGTAGCAAATGAGCCGGGCTAATCTTCCAATTTTTCGAGTTGTCCCGGAAGATCGGACGCGGTCTTTTGGGCCGTTTATATGGGATCCGGCACGTCAGTTTCTCCTCGACGGAGAGGACGTGGCCGAGCCTGTCAGCAAATCAAAGGAGCGGCGAGGTGAAACCGTTATCTGCCGTGGGTGGCGCGGCGGCGACGATGGCGAACGGCGCCCCGCCCTGTTCGTGCTTCCAACGGCGGAGCACCCGTCTACTGCAATCCTCCATCGCCTCAGCCACGAGTACGAATTGAGGGATGAACTGGATGCGGTATGGGCGGTGAAACCGCTTGAGCTCGTGCGCGACGGCACCCGGGTCATGCTGGTGCTCGACGATGCGGGCGGCGAGCCACTCCAGTATCTGGTCGGTAAGCCGATGGAGGTGGGGCACTTCTTGCGCCTAGCCATCGGTATTGCAATTGCTCTGGGCGGGCTCCACCGGCGCGGCCTCATCCATAAAGATATCAAGCCGGCCAACATCCTGGTCAACGACGCGACCGGTGAGGTGCGGCTCACCGGATTCGGCATCGCTTCCCGCCTTCCGCGCGAGCATCAAGCACCCGACCCGCCCGAAATCATCGGGGGCACACTCCCCTACATGGCGCCCGAGCAGACCGGGCGGATGAATCGATCGATAGATTCGCGCAGCGATCTCTATTCCCTCGGCGTCACTTTCTACCAGATGCTCACGGGATTTCTTCCATTCTCTGCAAACGACCCGATGGAATGGGTTCATTGTCACATCGCGCGTCACCCGGCACCGCCCAACGGGCGAATGGCCGCGATCCCACCGGCCGTTGCCGCAATCGTGTTGAAGCTTCTCGCCAAAAATGCCGAGAACCGATACCAGACCGCCGCAGGCGTGGAGTCTGATCTCCGTCATTGTCTCTCCGCATGGGAATCGATTGGCCAAGTCGAGTCGTTCCCACTTGGCACGCAGGACGCGCCGGACAGGTTGTTGATCCCGGAAAAGCTCTATGGACGCGAGTTGGAAATCGAAAGCCTGGTAGCCGCTTTTGACCGGGTCGTTAGTGACGGAAAAACCCAGGTCGTGCTCGTGTCCGGCTACTCTGGCATCGGCAAATCCTCGGTCGTCAATGAATTGCATAAGATTCTGGTCCCTTCGCGGGGCTTGTTCGCGAGCGGCAAATTCGATCAATACAAACGCGACATCCCCTATGCCACGCTGGCCCAGGCCTTTCAGTCGCTCGTGCGTCAACTCTTCAGCAAGAACGACGATGAAATAGGCCGATGGCGACGCGCCTTGCTCGAGGCGGTAGGCACAAATGGCCAGCTCATGGTCAACCTGATCCCGGAGCTTGCTCTCATCATAGGCGAACAGCCCTCTGTTCCGGAGCTCCCGCCGCAGGAAGGGCAAAATCGCTTTCAACGGGTATTTCTGCGCTTCGTCGGCGTGTTCGCTCGCCCCGAGCACCCCCTCGCGCTATTTCTCGATGATCTGCAGTGGTTGGACAATGCGACACTTGAGATGCTCGAACATCTCGCCACGCATTCCGAGGTCACGCATCTGTTGCTGGTCGGTGCCTATCGTGACAACGAAGTCGGCCCAACGCACCCACTCCGACGAATCTTGGAGGCGATCCGCAGCGCTGGCGGGCGGGTGCGGGAGACCGTACTTGCGCCACTCACGCGTGAAGCCGTCGAGCAAATGGTTGCGGACTCCCTGCATTGCGCACAAGAGAGCACGAGGCCACTCGTCTTGCTGATCTACGAGAAGACGGAAGGCAATCCATTTTTTGCGATTCAATTCTTCATGGAGCTGAGCGAGGAAGGGCTGCTTCGGTTCGACCGCGGCGTGGCGGCATGGACCTGGGATGTCTCGCGTATCCAGGCAAAGGGATTGTCGGAGAACGTGGTCGATCTCATGGCCGTGAAGATCGGCCGTCTACCGATGACTACGAGACGAGCCTTGGGGCAACTTGCATGCCTCGGCAACATCGCTCAGATCGCCAACATGGCGTTAGTTCACGGCGGATCGGAGGACCGCATCCACGCGGCGTTACGGGACGCGGTATTGGCGGGCCTCATCCTTCGCGCGGACGTCGCCTACAAATTTCTTCACGATCGCATACACGAGGCGGCCTATGGACTGATCCCGGACTCTGAGCGCGCTGCAGCACATCTTCGGATCGGCCGCGCGCTTGTGACGGGTACGACGCCTGACGCGCTCGAAGACGCAATATTCGACATAGTGAACCATCTCAATCGTGGCTCAACCCTCATCGAGGCTCAGGATGAGCGCGAGCGGGTCATCACCTCGAATCTGATCGCTGGAAAACGTGCAAGAAGCTCGACCGCCTATGCGTCCGCCAGAAACTATCTGGTGCAAGCGACCTCACTCTTGTCGCCGGATGCATGGGCGCGCCACTTCCAGGAAACGTTCGAGCTCTATCTGCTGCTTTCGGAATGTGAATATCTGGTCGGCAACTTCGAGGCGGCTGACACCCTCTTTGAGATGCTCCTGAGCAGGGCGCCTTCAGAATTGCTCCGGGTCAAAGTTCACTGCCTGCGAATCAAGCTGTACCAAGTCGCCGGTAGATATGACCAGGGTCTCACCGTTGCCCTCAACGCGCTGCGTGCTTTTGGCGTTGCGTTTCCCAGCGGCGAACAGGACATCAACGCGGCAATCGACCTGCAACTCCACCACCTTCCGGTTAATTTGGCGGGACGCGCTATCGGTGACCTTGTCGAAACGCCGGTTGCTGCCGACCCCGTCAAAAGAGCAATTATCGATCTGCTCGTCGACGCGATACCTTGCGCCTATATCGCGCAACCGCCGCTCTTTCCGCTGGTGACGCTCGAAGCGGTCAACCGCTCCATTCGAGACGGGAATACAGATCAATCGAGCTACGCCTACGGCGTGTTCGCACTTGCTCTGGTATCCCACGTCGGCGACATAAACTCCGCCTGCCAATTCTCCGAAATGTCGCTGCGATTAAATGAGCGGTTAGACAATCCGCGCTTGCGGGGCACGCTGCTGCACCTGCACGGTGATCACGTCAATTTCTGGCGGCGGCATTTTGCCACCGGCCTACCGATCCTGGACGAGGCCTTCGCCGCTTGCCTTGAAGTTGGCGATCTCGTCTATGCCGGCTTTCTCGCTTTCCAGACGGTGTGGCATCTGATTGAAAAAGGCGATGTGCTGGCCGATGTGCTGTCGTCATCCGCCAGGTACGCGGCCTTCGCGCAGCAGAGCCGCAATGATGCCGTTTATCAGACCATCCGGCTTGAGCGGCGGTTTGTCGCTAGTCTGCAAGGCAGAACCAAGGATCCGGTGACATTCGACGACGACACATTGGATGAAGCGGCTTGCATTGCTGGGATCACCAAAGCGGCCTTTGGCTGTGGCATCGTCTTCTATCACATTATGAAGCAGATACTCGGCTTCCTCTACGGCCAATACCCAAAGGCATTGGCGTCCGCCGAGCAGGCCGAACCGGTGCTCGGCGCTGCCATGGCGATGCCGATCGAGGTGACCTACCACTTCTTCCATGCACTCACGCTCGCGGCGCTCTATCCCACGGCCTCGGCGGTTGAACAGGAGCGCTACCGCCGGCTGCTTGATGAGAAAGCGAGTAAACTTCGAATCTGGGCAGAGCACTCTTCGGAGAACTATCGCAATCGGCATGCACTTGTTTGCGCTGAGATCGCGCGCATTGAGGGACGCGATGTGGACGCCATGCGCCTCTACGAGCAAGCCATTCGCTCCGCGCGCGAAAACGGTTTCCTTCACAATGAAGCCATCGCCAGCGAACTCGCTGGTCGCTTTTACCTGGCCGTCGGTCTCGAAACAAACGGCTACGCCCATTTTCGCAATTCTCGCGCCTACTTTGCGCTCTGGGGGGCCGACGGCAAGGTCAGGCAACTCGAATCGCTGTACCCCCGCCTTGCCGCAGCTGAGGGGCCTCCGCGAGCCGAGACGATGGATGCTGCCATTGAGAGGCTGGACGTCACGACTGTGGTCAAAGCGTCCCAGGCCGTGTCCGGTGAAATTGAGCTGGCAAAGCTGATCGAGCGGCTGATGACCGTTGCGCTGGAGAATGCCGGAGCGGACCGTGGCTTGCTGGTCTTGCCGCGGAAGAACGACTATTTGGTCGAGGCGGTGGCTGAGGTCGACGGCGGTGAAATCGTGCTGCGCCACGAAGCGTGCTCCGATTGCGCCGCCCCGGAGTCCCTAATCCGCTATGTCATTCGCACGCGCGAGAGTGTGATTCTCGACGATGCTACGAGACCAAACTCATTCGCAGCAGATGAATATATCATTCGCCGACAGCCCCGCTCGGTATTTTGCCTTCCGCTTGTGCGACAAACCGCAGTGGTGGGCGTGCTTTATCTCGAGAATACTCTGACCTCGCACGTATTCACGCCCGATCGAACCGCACTGCTGTCATTGCTCGCTTCGCAGCTTGCTATCTCGCTGGAGAACACTCGTCTCTACAGCGACCTTCGGGAACGCGAAGCGAAGATTCGGCGTCTGGTCGATGCCAACGTCATTGGGATCGTCATTACGGATATTGATGGCCAGATGATCGAGGCCAATGATGCGCTGCTTCAAATGGTAGGACACGATCGCGAGGATCTTGTCTCAGGACACTTGCGCTGGAAGGATCTGACGCCTGCGGAATGGCACGACCACACCGCTCGCGCCCTGATCGAACTGAAGAAAAATGGGACCTTTCAACCATACGAGAAGGAGTATTTCCGAAAGGACGGTAGTCGTGTGCCCGTGCTCATCGGCGGCGCCGCGTACGGCGAGGCACGCGATCAGGCCGTAGCCTTCGTGCTCGATTTGACTGAGAGGAAGCGCGCGGAGGAGTCGCTCCGCGAGTTGCAATCAGATCTCGCGCACATGAACCGCCTGAGCATAATGGGCGAACTATCGACCTCGTTGGCTCACGAAATCACGCAACCGATCGGTAGCGCGCGTAACAACGCCCGCGCGGCCTTGAATTTTCTAAACCAGCAGCCACCGAACTTGGACGAAGTTAGGGAGGCGCTCGGCTGCGTCGTGGGCGACGCCGATCGAGCCGGGGAAATCATTGAGTGGGTCCGGGATCACATCAAGAAAGCGCCTCCTCGAAAGCTTCTTTTCGATCTCAATGAGGCGATCAATGAGGTGCTTGTCCTCGTGCGAAGCGCAATCACCAAGAATGACGTCTCGGTCCACACCCGTCTTGCCCCGCGATTGTTTCCGGTTCACGGGGACGGCATTCAACTGCAACAAGTCGTCGTGAACCTTGTCCTCAATGCAATCGAAGCAATGGGCACCGTAGAGGTTCGGGCACGAGAGTTGTTAATCAGCACCGAGCAAAACCCGACAAATAGTGTCGTCGTCGGAGTGCGCGATTCGGGGCCTGGCATCGATCCGGAGCATCTCGATCGCGTCTTCGAGGCATTCTACACGACCAAGTCCAGCGGAGTGGGGATGGGGCTGTCGATTTGTCGATCGATCATCGATGCCCATGGGGGCCGGCTGTGGGCAGAACCGAACGAATCTCAAGGTACGATATTTCAGTTCACCTTGCCGAGCGGGGTACCGGAGTCGCGGGAGAGGCATTGAGCGATGCACCTCTTCGACAATCCGGCCAGACCTGCCAGCAAATCAACGACACTTGTGGAACGTCCGGGCGACAAGGCTCCGCGAAAGCAGGATCAGCACCGGCAATTCGCCACCGGTCAACTCACGAGGCGATGGGGCGGTGGCATCGTGCTCGCTATGGCGGTCGGCTTGGCCTATTTCGTGGTGGCGCAGGTCACCGACATCGGTCTTGTGCTGCAACCGGACAGCATATCTGTATTTTGGCCCGCTGCCGGTGTTTCCTCAGGTGCTTTGATCGTTCTCGGCCCTCGTGGGCAATGGCCGGCCGCTGCCGGGATCGCCCTTGGGGAAATCGCGACCGGCCTGACCGCACCCCAGGAGTTTTGGCACATACCGTGGGTCATTGCAGCCGTCACCCTGTGTGACACCGCAGAACCACTGATCATCGCCGGCCTCATTACGCGTTATTTCGGCTCTGATTTCGCATTGGATCGCGTGCGTAACGTCCTCGGTTTCCTGGCCGCCGCGGTCGTCGGGGTGACGACCTCGTCGTTTGGCGCGGCCGTTACGTTGAGATTGGCTCTCGGTCCGCCGGTAACAGTGCTGACGGCTGCGGAGCATTGGTTCGCATCGGTGTTCGTCGGCATCGTTACGGTCGCGCCGTTGGCGATTGGGGTTGCCGGTGCCATGCGGCACCCGCCACCGCGGAGCGATTTCATCGAGGGCACCGTCGCCCTGATGGCGCTCGCGGCGGTGACCGCAGTCACTATTTTGCTGCCGCGCGGCACCTGGGAAATACTGCTGCCTGTCGCATGGTCGCTTCCCATCTTGCTCTGGCTTGCCGCCCGTACGCGACCGGTGTTCGCGGCAGCCGGCGCGTTCCTGGTTTCCATCACGATCGTTTGGACGACAGCCTTCGGCATCGGTCATTTCGGTGATGCCGGCCTCCCGGTGTATGACCGTGTTCTGGGTGCGCAGACGGCCATTTTTTTCGTAGCGATCAGCGCATACGTTCTTGCGGCGCTGTTTGCCGAGCGAAGGGAGAGCGAAGCGTGGATGCGCGCGCAACAGGCCGAGGCGTCGTTGCGGACGATACAAGCCGAACTTGCCCGCGTCAGTCGCGTAACGACTTTGGGCCAGCTCACCGCTTCGATCGCTCACGAAGTCGCGCAACCGATCGGCAGCGCGCGCAACAATGCCCACGCGGCCCTGAATTTTCTGGACCGGCAGCCGCCAGACCTGGGCGAGGTCAGGGAAGCACTTGCCTGTGTGGTGGGCGATGTCGATCGAGCCCGAGACATCATCGACCGCATCCGTGACCACATCAAGAAAGCGCCTCCGCGAAAGCACCGTTTTGATCTTAATGAGGCGATCAATGAAGTAATCGCATTGGCCCGAAGCGCAATCACCGAAAATGGAGTCTCGGTCCAGACCCATCTTGCGGAGGGGTTGTTTCCCGTCCAGGGGGATCGTGTTCAATTGCAACAAGTCGTGCTGAACTTGATCCTGAACGCAGTCGAAGCAATGAGCTCGATCGAGGCGGGGCCGCGAGAGCTGCTGACCAGCACCGAGCAAACCCAGGGACATGGCGTCCTCGTCACGGTTCGCGATTCCGGGCCGGGCATCGATCCGGGGCATGTCGAAAGCGTTTTCGAGGCTTTCTACACCACAAAGACAAGCGGGGTGGGGATGGGGCTGTCGATCTGCCGATCCATTATCGATGTCCATGGGGGTCGGCTGTGGGCGGAGGCGAACGAGCCTCGGGGCTCGGTATTTCAGTTCACCTTGCCAAATCCCGGAGGGACTTCATGAATCCTCATCAGTTCCGAGAATCTCGTAAAGACACCTTATCAGACGCGTTTCATCAACCGGCTTGCTGAGGTAGCAGACAACGCCATCGTTCAGTGCGCGATCACGGTCAGCGTCATTGGGGTAGGCAGTAATGAGGATTGTTGGAATCGTGTGGCCAGTATCGATGAGGTTTCGGTAAAGTTCGAGGCCGCCCATCACAGGCATCTGAACGTCGCTGACCAAGCAAGCCGTTTCGAGGAGACGAGGGGATGCAAGGAAATCAGCCGCCGAGGGGAAAACCTCGACCGGGTAGCCCCAGGATCTCATGAGTCTTCTCATGGACTCGCGAAAGAACAGGTCGTCCTCGACCACCGAAACCAATAGCGCTCTCGGCATGCGGCCTCCGGGTGCTCGCTCGTCCGCACCGCGGTTCCAACAACGCCGCAGCGGCCCGATCGGTAGCCTGCACCCAAGAATGGCGCGGCGGCAATGCCATTGTCATGTAAACGTTGGCTTATGGCCGAGCGGTGGCTTCCAGGTCTACAATCCCGGGAATGGTCATCGCCGGACAGATGCCGGAAGCGCTCATCTCCGCTATCGTTTGATCGTGAGGGGCAGCCATGACTGACGCGAAACCCACCGTTCTGGTTATCGACGACGATGCGGATCTGCGCGCCTCGATCGCTCGTCTGTTGCGATCCCTCGACCTGGATGCGAAGCTGTTTGCGTCCATTCCAGATTTTCTGAAATCCGATCC
>Ga0116129_1001903_pt1 | contig 11031 bp, 12 predicted proteins | sample June2015DPH_17_2_FD_89732 | JGI IMG/M metagenome (GOLD analysis project Ga0116129, IMG submission 89732) | Peatland microbial communities from SPRUCE experiment site at the Marcell Experimental Forest, Minnesota, USA - June2015DPH_17_10 | ecosystem: Environmental > Terrestrial > Soil > Wetlands...
AGGAGCAAAGCTACTTCAAGTTTCTCCCATTCGTGCCGGCTGAAATCCGATGCCTGGCTCTCAATGAGATACTTGCCGAGAAAATCCGCGCCTGCTACCAGCGCAACAAGGCCCGCGACATTTACGACCTCGGTATGTTCGCAACCCGGCCACTCAATCAAGCTCTGATTCGCCGCATGGTTGTCATCAAGCTCTGGCAGGCCCGCGACTCATTCGATCCGGCTGCGCTGGTCAAGAAATTTGAAGATGGACGCGACTTCGACTGGGACGACCTGCGCCAGTTGACGCGCCGTTCGGCTGAAATCGACCAGGACAGGATCACGAGAGACTGTGTGCGGGGCTTCTCGTTTCTTGCGGCGCTGACGCCCGAAGAAGAGAGACTCGCGCATGATTCGTATCAACGTGAGCAGGCTCTATATGAAGAGCTGAAGGCGAATCTACCGAGCCTTTAGCGGCAGTGGGCCAGTCCCGTGATCCGCCCGCAATCGAACGGATTGGCGTTTAGCAGCGCCCTACAGCGCTCGCCGAGCGCATCCGCGATTTGTCGTCAATCCAGAAGCACAAGAAGTGCATTTTGCCGGTACCCATTGTGCCTTACGGGAGCCGTTCTGATAAGTGAATTGGCCGTTGGCGCCAACTGACGCTTGATGTTAAAAGGCAGGGAAAGAGATCCGGCAAGCGGTTGGCCGGATTAGCGAATCGAGTCATCGCGCCCGTTCGAACTTTCACATCCACCCCGATTCCGGCTTGTATCACTAAGAAACATCAAAAAGACGGGATCTGACGTTAGTAAGTGAAGGCGAATTTCTCTCACCGTAGGCCTATCTGCTAGAGTTGTGATCCAATTATCACCCACACTGTAGTCGAAGGCACCGCTGCACAAATGCACAACTTGAAAAGCGAACTGGGAGTCCCACATGTCTGACGACGCCTCCAACGATTGGCTAGAGGTTGCTAAAACGCGAGCGCAAGGAATCCGGATCGCATTGGCAGGGATCGGGGTTTTTGTTGCCTGCGTTCTTGTCACGATCTTCGGCCAACTCCGGCAGTTTGAGGCGGACCGGAAGGCAGAGTTGATAACGGCCTGTTTTGTAGGAGACCCAGCCCCCGCCCCGGTTAGCCAACCCCCCTGTGCCGCCGGAGGAGCAACTCCACGATCCTTGCCGGCAAGCCTACCGCGCTGCGGGGCGTGCCCGGCTGCGGCCGATTGGGGGATTCTCCAGGCAGCATACGGAGAGTTCCCGCGCCCGCAGATCGACGCTGAACTGAACCCATGGGATCAGTTTGCAATGGAATCGACGGTCATCGGCTCATTCGCTGAGGGTATCGATCCGAAGCAGTTTGAAGGATCCACGGACCCGATGGCGAAGTACGTCTGGATGTTGGCCGAGGCATCGTCGAAAAAACCGCTCAAACCCGGCACGACAAAGGAGATCAGTCATTTCTACCTACATTTGAAGGACTTTGTTTCGAACGCAAGAAGCATTGAGGGCGCGCTGGATGCGAAGACACCCTTCGAGGCCCTAGACAGAGAACAAATCATTGCCCTTGCGAATGCTTACGCATTCAACCTTGACTCCGACGATGTTCAGGGCGAGTATGCTGCCCAGGATTTGGCAAACCCGACTTTCATCTCCCAATTGGATAAGTTACGGCCCTCGGTCCTTAATTCACATGGACGCCCGATTATGGAAGAGCGATTTGTTCAAACGCTCAAGGACGGAGCATCACTCAGTCCATTCCTTATGCTTAGGCAGCAATTGGTGGGGGAGGACCTGGGAAAATTCCAGCAGATTGACGACGCCGAGATGAAGAAGCTCTTAAATTTTCTGACGGTCACGCCGTTCGCTTCGCTCAACGCGGAACGAAACGAGGACGGTCGCCTCCGAAACGAGATAAACGCTATTCTGGAAGGGGACACCAATTCTGCTATCAGCCTTCCATTTCTGAGTATTTCCGTCAGCCTCTCAGTTTTTGCTTACCTCAGCGGCATTCTGAATCTGGCTTTTCTAGGCTGGATCTTTTGGCAAGCGCGCCAGATCGAGTATGCGTCCAATCGTTATGTGACCTTTACCGGTGCGGACAGGTCGCGTATGGCCGCAGCTCTTCAAGGCCTGCCGGGGGCCGGGGGTTGGAATCTTCTGTCGAGGACGGGGCACGCCCTGCTGATTACGACGCCAACGCTGCTCGGAACCCTCGTGCTTTTCGAGCCGCTGTGGTTGTCCAATCCCGGGACCTTCCGTATGTCCTCACTTATTTATTTTTCTCTATATTTGATTTTCCCGACATTTGTCTTCCTGCTTTCCCTGGCGCTGGTTACCTTCATCCGGAACAACAATCGGCAAGTGATCGATGTCCCTCGCGAGCCGCCGGGTGGGACCGCAGCAGCGGCGACCTAGATACTTTGGTCAGTGAGCAACGACACAGGGAGCGGGCGCTCTTCCGCGCTTAATGAGTCTGCAGCGAGTTGTTTAGAGAAGTCGCCGTGGTATCGAGCTCTCTGCAGGTGTCCGCAAGCGACAATCCCGTGTGTGGAGAGCCTACTTGAACGCCGAATTCCGCCGCCCCAATCTTGAGTTGATCGACCATTGCGGGGTACGCACCCAAAAAGTTAGCCGCAAGTCCAGGGACCTGATGCTCCCTGGCCACCACCTGCTTGCAGGTTAGCAGGTAGGCCGAGGCCTTCCATCCAAGGCTGTAGGCTGTTACAACCTTGTCGGCTGATCCATGAACATTCAGGATGGCCTCAATTGCAACCTCTGCGTGGGAGTTCAATAGATTGGCATCGGGCGAGGTTGGAGTGACTCCCTTGAGGACGGTTAGAACCTGTTGAGAACTGATGCCAAGCTTTTGAGCATGGCGCTGGATCGACTGATCAACCGCGGCGATCTCGGCCAGCATTGTCGGGTTCTGTTGATCGTTTGCATAAGCCGAACGAATACCTATTCGGCTGGCAGAAGCCTCTCCCATCGAATACGCGCTCTTTATAGCGGGCGAGTTTACTTGCGCCAGTGCGGCAACGGACAAAGCCGTGGCTATCAGGGCAACTGTCGGTCCCGTCGTGTGCTTAAATTTCACCGAAATCCTCCTGGCATCCTTGAAACACTATATTTCAAACTCCTGCGCTGACCTAGGCTCGGAGATGACGCCAGATCGTTGACGCACTCTTTTGTAGGCCGATTACACCTGAAATGTCGGCCCGCGTCATGGGAACTGACGCTGCGGCAGTGAATGAGAATGGTCGTTGCCATCGGCGCTTCTAGGACTAATCGATTCATTCGCTGCAGTGAGAACAGCACTATGCAACAGTCGGGGAGATTGCGCTTTTCCGTCGTCCCACAGACGTGTCTATAAATATGTGGAAAACCTTCGGGACGCACCTACACTTCCACTTATAATTGGTCGCACAGTCAAATCATATTTTCCGTGAGCTGCTCAGATGAGTTCCTCTCTCGGTGCATTTATTTCACCGCCTGCGCATTACAACGTCGACGATACGCGCCCAGGCATCGTGCCGCAGTTGTATAAGAATGACACGCTTAACGACTGCGTCATAGCCGCCCGCGCTCACCACACCGTACGCCTTGACTATAACACTGGCCCAACACTCATACCCGACATCACCCCTTCAGAAGTAGAAAACGAATATGACGCTGAGGCTAGCTACCCTGGCGATGGTATTGCTGTCAGCGATTCACTGGCGAGGTGGCAAAACCCCGGATGGTTTGCCGGTGGCGTACAGCGTCATATTGACGCTTTCAGCGATCCACTCAGTCTCAACAACTCGGGAGCGATGGCCGGGGACGCTACTACGGACCTGAACGTGACCGGTTTGCAAAACTGCATCATCGCACATACCGGAGTCCACATTGAGCTGAAGCTGCCTGACTGGATTACGTTTGATGATAAGACCTCATTCGGTCCGGGTCATGATTGGACCGACACCAGCCAGCCGCCGGAATCGGCAAATCGTCATGTGATACTCCTCACCGGCTATGACCAGACAGGCTTCATCGGCATCACTTGGGGCGTGCAACAACGTATGACATGGGCCTTTCTCACCACGTACTGTATCGGAGTTTATTGGGTCACTAAAGATAGCGTCGCATGAACTGCTGCACACCTAAGCAACCGAGAGGAAGACGACCGATGATGACCGAGCTGAAGCGACTAACAACCACCATCAGTTTCTTGACCTTGATTCTTGCCGGCTGTCCCAGCGAGGCTCAAAAGCCGAAAACTGCTCCAGCATCCAGCACGCCGACGGCCGCCGCACCCGCCGCCGCGAGTTCCTCGAATGCTCCGCTTGAGATTGAAATGCTTTCCTATGGCGCGCTCGATAAGATTATGGACAAGATTGCCACCTATGCGTGCAAAAACGCGTCCGATGCCAGCTCATACGGCGGCATTGTCGTGCTTGATGCGCCGGCTCTTCAGGCGCTCCAGGCATACGATGGCTTTACCGTGAATGTGAAGGCGCTAAACGATGCTTTCGCTATGATGCAAGGAACCGCCGGCGCTGGATCCGGTATTGATGATTTTGCTGACATCACCAGCGCGGTTGCAACAGCGGCCACAGCATCGACGTCGGAGATGTCGTTTACCTTCACGATACAAGACCCCACCGCAGCACTAGTCATGTTGCATCATCTTCAATCTCAAAAGAGCCCGGCCTGCAAACCTGCGGCCTACGCAGGTGTCTATGGCGCCAGTGAGGCGGGAGTGCCTACGCTCAATGGCACAAAACTTCTCTCGGCCTCTGCCCAGTTGAAGGATCTTGCAGGCAAGCGTATCGATGCTCTGAAAGGCATTTCGGATGCAGGCCAAGGTACCACCAAGGCGCTCAGAGATAAGGGCGGCTGCGCCCCTGTTCCCACGGGCAGCACTACGGTTGTCACCACGAGCCCTCCCTACCAACTCTTTCCGATTCAGGCGGCGGACCCCTGCTTTGCCGCCTTCACCAATCTGGACAACTCGTACAACACGTTCCTGCAAAGTCTTTCCGGAATCAACGCCGCGACCAATCAGCCGGTTTTGTCCTCTGTTTTGCAGGGGTATCACCTGCGTGCGGCCCTTGCCAGCGGAACTACTGCAAAGCCACTGCTGGGTATCTACGTGAACATCGCTGCCGCCGGAGGTACTCAGCAGGACAGAAAAAACCTACTCACCGCTGTCATCACCGGCGACTGGATTCGGTATAGCGGAGGAGCGAGCGTCAACGTGATCGTCTTCAAGATTGCCAATGGAGCAACCGCTCAGGCGGACCAGTCTCAAATTCTATACTCGGATCTCCTTCGCTACCGGACACCTCTGGGCCACATAAAATCGCCCGGCAAATATGACAACGCACCTGAAGCCGGAGACAACTTGGACTCCGTTCCCAAGTAGCCCTCGAGCTCAACCGAAAGGTTCCCATGCTATTGCTACAGACTTCTATTCCGACCGACATCAATCAGGGCCTTAACGCGATAACGGCCTGGATCAAACTCTGGGGCGTGCCGCTTGCGGGCATCGGCACGATCAGCATGGCGCTGCTGCAGACAGCCAAGAATGTCTTTCCCTTGCGTCAGCGGTTTCAGGAGCAGCGTATTCGAGCTTGGCTCACGGCGCGCGATGCCGGTAGCGCAGCGAATGCTGAAAAGGATTTGATCGCGCTGGTCATGGCAGGTGACCGGACGGCCTTCTACAACTCGGACATCGATCAACTCTGCACTCAGATCAAAAGTTCACTAACGGCAGCGCTCGACTACCCGACGCTGCACGAAGCGCTCATCTCCTGCCTCGCCAGTTCAGCCAGCGAGACAGACATCGAAAAGCTCTTCGATCCACCCCACGCTGATGTTTTTCTCAAGGGCGCCCAACAATCGACACCGGAAGAGAAAGAGGCCATTCGTCAATACGCCACCGCCAAGACCAGGGTGGGAGCGGAAATGCGCTGTGCCATTGACGCCATTGAAAGTGCGATCGCCTTTCGCTGGAAACGGACGTTACAGATTGCCTCTCTCTTCCTGAGCGCCATTGTCGGGGTGATTGCACTGCACATTAGCGGTAGTCCAGGGCTCAGACCCACTTTCGGCGCGTCTATCGTGATCGGATTGTTGGCAGGTTTCTTGGCTCCAGTTGCTCGGGATCTCGTCGCGGCCATTGAAAACTGGAGGGGCAATTAGAATCCACCGTCCTATCCCATCAAGCCAACCTGGCGACAATCCAGTCGGTGATGAGCTTATCGTCGAAATCGCTTGCTATCGCTGACGCGTCCTCCCACGACACTACCAGGAACCTGGTCTACATGTGGTTCATCACCCGACACACCGATCAGAGCACTCATACGCGATTATGTGAATTTGCTTTATACCTCAACGCCGTAATTCCAGGCTTGACGTGCAGTACCGGCCTAATCAGGCGCGCGGATCGGTACCGATAAGTCATAGTGTATCTGCATTTCTAGCGGAAACTCAGGCGCTATTTCTCTAAACTGTAAAATTTAGAAAATGACTGGTGAGTTCGATACGGAGATGCTTCGAACTGCAGTGAGTCGGATGCTGGACTGCGATCCTGCTAAGGTCGACGAGGCTTTCAAATGATGCGCGGCTTTAGTTACGGTGGAGCGCGTTGATCAAGGGGTCAGCCAGGGATTGAGCAACTGGACACCACACCCACTAAAGTCGTCCGTGTCGCGGGTTACAACCGTATAACCATGCTCTCCTGCCGTAGCTGCGATCATTGCATCCCGGCTCGAGCGCCGGTTCGGGACGTGCATCGCCGCGCAGAGAATGGCCGTCGATCCGGTGAAAGGTAGAACCTGCGAGGAGAATTCCTTGATGACTCCTTGGAGCCAGGAGCGCAGAATCCGGCCTTGTCGGGAGTCTTTTCGTTCCATCGCCAGGACGCCTATCTCCAGTTCGAGAACGGTCACAGCCGCCAGGTAGAGCTGATTGGCGGGAACTTGGCCTGCCCAGTGACGCACAGAGACTGAAGGCATCGGCTTACCGGCCCGCAGTTCCGAGATCACGTTTGTGTCGAGCACAAACATCAATCCAGACCCGCCGCTTTGATCCCCATGCTGTCCAGCCGCGGTGGCTCGAACTCAAAGTCCCCACCGGGCAAGGAGTTCATCACATCGAGCAAGCTTTTTGGCTTATCGCCAGTGAGCTTGTAGTAGTCCTCGATCTTCAAGAGGGCATAGGTAGGCTTGCCGCGGTCAGTCACAAACACCGGGCCTCTGGTCGTCGCTCGCTTGGCATGAGCGAGATCACGGGCGAATTCACGCGCTGAAACAGTAGTGATTGACATACGAGCTCTCTCCCTAATCGGCCAGTGTATGTATGTTATGACGTTTTCGATTTAAATGTAAAGTGAAGGGCAAAAGTCTATTCCCTATCTCCTCCAACTATCGTCTTTCACGGGGTCATTGGTAACGCAGTTGCGAGGGGAACTGCCAGGACGCCGACCGAAACCGTCAATAAGGACGCTATACGAGATTCGTCGACTTATGAGACGCGCGGCGGAAGCCGTGGCGCTGGCCCAGCCAGCAATAGCCCTGCCAGGGCGCAGGATACTCAAGGGTCCCAGCAGATTCACCCAGAAGAGCCCCCGGCAGCGGGGCAAATAAGCTGAGTCTTGTCCATAAAGTTTTACAATTTTTTCGCGTACAAAAAGCAATACCGCCCTTTAGAATCAGGGCGGTATGGTTAAACTTTACAAAATTTGTCGCAGGTGTTCGTTAAAACGGAATATCTTCATCTGAAATTTCCGCTGACTGTGCGTAATCCTCATGTCCGCCGGCCGCGGCAGGAGTTCGCTGATCAAAGCCGGCAGAGGAACTGGAGCTGGATGCGCGGGTATACCCACCTTGTCCGCCGCCAGCGCCTTCTTCGCGCCCGGTCAGCAGCACCAGTTCGTTTACAATGATCTCAGTGCGGTAGCGCTTCTGACCGGACTCCTTGTCATCCCAGCTGCGGGTCTGAATCTTTCCTTCGATATAGAGCTTGGAGCCCTTCTTGACATAATCGCGAACGATTTCTGCCGTCCGCGTGAAGGCCACCAGGTTGTGCCATTCAGTGCGGTCCTGCCAGTTTCCCTGGGCGTCTTTTTGCCGGTCGCTGGTTGCCAGCGTGAGGTTAGCGACCATGGTGCCGCCGGCCGTGGAACGAATCTCGGGATCCTTGCCTACATTGCCCAAAAGGGCCACTTTGTTGACGCTTCTCGCCATATTCCTGCGCTCCTGTAAGAAGAAAGATGTCCGGGTCAAAATAATTTGTCCAAGGGGAAAACTATTTTGCCAAAATAGTTGAATAGGGAAAATTCTTTTTGTCCAAATTCAACTACGCGGAGGTTTTTCCTTTCGTAAATTCACTGTCACTTGCCCCGATTAGCCTGTCACTCATTCCGGACTCTCAAGATGAATGAGGACAATGACTCAATTTGGAACTAAAGCTAGTGCAAAGAACGGATTATTGCGATTTCACGGCCGTCCTGAGCACCGGACACTAACCCAATGCTACTACAACCGCCTCAATGTCTGTATGCCAAGCCCACTACTGAATTACAGCCGATCCCTGCCACCCAATGTAATTGAATCCTTCGTTTGCGATTCACGGTCCGCTAGGCGCCAGATTCAATGTCTCACAGTTTCATTCATTGTGAAGTGAACGAGCAGACCGCCAAGCTTTGTTAATACATACGTCGTAGGCATCAAGTGTCACATTGACATTTGGCGGAGATAACGCTCGAAATGAGACAAGAACCAGACTACAGTCCCTCTTGTTTGAGGCGGGCCCGTGTTGAATCTCTGATATTGTGGGCGTACGGACCATAAAGAGTGGGGGGGATCTATGCGCGTGCCGTTCTTTCAAATTGACGCATTCACTACTCGCCGCTTCGCAGGAAATCCTGCCGCTGTCATGCTGCTGGACAGTTTCTTCCCAGATAAGGCTTTACAGACCATTGCCGAGGAGAACAATCTTCCGGAGACTGCTTTCCTGTTTCCTGACTCGAGAAGGAAGCGATTATCGCATCCGCTGGTTTACTCCGACCGTTGAGGTGCCTTTGTGTGGCCATGCCACTCTGGCCAGTGCTGCCGCTGTTCTTGACCGACTTGAACCAGGACGATCCACTGTAACGTTTCATTCGGCGAGCGGCCCCTTGGTTGTCGATCGCAGAGACGATCGCTTTGTGATGAATTTTCCTGCTCGAAAACCGAAGCCTGTCGCGGTCCCTGCCGGCCTCGAACTGACGCTGGCGGTTGAAGTGGTTGAAGTGGTTGATGACCAATTCAATTACCTGGCAGTCGTCGAGAGCGCGGAAGTTGTACGTCAGCTTGCTCCGGACATTGGTCTAATCTCAAAGCTTGACCGTTCGGGGACAATCGTAACGGCGCGGGGAGACAGCGGCTATGATTTTGTCAGCGGCTACTTTGCCCCGGCGAAGGGCATACCGGAAGACCCGGTCACGGGAGGAGCGCATTGCGCATTGGCGGCCGATTGGGCGTCTCGTCTTGTAAGAATACGATGCGTGCGTTCCAAGCCTCCCGACGCGGAGGGGAGATCCTCTGCCGGGTCGCAGGCGAACGCGTGGAACTGGAAGGCCAGTGCGCTTTCTACCTCGAGGGCCACGCCGTATTGACAGCCTTTACCGGATGAAACCGGGGCAACCCGATCAAAGCCCCGCGAGTGTGATAGCGCCTTGCCCTGTCTGAATCCGGCGGATGATGTCAACCTGGCCAATATGCCAGTTCAGATGTCCATACAAATGAATCAAGAACTGCTCAGTGGAAATTGGTCTTTGCAAGACTACCTCGGGGAATTCTCTTGCCAACTGTTCCGTCGTCAGGCCTTCGATAATCGCAGGAATGGTATCTCCTATGCCGATCCAGAACAGTACATTATTAACCGGCTTGTTAAGCCCGGTCACCGGCTCGCCGTCGATCTTGATCCCAAGACCCAACTTAGATTGCTTGCGTGGTTGTACAGACTGCATGATCCGAGACCGGAACCGTCGCTGACCACTCAGCGCGCGTTATAGACTCTTCAGGGAAAATAGACGTAGCCACCTAAGGTACCGGAGAGCTTGTCCACGTGGCCGACTGCGTCATCGCGCGGCAAGGCGCGAGAAACCGAGTGGAATGCACATGAATATCCAAACTTAAAATGGAAAAGATTGCGATATGAATTCAGCGCGAGACAAGCGTCGACATGATCCTCCTGATTCACTTCTTTTCAAAGAACCGAAACTCAAAAGCCTCAAGTGAAACCGATGGAATAGCGACCTGCGTATCGTGAAACAGAGGGTCCTTCACTTCCTGCCATTCGCCTGAAGATGCTTCCACGGTCCCGTGAAAAGGCGTATTGGAAAAGTTAATCACAACCAGGAGTGCTTGATTTCCGGAGCCACGCAAGTAGCTGAGCACATGCTGCTCATCGGAGTTGTGCACCCATGCGATTTGCCCGTCCAAAAGTGCGGAGTGTTGCTTGCGGAATGGAATCATAAAGTCGTAGAACTTTTGATACTCGGGGCGTATTTGCGACGATTGCCAATAGATTTTAAGAGTCTCAAACAGGGCAGGCCCGGACGAGGGAGTCGCATCTGCCGCCTCCATTCCGTTGTAGAGCAATGGAACTCCATCCATCGTGAACATTAGCGCAGAGGCGGCCAGCGCGCCCGGAATTCCGTAACGTACGATTGCCCGATCTTCATCGTGATCGTCGGAGATCATCATGTGCAAGGCGTGTTGAGGGAACTCTGCTCGTTGCTGCTCGATTATTTTGGGCAGTTCGCTGGCCGGAGCACCTTGCTTGATCACGTCGTCTAGCTTGAATAACAACGGCCACGCATAATCGAGCTGAAAGGCGCTGCGAAGGAGCTCTGGTTTCGATGCCTCGGCGAGCATAAGAATATCGGGATCCACCTGGTCCAACGCGAGACGGGCCTGCTCCCAGAAGTCAGTTGGAACTTCTCCAGCGGCATCACAGCGATACCCGTCTACCGCGAATTCCTTCACCCAATACGTGAGTACCCCGATCATGTATTGCC
>Ga0116129_1001904_pt1 | contig 11028 bp, 14 predicted proteins | sample June2015DPH_17_2_FD_89732 | JGI IMG/M metagenome (GOLD analysis project Ga0116129, IMG submission 89732) | Peatland microbial communities from SPRUCE experiment site at the Marcell Experimental Forest, Minnesota, USA - June2015DPH_17_10 | ecosystem: Environmental > Terrestrial > Soil > Wetlands...
ATTGGATTGGCACATGGGCTCGATCTACCGGTGCTGGCGGAGGGCGTTGAGACAAAGGCCCAGCTCGATTTTCTTACGGCGGAGACCTGCAATGAAGTGCAGGGTTACCTGATGGGGCGACCACATCCAATTTTGGAATATTCCGAACTCACCGGCTGCAATGACGCGGCGGATGCAAAGCAGCTCACCGCTTGAACATTCCGCCCTGCGCCGCGTCATCGATCTTTTCATCGATGGGGCGTGGATTATTCGAGCGTACAGATCGATCTGTTCGACGACGTCTTCCAATGCCCTGAGCCTCCCTTGCTCCAATTGATGTGCGCCTCGCTTTACAGCGGTCACAGCGCCGACGCCTGTGTGTGCCGAAAGCCTTATTCGAGTTGATAGCCGCCGCCGGAGAATTCCCTCGCCTCTGCGGTGAAGTGATCTGACCCCTCGGTGCAGCGGCCGGTGGGGAAGCGCCGCATTGATCTCCCACCATGTCGCCGTGCGGCGATCGGTTTGAAACAAAGCGCAGGTGTTCTCATGGCTCCCGACGGGTGGCGCGCAATGCCCCGCAGGAAGCTGGCATCGAACTCGCAAGCTTGGGATACAGCAACCGAAGGGCGCGCAAGACGCCGTTGGTCCAGCCGAATCCGATTTGGAGCTCGTATTCCCCTCCTCCACCGGGCCTATCGTCCACCACATCGTACTTCTCGATCAATGTTCCCGATGCGCGATACCCATCGAGGTTCTCACAATTCCAGCGGCCGGCGATCCTCTCCGCGAGCTGCCGCTCGCCGTAGTTCCTGAGCCCGACGACGGCAACCCATTGCAGCGGGGCCCAGCCGTTCGGATAGTCCCACTGCTCACCGCTCGCCCTCAGAGTCGTTACGACACCGCCGGCCTTGAACAGGCGTCGACGCACCGTTTGAGCCACCATCGCGGCCTGGTTCCGGTCCGCGACCTCGAGAAAGAGCGGGAAAAGCCCCGCGGCGGTCACGGGTAGAGCCGTTTCGGGCCGGCGCCATACGTAGTCGACGAACATCCGAGATCGTCGATCCCACATGAGCCTTCGAATTGCCGCCGCGCGATGACCCGCGACCGCGGCGAAGCGGGACGCTTGGTCTGCGTCACCCTTGATCCGGTAGGCCTTGGCGATGGTTCGCTCAAGGTGAACCATGAGACAGTTGAGGTCTACCGGAGCAAGGAAGTCGGTCCTGATGGTGTGAAGGTGACTGCTGTCGGCAAGCCAGCGCGAGCTGAAATCCCATCCCGATTCGGCGCCCGCTCGCAGGCTTCGGTAGACATCCGCCGGATCGGCGCGGCGCTCCGAGCCAGTCTTGACGTCTTCGCGATAGGACTCATCGCGCGGCTCGGGCCGGTCATCCCAATACCGATTGAGAAGCGTTCCGTCGGCTACCCGGACGACGCGACGATGTCCCTGGTTGGGCGCCAGGGCGGCGTAGCCGTCCATCCAGTAATCGTACTCTGCCTTCATCTGCGGCAAGTAATTCACATAGGATGCGTCACCCTCGCGTTGGGCGACGAGATCTACCATCAACGAGAAGAAGGGTGGCTGAGAGCGGCTGAGATAATAGCTGCGATTCCCGGTGGGCACGTGTCCATAGCAGTCGATCTCGAATGCGAAGTTTTCGATCATGTCGCGCACGAGGTCGTGTCGACCGTCCGCTTCGAGGCCCAGCATCGTGAAATACGAGTCCCAGTAGTAGAGTTCGCGGAATCGCCCGCCCGGCACGACATAGGGATGGGGTAGTGGCAGAAGCGACGAATGCCCGGACATCTCGCCGGTCTGGTGCTTCAGCACGTTCCAAAGTGTTGCGATATATTTGTCGATCGATTGGCCCCGCTGGGCGGGGTCAACGGTCGGTCGTTCAGCCGGCAGCGAGAAATGGCGTTGCACGAATGCCTTCAGATCGAAGCCGGGATCATTCTTGTGCGCGCGATAGTCATCCAGGATCGCATCGGCGGACTCGTCGTATTGCAGATCGGAGAAAGTTTTGCTGTCGTGGAATATCCCCTTCATCTGCACATCGCGAAACAGCTCGCCCAATTGCACGGATGGTGGTGCCTCCGTGGCACATGGCTGAGCGCCGGCGAAGGAAGCCTCCATGAGGCAAAGGATGACGATCCCGAGGAATGTTGTGCGGTGGGCGCCCGATCGCCGCAGCGGTCTCCTCGCGTTGGCCTGGTGGGCGGCTGACGTCATTCACTCGGCCTTCTCATGAGCGACCGCGAACGTCGTGGCGACCGGCACCGGCGGCTCGACGAGGAAAGTTCCCTTCCGTTCGGATGATGGCTCAGCTGCAAGGCAATAGAAACCCCAGGCGACGATGAGGGCTTGCTGTGCGATGAGCGTGTAGGCTAGGCCGTGCTCCCATGCCGCCATGGCAAAGCCGGCAAGCACAGGACCGACCGCGGCGCCAATCCCCTGGATCAGCAGCAAACAGCTCGAAGCAGCGACGAACCGGCCTTTCGTGACGGAATCGTTCACGTGCGCGATGACGATGCTGTAGGTCGGAACGATAGTGGCGCCGAGTAGCGCCACGCTAACGCAAAGCAGCGGAAGAGGCGCATCCGGCGGTATCAAGGCGCTCAGCACCGCGAGACTCGATGCCGCCGTCACCGCGGCGCAGATGATGACAATGCGCCGGTCCATGCGATCGGACAACCATCCGAGGGGCCAAGCCATCAGGAAACCACCGAGCGTTCCGCTCGCCATGATGGCCGCGATCCCGCCCGCATCGAGCCCGCGCCGTTGCGCGAAGTTCGGCCCAAGCGCGAAGAACGCGCCGGTCGTTGCCCCGCACAGGAAAGCGGTCACGACGCCGAGCGGAGATTGCGTGTAGAGATCGCGCACGCTGCTGCGCGCCTCGCTCCCCAGATAGCTGGGCGACGCGGCTCGGGTCAACGCCACGGGGACGAGCGCAAGGCTTATGATGACCGCGCTGATGCAGAACGGCCGGAACCCGGCTGGATCGGCTAGCGGGAACAACAGCTGTCCCGTAATGCCGGCGATCAAACCTGTCATGCTGTAGACGCTGAGAACCTTGCCGCGCGACTGCGGCGTCGCAGCCCCGTTGAGCCAACTTTCGACGACGACAAACATGCCGGCAAAGCACAGCCCCGTGAGCGCACGCGCGGCGATCCAGGCCGCCGGGTTGATCACGAGCAGGTGGAAGAGAGGCGCCGTCGCGGCAATCGCGCCCAGCGCAGCGAAGGTTCGGACATGTCCGACGCGCTCAATTACTGTTTCGCTGCAGAGCGAGCCGGCCACGATTCCGGTCCAGAAAGCCGCGCCAACCAGGCCGATTTCAATGGGCGAGAACCCCTCGATATTGCCCCTGATGCTGAGAAGAGTGCCTTGTAGCGTGTTGCCCGTCTGCATCAGGCCGAAGCCTCCCAGAAGGGCGATCAGACTCATTACTGTCGTCCGCCAGGGCATCAGGCCATTCCCCACCGATGTTGAGCGAATGGAACGTTGTGCACCTGCGAGACAGCCGACGCGTGCCCAGCGGGTGCGGCACTCAAGATGTCAGTTAAACAAGATGTATCGATGAAACGTGGTCCGCGAACGTTGGTTCCTCGCACGTTCCACAGCAATTTGACCGGATCATGCGTCGCCCCGCCGCTGATCCTGTCCCGCCTCATCGCCGGCAACGCCCGCGCCTGGGAGAAATTCCGGGGCGGCAGCCTGCTCGACAGCGGGCCGCTGCCGTTGCCGGACCGCGATGTCGTGCAGATGCACGATGCCGACCGGCTTGCCGGCGTCGGTCACGATCAGCGCGGTGATCTTCGAGGAGTCGAGAATGTCCAGCGCTGGCAAGCAGGTCGCCGCAAATCGTCTTCCGATTTTTTGTCATCACCTCATCGACCAGCGGGGTCATCAGGCCGGCCGCACGTGGCGGCTTCCCCGCAACAGCGCATCGTCGCGCTATTCCGAGTGATACGAACCGATACGGTTGCGCGGCTCATTTGAGGTCACCAATGCGCGCGTCCAGCTGGCTCGGACCATCACGAGTTCGCTATGCAAAGTTTACCGAGGCGAGGCTCAACTTTTTGCGTAGGAGGGTGTAGCTGTCGAGTAGGATCGACGCTCGACTTTCACTCTTGTTCTCGACCGTGCGTAGGCTAGAGCGCGCGGGAGTGAGGGAGATAACCCCATGACACACGACACCACCGACATTGCCGCGTTCATTGTCGAACTGACGGAGCGCACGCCAGCTAAAGAGCGAACAATGCAAATGTTTGACTTGGCGGTTGATCGAAAATTCCCTGGCGTTGACGTTGATCAACTTTACGCCGCGCACGAAATCGCGGCGGCTTCAATGAAGGCGATAAGGCGACGACGGAGCAAGAACTAATCAGCGCGCCTTTGCGATCTTCAACCATGCTAGATCGCGGGCATTAAGCCATTTGCCGCACTTGTCGCGTTTTGAAGAAGTTCTCAGCCTCGTCCAGCGGCGTACGAAGGCGGTGACGTAAAAATTCCGGAAGAGACGTGAACGTGGCTGCGCCGAACCGTTGCGCATTGCTAAAAGCAACTTGTATTTGCGATCGGCTCGGGCTGTGGCTCCGGGCTTTTCGATGCGGCTCATGCGCTGTACCGGCCGATGCGCGATGATCCTTTCGGGGCGGTGCTTCGCTCCAAGCGGCCCGCGTCCCACTTGGGCCCGGTCCAACCTGTTAGCATCCCCAATAGCTACGCGGTTCCTAACCGGCGGTATCGCGCCCCGCGATCACGACCATGCCGCATACGGAGTGATGGGCCCCACCGATGTTGCGGGGCTGTTGCTCGAAAGCAATTGTCGGGCATGACATGCTGACCGAGCGAATGCGGCACATGATGGACGACGTGTTCCCCGATGGCTTTCTTCCGAAGATCCGCGGCACTGACTCGTAAGTTCAAAACTAACTTGTTTGTCATTTGAGTTTTGCGTGGAACCGTTGCAACGGTACCGCGGCTTGCAAAAACGCTCCGAAACAATTCTGCTGCTTGCATGTGGCTTTCAAGATCGAAACACCAGCTTGTCGCGAGAGGGAGGTTCGATGTCGTATCCTGCCGAGCACCGTCGCCTGACGAAACAGAAAATTGTTCGGAGCGCACGGCGACTCTTCAACCGCCTTGGGTTCGAGACCGTGTCGATCGACGACGTTATGGCTGATGCCGGGCTCGCCCGGGGAAGTTTCTATAGTTGCTTTGAGAGCAAGGGTGATCTTTACGCCGAAGCGGTCACCCAAGAGGGCGGCTGTTCGAGGGGGGGGGACAAATATGAACCTGCATCGAGTATCTTTAGTTGACAGCCCAGCAAGCACTCAGCCGCCTACCGGGGTCGGCCACCCGCCGGGCCAGCCCGGTGATCGGGTAAAGCTAAAAGCCCCGAGCCTCCTGCCCGGCTCCGACGGCGAGCACGCGCTGCAGGCGAAATATGCCTCCGAGGATCGGGCCAATACCTTTTATGCACGGCAGGTTTTGAATTTTCTCGCCCCGCGAATGCGGGAATTCATCTCTAGGCAGGAGTTCATGTTCGTCAGCACCGCCGATCGTCACGGCGAATGCGATTGCAGCCCGAGATTCGGCGAGCCCGGCTTCATCCGGGTGCTGGGGAACAAGCATCTCCTCTATCCTGAATACCGCGGCAACGGCGTATTCGCCAGTCTGGGGAACATTTCGGAAAATCCGCACATCGCCCTGCTGATCCTCGACTTCTATCGAGATTCCATCGGCCTGCATGTCAATGGCAAGGCGCGCATCGTGCAGAGCGACGTGCTCGAAACCTTCGCCGACAAGCTGCCCAAGGATGTGCTGGCCGAGTTGGCGAAGGACGGCAAGAGACGGCCGAATAGGTGGGTGATGGTCGAGGTCGAGGAGGCCTACATCCAATGCTCCAAGCATATCCCGCTGCTAAAAAAGCTGGAGCGACCGATCGATTGGGGAACCGACAGCGCCGCCGCGAAGAAGGGGGATTATTTCCAGCTGAAAGACATCCCGCTCTATGACCGGATCGGTGGCGACCAGGCGATGGACATCGCCGCCGATCTGTTCCACCGCAAGCTCCTCGATGACGACCTCGTCGGGCGATTCTTCGACGATGTCGATATGGCGGCTCAGCGGCTCAAGCAGAAATCCTTTCTCGCCATGGCCTTTGGCGGTCCGTATCAGTACAGCGGCGTCGAGCTGGTCAGCAAAATGGGGCTGGAGGCGCGGCATTTCGACCGGATATCCGCGATCCTCAAGGAAACTCTGGAAGAGCTGAAGATCGGCGCCGCGGAGATCGAAGAGGTGATGCAGGTCATCGAGACCACGCGCGAAGTCATCCTGAATCTCTTGGATCGCCAGTGCTGGCGGTGAGAAGCGCACCGTGACCAGACGGGATGGCGATGGGAATGCAGGATCGGACCCACCGGAACCGGCATTTTGGGGACAGCTATTCGCCGGCCTGCCGGCGCCGGTCATCGTCGCGGACGGTCCCGGCGGATCGTCGACATCGCAATCCGAAACGCTCATACGTCGCCGCAAAACCTGGGTCGATCGGCTGTTCGCGGGCGAGGAATCATATGCCAGTTCGCCCGACAAGATCGTGGTCCTGCAGAACGGCGTCGAGATCGAGGATGTGCCGATTGATCCGCTGGGCAGCTGGACCGTCGTCGGACGACATCCCCGGGCCCATATACAACTCGAGGCCTACAAGCTCGGCCTGTTTCACGCCGCCTTCCACAAGAGGGACGGCAGGTTCTATCTCCGGGCGATCGATCTTGAATGCGGGACGCTTCTCGATCGAAAAAAGATCAAGGTGGGCGTGCCGATTCCGCTACGGGATGGGTCCCTGGTCGACATCCCGGGCTTTCAACTGCGTGTCCGCCTTGCCAATTCTCCGGCCACCGCGAGGGAGGAGATCGTCGAGGCCGAGGAATTGGCGGAAATTCCCTCCTCTTTCTGTGTCCCGCCCCCTTCCAGCCCAGTGCAGACGAATCTCATCGAGGATCGCGCCGCCATCGCGCTCTGGTCGGGCGGCGTCACCAGCTTGAGAGTGGCGGACATCATTGAGGAAACCGCCGACGCCAAGACCTTTCGGCTCGTCGGCGAAAAGCCGCTGCTGTTCTCCTATCGACCGGGCCAGTTCGTGACCCTCCTTCTTACCATCGATGGCGAGTATATCGAGCGGTCCTACAGCATCTCATCGAGCCCGTCCCGGCCGCATGTTCTCGAATTGACTGTGAAACGCGTACCCGGCGGTCGTGTGTCGAACTGGCTGTGCGACCGTATCATGCTGGGGGAGCGGCTCACCATCAAGGGGCCGGCCGGAAAATTCAGCTGCTTCGATTGTCCGGCGTCAAAAATGCTGTTCATCGGCGCCGGCAGCGGGATCACGCCGATGATGTCGATGAGCCGCTGGATCGTCGACACAACCACCGATGTGGATGTGAAATTCCTGGTCTCGTTCAAATCGCCTGCGGACATCATTTTCCGCAAGGAGCTCGAGCTCCTGTCGGCCCGGCATGCCTGTTTCGGTGTTGCCGTCACCCTGACCTCCGCCTGGCCCGGGCGAAGCGAATCCTGGACCGGCCTCACCGGGCGATTCGACAAGTCGATGATCCATGCGCTGGCCCCCGACCTCGATCAGCGGCACGTCTTCTTGTGCGGGCCCGAGCCCTTCGCCGCGGAGGTAAGGAGGATCCTCCAGGAGCTCGGCTTCGATCAGGCCAAGCTTCATAGCGAGAGTTTCGGTTCCAGCCGGGTCGCGGGGGGAGGCAAGCGTGTGCCGAAACCGCTGGCGCTGTCGGAGCCGCGGCACCGTGTCCATTTCATCAAGAGCGACAGGACGGTCGAGACGGACGAGACCGTGACCCTCCTGGAACTGGCGGAAGCCCACGGAATCGAGATGGATTACGCCTGCCGGACCGGCAGTTGCGCCGAGTGTGAGGTGAGCTTCAGCGGAACGCTTTCCGAGAAACCCGAGTTTGAAAAGGACCGCCGGCGCAAGGAGAACGGTATCGCCTTTGCCTGTTGCAGCGTCGCCCTCTCCGATCTCGAGGTGGAAGCGTGAAAGAGGGCGCGTGGCCATACCGGGACCTGGGGCTCGGTCGGCGGGGGCGCGGTCAGCTACATTGGTCGCTCGGGGCTCTCTTTCTTTTCTTGGATGCGACGGATCTCCAGATCGTCCAACGGAGCAAACACTGATGCTGGGCCACAGGGTCGAACAGCTTGGGATAGTGACCGTCGGGCTTTTTTTCGTGCTTTCCGATGTGGTTCTCTACGGCAGCGTTCAGCCCGAGCATCGCGGCGACGTATCACCTCACTCGCTTGTTGCGGAGTCACACAGCCGCGTTATGGCAGCACCAGTATCTTAGCGCTCCGCTCGACTTGCCTTTAGCTGCTTGGCGAGAGCCGCATTTTGGCGTGCCATTTGCGCGACCGCCGCGTTGAGCTGTTCGACGGCTTTTGCATTGTCGCGAACTATTTGCTCCTGACTCGTCTTGAATTGCTCGGCGACCGCGGCATCGCTGCGGATCATTTGTTCCTGGTTGGCCTTGAGCTGCTCGACCTGTTGCTCCACGTTCGCGAGATCGTGCGCCATCCTCTGAAGCTGCTGCGCGACGTCGGGGGAGATCAGGGGCGCCGCCGGGACTCCGTCCCGCGGTGTGGTCTGAGCCCCGGGCACAGTCTGCACCATCCATAATAACTTTGCCCACCGGGCAATAACCACCTTGGCTGCTTCACCATAGGAAGGCTCCCAGGCGAAAGCCGTAACACCCGCGAAAGCTGCCAGCAGCAGCAGCCCGATGAGAGCAACAAACAACGGCCTAGCACGCGATGACCGCCGCTTCGCGACAGCAGAGGGATGATCCTGTAGGTCCGAAGGATGACGCGCAGAATCCTGATCCGACTTCAAAACCCTCTCGTTTGTGCGCGCGAACTCTTCGTAAGCTCTTGCGTTCGCTTGCTCCAAGCGCGCGATCATACGATTATCGAGCAGATCAATTTGATTGTTCGGGTTTGGCATGGTTCGCTTTTTTGTCCTGATCGAGGACAAAATTCGCATACAATCGCTGACTTTTACAAGCCAAGCGCTAGCGGGACGCCCCGCTTTGGGCGCACGCCCACCGAAACAAGGTTAACGGCAAATTTGATAGCGACGCCGAGCCCATGGTGATGTCTTCATCCGAAGGCTTCAATCAATGGGCATTCGCGATCGACCCACGTCTCAGCGCTCCCCTTGGCAAAATGGGTAACCTCAATATGAAATTCCAGATGCCGAAGTCCGCTTCTTCCTCACGACCGTTGTACTCTGCGTCTCCGCGTTTGCCCCGCGAACGCGGGTTCTTAGGAGGGGGTCAATGCGTCCCTATTTTTGCATCGTGGGATTGACTGCCGCATCGCTGATCTCGCCGTTGGCGCCGGCTCACAGCCGGGGCTTCGCTTGGTTCTTCTCGCACTCCAAGCCTGGCGGATCTTGTGCGGGGCAACGTGTCGTCGCGACCTATTATACCTCGGGCCGGCGAACGGCGAGTGGTCGGGCTTTCGATCCCGGCGGCTATACCGCCGCGCATCGTACGCTGCCGTTTGGATCGAATGTGGCGGTGACCAATCCCGAGAACGGCAGGTCGGTGACTGTCGTGATAAATGACCGCGGCCCGTTCACCCGCGGGGTTACGCTTGATCTATCTCGGGGAGCTGCACGCGCGATTGGCATGTCGGGAACGCAGTGGGTGTGTATGAACTGACCTTCGCCGCCGGCCTGCTGAGCTACAACGTGTAGCCGTGCTGCAGCCGGCGGAGGGCTGTGACCACCTCGTTTCGATCCAGCACCTCAACCAGCCGGTTAAGCAGGCGCTCCTTGTCGTGTGGCCTCGGCTCAAGATATTCCTCGAGGATACGCTGAGCATTGCTGACGGCTTGAAGCATCGTCTGCTGATCGGTCATGACGTCATCTCGGGGCGATGGGAGATCTTACGAAGTACGTCTTGGCCGTCGGCATTATGTTCAATTGGGTTTCGCAGCTCAGCCATTCGCTGGAAGCTCGTCAAACGCCTGCTGCGAATAAGGCTGCCCGTCCGGCCCGGTAATCGCGATGTCTCGATAGCCGTCTTCTGCCAATTCCGCCGCCTTTTTAAGGGCGGCAGCGACGGTTTCGCGCCGCAGCGTGATGCGGCCGCAAATATCCGTCGCTGAGATCAAAAATGTCATGGGCGTTAGCCGGCCATCGGTTCAAGCCCCACACTAAAACGAAGATTGAATGGCGAGCCTGAAAGACCAATCACGTGAGAGCGAAAGCGACCAGACCGGAGCAAAGCAGTACAACGCCAGTAACGGTTACGGCCAGGAAGCTCTTGGAAGCAAATTCATCGCGCATGGTACACCACCTTTCGCGTGCCCTTGCTCGAATGGAAGGACTGCGTCAGTGCACAGTCAAAGAGTTTTTCTTCCCGCGACCCGTTTCGCGCCGGGTTGATGCTCTGATGCAACATTCGCATGCAGGTACGAGCGGGTCGATTTCGGGCCGGGATGAACGCCAACTCGCGTTTTAAGTCGGCCGTTTCGCGGTCGGGGATCGGGCCACAGGAAGGTGGTCCGAGAGCTTGGCAGCGCAGTTGTCGGGCCACGCCGCGGACGTTGACCGTAACATATTGAAATTATCTGATAAACATCATGGGCTTGGCGAAGAGGGTGGATTCGAACCCGCGGCGTTGCCAAACTAATACCCCCGACCGTCAGCGTCGGATCACTGATGCTCAAGCGCGCGATATCGCCGGGGCGCGGATGGCGCCTGAAGCGACGAAGCCGCCGCGCCAACGCCATGACGCGGCCCCGATCGGACGATGCCGGGGAAATTCACCCGCCGGCGCGACCGGCGGGCTTGCGCTGCTGTGGCCGGAGCCTTCGTTTCGCTACCGGTGACCTCCATGACCTCCATGTCCGCCGCCTCCATGTCCGCCGCCGCCGTGCCCGCCGCCTCTGTGGCCCCCTCCGTGTCCACCATGACCGCTGCCCGGTCTTCCGCCACCGGGATGGCCGCCCGGACGCCC
>Ga0116129_1001905_pt1 | contig 11024 bp, 8 predicted proteins | sample June2015DPH_17_2_FD_89732 | JGI IMG/M metagenome (GOLD analysis project Ga0116129, IMG submission 89732) | Peatland microbial communities from SPRUCE experiment site at the Marcell Experimental Forest, Minnesota, USA - June2015DPH_17_10 | ecosystem: Environmental > Terrestrial > Soil > Wetlands >...
AAGAGGCGTTTCAGCCTCATCGACATGGCGCACTTGCAAGGTCGATTGGAGAATCTGCTTGGTGTTCCCGTCGATCTGTCACCTGCCAAGACGCTCAAGGAACCGGTCCGGGAGAGGGCCGAACGAGAGGCGGTACTTGCCTTTTAAGAATCCCTTTGCCCCGTTCCGAGATATCGTCGCCGGTATCGAAAAGATCGAGCGATTTGTGGCTGGGATCGATCTCATTGCCTTCAGTGAAGACGAAAAAACAAGTTTCTGCTGTGGAGCGGGAGCCGCAGAAAATCAGCGAGGCTGCGGTTCGTCTTGGCAAAGAGGCCGAGCAACTTTGTCCTGGGCCGCCATGGGCTGACATTCGCGGCATGGGAAATTGGCTGCGGCATCAATACGACAGAGTCGAACTGGAAACGATCTGGACTACGGTCGAAAGAGATTTGGCAAATCTAAAGTCAGCTGTGCAACTTACTTTGACTTCCTTACCTACTTCTTCAGGGCCGAACGGGCCCTGAATTTCATAAAAATAAGAAAATCTAAAAGAGCACCCAAATCGAATAGTAACCTGATAACGTGCATTGATTGTCCGGCAGAGCCAGAGGGCCGTCTCTACGGTGAATACCTAGTCTTCGCCTAAGCGGTTGATTTGCTTTTACAAATGAAGAAGGCCCCGTTTTAGCGCCTCCACTACAGCTTGTGTTCGGTCGTCTGCGTTGAGCTTGGCCAGAATCACGCTCACATGAGTCTTTACTGTCGCCTCGCCGATTTGCATCTTTTCCGCAATCTCGCGGTTGCTACCGCCTTCAAACATCTGTTGCAGGACCTCTTGCTCTCTTCCTGTCAGCACAGAGGAACGTACACGGGAGGAAAGAGCATTGTTCACCGCCGGCGGGATGAACCGATGTCCCGAGCGCACGTTTCGTATCGCCCGCAATAGGTCCTGGCTAGATAAGCCCTTGATGAGGTAACCACGTGCTCCGGCCGTCAGAGCTTGGTGGATATCCTCATCTCCCTCGTAGGTCGTTAGCACAATAATTCGTGCTTGGGGTTCGATCGCCATAATGCGGCGAATCGCCTCAAGTCCACTACCACTCGCAAGGCGAAGATCCATGAGCGTGATGTCAGGGCGTAGCTCTGAAAAGATCCGGAGCGCATCGTCCACTGTACCTGCTTGCGCAACTATCCTCATGTCTTTCTGTGAATTGATGATCGAAGCGACACCAACTCTCATGAGCGGGTGGTCATCTACAATCATGATCCCGCTCGATTTAGGGCTGGCGGGATCGCTCAAGGATTCACCTCGGTTCGCTTGAACGCCCGGCTATATGCTACAGATATCGTCACTTTAGTTCCAATCCCCTGTTGTGATTGAAGATCAAAGTTGCCACCGATCCGTTTCATGCGCTCACGCATTCCGACAATCCCGTAGTGCCCCTCTTCCCCTATCCCATGCGTTTCGGAAGAAATGCCAACTCCATAGTCCTGAACAGAAAGTTTGAGTTCTTGTCCGTCGCACCAGCTGCTTACTAAAATCCGGTCTGTGCTGCTGTGCTGTATTGCGTTATAGAGAGATTCTCTGACCGTCATGATCAGTTCATGCGCGATTGACGAGGGTAAGCTGAGATTTTCTCTCAGTTCCAGGCTAATGTGAATGGATCTGTGGTCTCGGCGTGTCTGTTCAGCTATGGAACGCAACTCTGAGTGTATGTCGATTGTGCTTTCCGGACGGTGGCGGACTGTCCAGACAGCCTGCCTTGCTTGATTGACTGTCGAAGAAGTCAACTCCCGCGCATAGGCCAGGAGCTCGTGCCTCTCCTTCTCGTCGCTGTCTGCGTTCTGGATCGCCTCAATGAGCACCGACAGCCCGGTGCAGCCCTGAATGACGGTATCGTGCATCTCTCGAGCGAGCCTAGCCCTTTCCTGCAACACAGCACCGAAGCGTGAGCGTACCTGTCGTAGACGGAAACTATAGACCAACCAAACGAGGATTCCCGCGATTGCTATGCAAAAAAAGTAGAACCACCAAGTCTGATAGAAGTAGGGTGGCTTGTCAATATCTATGATTATTTCGGAAATAGCGCCTACCGTAGCAAAGTCGATCGCCTGCAAGCGCATTCGATAGTGACCGTGCTTGAGATTGGTGTATGTGACCAACTCATCCGGCTTGATTTGTGTCCATGCGCTGTCGATGCCGTCGATCTTGTACCGGAAACGGAGAGCATCCTGAGGCCGCAGGTAAACAGCCATGAGGCGGAAACTGATCTTGTTCTGAGCAGCTGGAATTCTCAGAAGATTGGGGATCGGCTCTGTATAGCCTTCTTCGCTCAATTGCCAAATCCGAGGCACCCACGAAATTGATGGCGCTGGTGAGACGGAGATGTGAGCAATCCCGCGGTTCGAAGGAAACCATACGGTGCCATCAGGGGCTAACCAACCAGCAGGTTCCTGCCCTCCATACATCTGCACACCGTCTGACGGAATTGCATACAGGACCGGATTGAGTGGCGAGGTCGATTCGGAAGTCGACTCGAGCTCGCTTTCCTGTAGTGAGAATATGATGTTTGGACCCGAGACCCAGAAGGTGCCGTTCTTGTCTTGCAAGATCTTATAGATGCTATTCGTAGGAAGCCCGCGTTCGGTGCTGTAGCGGAGGATGGAGCCCCCTTTGTATCGAAACAGTCCATGCTCCCGCGAACCGAACCAGAGAGTACCTTGACGGTCTTCGAGAATTGACCAAATTTTTTCCTGCGAGAGCGCCCTGATTGCGTCGTTTTGGAGAAAGTGGCCCGCATGCCAAGCGCTTAGCCCCCTATCGGTCCCGATCCAAATGGTCCCCTCTTTATCCTCAAGGATCGTTCGTGCGCTGGCGTAAGCCAGACCGTCGCCCTCCTTCAGCTTTAGTGGCTGGTCGCGGCCAAGGACAGAGACGCCATCTTCAGTTGCGACCCACATCTCTCCGTTTGTTCGCTCCATAAAAGCCCGGACATTGTTGTTGGGTAGCTTTTGCGGAGCTGAATAGTGATCGACTTGACCGCGATAAACACGGTACACGCCCTTGTCCTCAGTGCCCAGCCATATAGCGCCATCGTGACTGTGATAAATCGAATGCACATCCAAGTTGCGAATCCCATAGTCAACCTCCCGCGCCGCGTTTCCCTGAACCGAATAGACGTGTTGAGCCGCAACCCAAATATGCCCGAAATTATCGCCAGTTACAGTCTCTGCTCCATGATCGGTTGAGTTTGGGATTGAAACGAGAAGGAGCTGACTCTTTTCGAGTCGCACCAATCCGGCGCGGGTTCCGATCCATATCTGACCGAACTGATCCTGTAGCAGGCTGAGAATCGTCTCACTAGGCAACATTCCCACGCTTTGGATTCGTTTCAGAATTGGTCCCTTAAGGCTCCAGAGACCTTCCCCCTCGGTCCCGATCCAAAGTATTCCGTCTCTATCCCGAAGAAGTACGCGAACCGGTGCGCTCAGTTTGCGCTCTATATGCACCTGTCCTCGCGTTACGGTTGCCAAGCCTCGTGGCATGCCGACCCACAATGTTCGATCGGATGTCTCAAGCAGCGTCGTAACCAAACGATCCGCTGGCCTGCCCGGCAGTGGGTGCTCTTCCTGATGTCCGTCCGGCGCAATGGAAATGAGTTCTGCACCCCCAATCCATAGCCGGCCCTCGTGATCTTCCAAGATCGAATGCACGGCAAAATCTGACGTCCCGAAACCGATACGAACTCGTTCCAGGCGCTCTCCCTTCAAGATGAAGAGCCCTCGGTCAGTTCCTACCCAGAGCCTCGCTCGGGTATCTTGGAAGATAGCGCGGACAAAGCCATTCGCTAAGCCGTCCTTCACGGAGAAGACTCGTGTGTGTCTTCCCGTTAACTGCAGAAGACCGCCACCTTCCGTGCCAATCCAAAGGCTGTGGAGCGCCAATGCCATGCACATGACACTGGGGGTTGAGATTGGCGTTCGAATGCGGCCTCCACCCGTCTTTGCGAGCCCTCCTGTTGTTCCGATCCATAGCGATCCATCAGGCGACTCCAAAAGAGATTCGACCGTGTCCTCCGGTAGCCCGTCTGCAACCTTCCAAAGCGTTCGAGCATAGTCGACCGCATGTACTGACTGCTGAGGGAGTGCGTGTGCCGTCAGGAGGCACGAAGCGATGATGCTCCCCGCGAGACGAACGGTTTGACTAGTCTTTCGTACGGGCCTATCTGTCATACTGCACCGAGAGCAACATACTAAAGCATGATCATGCACAGTTCCCCTGTGTCAGCATTCAACTGGAAATTGATCGGTCGGTGGCTCTTCGACCGACACACTTATCTCAATGACTCTCGCCTCTAGTCAAAGGATTGCCTAAGCTTCCTTTCTTAGGCAAATGACAAATGTAAAGGAGCATCCACCACATATCGTCAGCCGAGAAAATTTCTTTCAAGGCCGGCATTCCAGATGGATAAATGCCGTTCGCGCCGATCCATTTAAGCTGGCCATCCGAATAGCTTTGCACTTGTTCTTTCAGTGAGATCGGGAACCGGGGGCGCCATCAGGGATGCAAATCCCACTCCCGTATTCTGTCCGTCCTTACCATAGCACACCGCACAATTAAGAGACGAACGCGTCCTGGCCGCTGGCACGATTCTCCTCAGTGTCTGGGACAGGGTTCTTATCACACTTGCCTCTTACCGTTACGTGGTGCTTGATGCAGTTTACGGTTGCCGTTTCGACTTTACCAGGCTTTTGAGCCTTACCGCCCGCCAACAAGAATAAGGCGAGCAAAGTCAAACACCGTCTACCTCCCATGAACACTCTGGGTGGGGGACCCATCGGAGGAAGACGTCCCGCACTCTCCGGCTGATCGCGATTTTGCGCCACGCGGTCTATTTTCGGTTTACTCCACCACATGGATCGTGAGGGACATAGTCTTATGTCCCGTACCACAGTAGACCCCGCAATCCGCCTTGAAGTTGCCCGTCTCAGTAGGAGTGAACAACACATCATTGAATTCGTTCGGCTGCATCGCGGCCTTGAAGGAGAGTGCCGTAATGCGAAGGGAGTGAGGCACATCATCCGAGGTGAGATGAAGCGTGTAGGCCTGCCCTTTATGAAGAGTAACTTCGGCTGGAATGAAGGCGAACTTGCGGGCGTGTATCTCGATCACCTGCAGTTCGTTAGCGCCAAATCGTTCGGGTGAAGCAACTCCCATGAAAAGCGTGGTGGCGGCAAGTACGACAACTAAATAAAGGCGGACAGAGATAAAGGTGATCATGAGATCCTCGATGGTTTGTGATAGTAGTCAGTTTCAGTAACTCAGCTCTTTTTCACGCTCGAATCTTGAAGTACCTTAATCGTTATCAACCAGCGTTCCGCTAATGCCGTCCAATGCGTGATTGGCAGTTCCGTCGGACGCAATCCGAATCCGTGCCCGCCCTCGGCGAAGAGGTGCAGTTCTGACGTCACGCCCTCATTCTTGAGGGCAATAAAGTATGCCAGTGTGCTTTCAACGTGCGAAGCGGGATCGTTGATAGCCTGCACGATCAGGGTTGGTGGAACATCCTTGTTTGGTTTTACCGCTTCGGCGACGGTGATGCTCCCTCCCCGCTCCGTAAGTCCCCCGGGATACAGCAGTATCTGGAAGTCCGGTCGTGCACTGAGATTAGAGGGGGGGACCTTATTCCCTTGATAAGCGAAGTTCCTGCTCAATAGCGCTGCCAGATTTCCGCCAGCTGAGAAACCGACAACGCCGATCCGTGCGGGATCGACATGCCACTCCGATGCATGAGAACGGAATATCCGCACTGCCTGTTGAACATCTTCAAGATCGGCTGGGTTCTCGGGAAAGCCCCCTTTCTCCGGCACCCTATACTTCACCGCGGCGCAGGTCACACCAATGGACTGAAGCCATTCACACGCCTCCGTGCCTTCGATATTCCAGGCGAGATGGTCGTATCCACCTCCCGGAAACACGAGTACGCCGACACGCGCGTTCTGTCCGACCTTGGGAAAGTAGACCGAAATTGTTGGCCGGCTGACGTTCGTCAGGCGCAGCGTAACCTTACCAGCCTTTAGGCGGTCTGCATCGGTGGTGGGATCATACTCCGGCTTGTCGAAACTCGTGGGCTGCGGATTCCCATCGGGCCACAAGTCGATCGTCTTGTTCTGTGACCATAGCGGGGTGCTGGCAGCAAGCAATACTGCGAGCACATGACACATCGTGCGAGGTTTCAAATCTTCTCCTTTCAACGGCACGAGACCCCGACTCTCTAGATCCCGGTCAAGAAATCCAGCTTGCCTTCCGAGTTACCGAACTTGTCCATGGGTACACCGACGGCGTCCAACATGGTCAGGTGCAGGTTGCTGATTGGAGTCCCCTGCTTGAAGTGCACATGCTGTCCCATGCGGATGGGAACTCCGACATTGCCTATCAGCAGGGTCGGGCAATGATCGTGGTCGTGTACATTTGGGTCGGCAAGTCCCGCGCCGTACGAGATGGCACAATGGTCCAGCATTGAGCCTGTGCCATCAGCCGTCGATTTCAGATCGCCAACGAACTTCGCAAACTGCTCCATGTGATAGGTCTCGATCTTCGCCAATTTCTCTATAAGTGCGGGATCATTTCCGTGATGCGAAATAGAGTGATGCGCTTCCGGCACACCGATTTCCGGGTACGGCCGCAGGCCTCCCTCGCGCGCCAGCATGAAGGTGGCAACACGCGTCGTATCGGTCTGGAACGCGAGCTTGATAAGGCCAAACATCAGTTGAGCATGTTCGGCGAAATCCGAAGGGACACCTGCTGGAACGCTAACACCGACGGGTAGTTCCACCTTCGACTGTTGCTCGGCTTTCGCGAGCCGCGTCTCTAGGTCACGGACACACGTGAAATACTCGTCCAGCTTCCGCCGGTCGCTCGTGCCCACGTCTCTCTGCACCCTTCGAACATCCTGAATTGCCAAGTCCAACACGCTCGTGCGGTACAGGATCTCGTTCTGGCGATCGCGCGGTGACCCGATCATATCCATGTCTCCAAACATTCGTTCGAAAACGATGCGAGGATTCATCTCTGGAATCAGCGGCTCTGTCTCTGACTTGTAAGATAGCGTCTGATAGGCACAGCTGTACGAGTCGCATTCGCCAACCGTTCGGGTGCTCTCGCAGGTCAGTTCCAACGAGCTCAGCTTAGTCTTCGCACCCAATGCTCGCGCTGCGATCTGGTCGACAGATGTACCTGCCTGCAGATCTGCGCCAAGCGTTTTCCTCGGTCGAACTCCCGTGAGATAGCTGGCAACGGCGCGCGCATGGTCACCGGAGCCATCTGCCATGGCAGATGCGATGGGCTCAGCGCTAAGGCCTGTCATCACTAGCACGTCGTCACGGTACTTCTCGAGAGGCTTCATCACGCGCTGATAGTCAAAGTCTGCGCCGGTGCTTTTCGGCGTCCAATACTGCGGAAGAATGCCCGTTGGGACGTAAACATACAACATCCGCTTCGGAGAAACCGTGAGCGTTCTTCCAAAAGCAGGTGTCATCGCATCCAGAAAAGGCAGCGCGATAGCCGCGCCGGCTCCTCGAAGAATTGTTCTGCGAGAAAGTACTTTATTCATGACCCTCCCCAATTTCCCTGTTGTGCGTCGGCTTCGCGTTGGTGCTGGATACCATCTGTGCAGGGCGTGTCGGCGCTACCTCGGTGCGCCTCATCTGAAATGCCGGACTGTCGACGATTGCGTAGATCAGCGACGAGAACCTATTCCCGCTCATGGATACCGTGCGTTCGATGCGGGTTACTGCGAGTCGGTCGGCACCTGTAAGGCCGCGTCCGACGCCGTAAGTCAACAGCTTTTCTGCAAGACAGTTGACGAACTTGTCAGACTGCTTCATCAGAACCGCCTGCAGTTCCGAAGCGCCCGTAAATGCGGTCCCATCGGGAAGTTTGCCGGATGCGTCTATCGGTGCACCATCCGCTGTCTGCCGCCAGGCGCCGATAGCATCGTAGTGCTCCAGCGCAAATCCAAGTGGGTCCATGCCGCGATGGCAGGACGCACATACCGGATTCGCACGGTGCATGTCGAGGCGCTCCCGAATCGTCAGCAGCTTTCCGGCGCTCGACGCCGACGTGAGCGACGGAACGTTCGGCGGCGGTTCAGGCGGAGGTGTATTAAGAAGATTGCTCAGAATCCATTTACCTCGAACGGTCGGCGACGTTCGTGTCGGATACGATGTCGCAGTGAGTACGCTCGCTTGCGTGACAATGCCCCCGCGGTCCGTCCCTTCCAGAGACACGCGTCGGAATTGCGGCCCCGTCACTCCTGAGATTCCGTAGAACTTCGCAAGCCGCTCATTCATGAAGCTGTATTTTGCATTGAGAAAATCTAGGATGCTTCGATCTTCCGACATCACGGAACTAAAAAACATGCGCGTTTCCGTCTGCATGTCATCGCGCAACTCTGCGTCGAAACTAGGGAAGGTCTTCTCATCGGGCGTTTCAAAATCAAGATTCTGCGTCTGCAACCATTCGCCTGAGAAGTTCACCGCGAGGGCGGTCGCTTTGGGATCAGCCAGCATCCGGTGCACCTCCGCGTGCAGCGTTGCAGGATTGTGCAACTGCCTCTTAGCCGCGAGGGAGAGCAACTCGTCGTCTGGCATGCTGCTCCATAGGAAGTAAGACAGCCGCGACGCGAGTTCGTAATCACTCACCTGATACACAGCGCTCTGAGCGGACTCCTTTTCCGTGCGGAAAAGAAAAGAAGGAGAGAGCAGGATGCCTTCGAGGCCGATCTGCACCTGCTTTTTGAGATCGCCGCCATGTTGCCGCACGAGGTTCGTAAGACCCGCGAGTTGGTCGATCTCTAGCTTCGTCGGAGGTCTGCGGTAAGCGCGATAGGCAAGCCTATCTAGTATCTCGCGAGCATAAGCCGCTTGTCCATTCCGCGTTAGCGCTCCCTTAAAGAATATCTTCCGAAAAGCTTCAGTGTGTTCATAGGGCACCTGTTCATAAGGGCCTTCTACTTCCAGCCAGGTTGGATACGGCAATGCTCCGTGGAACGGCTTGGCCTGCTCCGAGTCTGCCGCGATCTCCATCACCATCTTTATCTTGTGAGGACCTTGGCTAAGCGAGAGCTTGGGCACGGAGACGGCACGTTCCATGGTGTACACGAATGTGAAGGTCTTCTTCATCACCTCGTTCCCGTCTACAAACAGATGGGCGGTCATCACTGTGCCCCGTGGCACGGACTGGTCCCAGCCACCCCGTATGTTGTACAGTGCGTCCACCGGGGCCTCGTGCACTGTCTGGACGTGCATCCGGTTGCGCTGTCCTATGGCGGCTGCATCGTACCTTGTCGCGATTGGCTGCATCGGCGCCCCTGTCGGGACCGCTACTCGTGCAATGCGTTGTGCCGCCTTCATATACATCTCCGCCAAAGACGGGGACAGCGAAAGCGCCTCGCCGATGTTGTCGAACCCATACGCATACGGGTCAGGAGGAAAGTCGGCAGACGCGTTGATGTTCACGCCCAGCAGATCGCGCACCGTGTTGTTGTACTCATGGCGATTCAGGCGGCGGGTCGTGACGTGTCCCGGATCCGGAACGGCGTCTTCCTCCAGTTTTGCGAATTCCGTTTTCGTCCACGAAGTGATGCTCGATACGTCGTGCGGGTCAAGCTCCCGTTCTCCCTCGGGCGGCATTTCATGCTTTTCCACTCGCCTGGAGATCGTCTCCCAGAGATCGTGTTCTTTGATAGCCTGATCACTCGTCATGTCCAGGAATCGCGTTAGATCGAGGTCGCCGCGTAAATCGGTCGCGTTGTGGCACTTGGCGCAACTCGTGCGAATCACGGACTTGACAGTATTCTCGAAGACATTTGGAGAAGCGACCGCCGCCGAGACCTTTGGGCCACTTCCCTCGACAGACTGCCCGGCATTTTGGCCAGTTACAATAGGATCGGATGCGGCGAAAGCATCAGATATCTGGAGTGGGTTGAAATAGCTGAGAAGGCCGACGCAACAGGCAGCCCTCCCAAAAAACCTTATTGCCAGGTGTCCGGTGTTTGAGCCTCTTGCCATCCTTCTAGCCTCTTGTCATCCTTCTATTGAACACCTCGAACGGTACGTCTCGTATCCGCCGATCGACGGAGACCCACGATTTTTTTCGAACAAGCGCAGCAGGATCTGGCGCGCGGTTGACCAAAGTCGATAAGTCCGCGATGCCGTTGCTGTCGCGATGGCTTGTTCTTTGCGCAGCTTCTCCTGTTTCCCAGCTGCCGCCCATTACGGCTTCGGATGCGATGCCGGGCGATCGGGTGCAGATTCGAGCGTAGCGACAACACCTAAGGATGGTGTCTTCTACTCGCGTCTCAACGTTGCGATTGGGAAGATCGCCTTTTGCCGCGCCAAGCCCCAGAATAATGGGTTCGATGTTACGCTAGAAGTCTGTCGGGAATAGCCCCCGAGGTATCTAATTAGATACCTCTTTTCTGAAAACCTCTCTTCGGAATGGAAATTTCTCTATTGGATCGTTGGGTTCACGATGGACTCATGGGCAAGAGTTTTCGCTCCTACGCGTCTGAATCAGCCGCTATTGTTCCCATCGTCTCTCGACGATTGGCTGGCTGAGGATCAGTTGGCACGTTTTCTGGTGGACGTGGTCGAAACGCTGGATCTGAGTTCGATCTATAGCTCCTACGATCAAAAAGATGCTCGTGGCCAATCGGCTTATGCCCCGGCGATGATGCTCGGGCTATTGCTCTATAGCTATGCAAAGGGAACCTATAGTTCCCGCAGGATCCAGACGAAGACGTAAGGGGATCTTGCCTTCCGTCTCCTATCGGCCGACCAGCATCCGGACGATAGTAGGCTGGCGGAGTTTGGGCATGGTCGGTATGATAGTGGGTCAGCAGAACGTAGTCGATCTTTCTTGCCCAGCCTGCTTCGCAACCGTCATAATGCGATTGGCATCGCGGCCATTGTTGCCGGGCCATCCTATATCGATGAGGAGCGACTGCCCCGTGGGCGTCACTAATAGCGTGGACTGGCCA
>Ga0116129_1001906_pt1 | contig 11010 bp, 10 predicted proteins | sample June2015DPH_17_2_FD_89732 | JGI IMG/M metagenome (GOLD analysis project Ga0116129, IMG submission 89732) | Peatland microbial communities from SPRUCE experiment site at the Marcell Experimental Forest, Minnesota, USA - June2015DPH_17_10 | ecosystem: Environmental > Terrestrial > Soil > Wetlands...
AATTCTAGACATGGCGATCCGGCTTCATGGTCAGATCATTGCAAACCGCGACGATGCTAAGCTGGCGATGGGCAACGGCCCAGGCAAGAACCAGCCGTTCGCCTCGTTCCGCCATGCTGAAGGCTTTCTTGCCGCTTGAGCGCCGGCCAACCCGACGATAGCTTAGCCAGCCATGGACGCCGAGCCCTCATCCCGCTCCATTTCCTGGCATCTGCACACTGCGCTGACCGCGTGCCGGGGGGCGTGGTCGCACGCGGCGAAACTGGCGCTCGACGTCGCGCTGCCGACGCTTTGTGTTTCCTGCCGCGATCCGGTCGACGGCGAAGGCGTCTGCGCCAGTTGCTGGGCCAAACTGTCGTTCATCGCGCCGCCGTTCTGCCCGCGGCTCGGCATTCCCTTTGTGTACGATCCCGGGCCCGACATGCTTTCAATGGAGGCGATCGCAAGCCCTCCGGCCTATACGCGGGCCCGCGCAGCCGTGCGCTATGACGATGTGGCGCGGACGCTGGTGCATGCCTTGAAATACCAGGATCGGGCAGATCTGGCCCCGGCGATGGGCCGCTGGATGGCGCGGGCCGGACGCGAATTGCTGGACGATGCCGACGCGCTCGTTCCCGTTCCGCTGCACTGGCGGCGCGGATGGAGCCGCCGCTACAATCAAGCGGGCGCGCTGGCGCGCATCATCGAGCGCGAGAGCGGCGTGCCGGTCGCAGCCGAAGCGCTACGCCGGATCCGTCGCACCGAACAACAGATCGGGCTGTCGCGGCCAGAGCGCGCCAGCAACGTGCAGGGCGCGTTCAAGGTCGCGCCCGACCGGCAGCACCTCATCAGCGGCCGCCGCGTGATCCTGATCGACGACGTGCTGACGTCAGGCGCAACGGTGGACGCCTGCGCACGTGCACTTTTGCGTGCGAAGGCCGCGGCTGTCGACGTGCTGGTGTTCGCCCGGGTTGTGGACGGCCACCGAACTCCCATATAATCGACCATCCCATTCAAGAAAGCGCGCTATGGCTGCTGCGATCGAAATCTACACCCGCCCCGGCTGTGGCTATTGTACCGCCGCGAAGCAGTTGCTGGCGCGCAAAAAGGCAGACTTCACCGAATTGAGCATCACAGCCGATCCGGCCTATCGCGAGCAGATGTACGACCGCGCCGGCGCCGGTTCGACCTTTCCGCAGATTTTCATCGGCGAGACCCATGTCGGCGGCTGCAACGAGTTGTATGCGCTCGATCGCGCCGGCAAGCTTGACACATTGCTCGCCGGTGAAGAGGCCGCCTCATGAGCGCCGATCTCTCCTTTACCGCTGCCATGGTGCAGATGCGCACGGGCCTGTTGCCCGAGCCGAACCTTGAGCAGGGAACAAAGCTGATCCGGCAGGCCGCCGCCCAAGGCGCCGACTATGTGCTCACGCCAGAGGTGAGCAACATGATGCAGCTGAACCGCAAGGCGCTGTTCGAACATCTGGCGGACGAAGCCGACGATCTTTCGCTGAAGGCCTATCGTGCGCTCGCGGCAGAATTGAAAATTCATCTGCATATCGGATCGCTGGCGCTGCGCGCCTCATCCGAACGCGCGGTCAACCGCTCATTCCTGATCGGGCCGGACGGCGGCGTGATTGCGTGCTACGACAAGATCCACATGTTCGACATCGACCTGCCGGGTGGCGAGAGCTATCGCGAATCCGCCAACTATCAGCCAGGCGAGACTGCCGTGATCGCCGATCTGCCCTGGGGACGGATCGGGCTGACGATCTGCTACGATGTTCGCTTTCCGGCGCTTTATCGCGCGCTTGCCGAAAGCGGCGCCTCGTTCCTTACCGTGCCCTCCGCTTTCACCCGGAAAACCGGCGAGGCGCATTGGCATACGCTGCTGCGCGCCCGCGCCATCGAGAACGGCTGCTTTGTGTTCGCCGCGGCGCAAGCCGGCATGCACGAAAACAAGCGCGAGACCTTCGGGCATTCGCTAATCGTCGCCCCCTGGGGCGAGGTGCTGGCCGAAGGTGGCGTCGAGCCCGGCGTCTTCATGGCCAGGATAGATCCCACGCTGGTCGAAACCGCGCGCAAGACCGTCCCGTCGCTGCAACATGGCCGGCGCTTTAGCGTCGCGGATCCGAAATCCGGTCCCGAGCATCTGCACGTGGTGCGGTCGATTTGACATTCGCTTCGGTGGAGCCGCAAGTGACCATAGCGAATATCAAATCGGAAACCGCACCAGAAAATTATATTTTCCGGTGTTCCTTCGGCGCTGACATTCGTAAAAGCACCCGCCGCAACATGATACGAATGTCAGAAGCCGGAACACCAGTTAGAGGATCGGTATGATCCATTACAATTTGCGTTGCGCCAAAGGCCATGCTTTCGAAAGCTGGTTCCAGAGCTCGTCGGCCTACGAAGTTCAGGAAAAGCGCAAGCTGATAAATTGCCCGGTTTGCGGCTCCACCAGGGTGGAGCGCGCCATCATGGCTCCGCAGATCGTGCGCAAGAAGGGCCGCGGTGCCACGGCTTCCGAGTCGTTGCCCGTGCCGGCCCCGGCCGCCGAAGTCACGCCGCCTTTGCCGCCTTCTTCGCCGACGCCGCTCTTGATGGCACAGGAGGCCGAGCTGCGCACCAAGCTTAGGGAATTGCGCGACCACATCGTCAAAAACGCAGATAATGTCGGCGAGCGTTTTCCGAACGAAGCCCGCAAGATGCACTATGGCGATATCGAGCATCGCCCGATCTATGGCGAGGCTTCGCCGGACGAGGCAAAGGCCTTGATCGACGAAGGCGTGGAGGTCATGCCGCTTCCGACGCTGCCTGACGACCGGAATTAAATCCTCCCGAGGAACGGCAGAATAGTTTCCCGCTGAGGCCGCCCGATGAATCCTGAAACCCTGTCATCCTGGCAAGTCTGGGCGGTGCTGTCGGCGGTTTTTGCGGCGCTGACTGCGATTTTCGCAAAGGTCGGCGTCGAGGGCATCGATTCCGATCTGGCAACCCTGATCCGCACCGCGATCGTGCTGATCACGTTGTCGCTGATTCTGTTTGCGACCGGAAAGTTGTCCAACCCCGGCCCTATCTCGCCGAAAAGCTGGATTTTTCTCGTGCTCTCCGCTCTCGGTACGGGAGCGTCATGGCTTTGTTATTTTCGTGCACTGAAACTGGGGCCCGCGACGCTGGTGGCGCCAATCGACAAGCTGAGCGTCGTACTGGTAGCGCTGTTCGGCGTGACCTTTCTCGGCGAGCGGCCTTCGCTCCAGGGGTGGATCGGCATCGCACTGATCGCCGTCGGCGCCGTGCTGATTGCTTTCAAGGGCTGACATAGCGTTTTCGAGCGAAGCGTCAAACCAATGCTACGCCGCCACCAATAGCGCAACCCCGATCACGATCAGCACGATACCCGCAAGCTCACGCGCCGAGAGCGGTTGCTTGAACGAGTAATACGCGACCGCCTGCGCGAACAGCACCTCCACCAGCGCCAGCGTGCGCACATTGGCGGCTGCCGTCAGCGCGAACGCCAGAAACCAGAATTGCGAGGCGAAGGCGCCCATGAAGCCCGCCAGTAAGGAAGGCTTCCATAGCCCCAGAATCGCCTTGAGCACGCCGGGCGCGCGCGCCAGCAGGTAGATCGTCAGGATCAGCGTTTGCACGAACAGCCCGAATACGAGCGTATAGGTCGCCGCCGTCACGAAAGACGTGCCCTCGATCGTGATGATCGCGCCGCGGTAGCCGTTGGCCGAGAGCGCAAAAGCCGCGGCTGAGACAAGGCCAATCAGCGTCGGCCGCCAATCGGCAAATCCTTTGGCGCCGCCCGGCCGCAGCGCGGTGACGACCACGCCCGCGGTCGCGATCAGGATCGCAACAACCTTCAAGGTGGTCAGGTGATCGCCGAGAAAAACAAAACCGAAGATCGCGGTCTGGATCGCCTCGGTCTTGATATAGGCCGTGGTCACCACGAAAGAGCGCTCGTTCATGGCGAGCAGCATCAGCCCGGTGGCGGCGATCTGGCAGAGCGCCCCGAGCAGAAGCCACGGCCAGAACGCGGGCGTCGGCCACGGCAAGCGATCGCCGGTGAAAACAAGCACGCCCGCAAAGAACAGAACGGCGAACGGAAAGCCGAACAGGAAGCGGATATTGGTGGCGCCCCAGGTGCCGAGCGGACCCGTCAATTGCCGCTGCATGGCATTGCGCGCGACCTGCCCCATCGCCGCAGTGATGGTGAAGGGAATCCAGAGCGACGTGACGGTGAACATTTGCGGGAAAATCGGGGTGCGGGAAAATAGGGGCTGGGGAAATAAACGCCAACCACCGTGCCGGTCGCGGTCCAGGCGGTCAACCCGAGCCGCGCATGACAGGGCTGCGCCTCAACGAGGCCGCCAGCTACATCTCCTCCGCGACCACCATGTAGTTCACGTCCATATCGGACGACAAACCCCAGCGATCGGCAAAGGGGCTGTAAACCACGCCGGTCTGCTCGGCGATCGTCAATTTGTTGTCGTGGAGATGGCGTGAGAGTTCGTCCGGGGTGACGAATTTCTCCCATTGATGGGTGCCGCGGGGCAGCCAGCGCAGGACGTATTCCGCGCCGACGATGGCGAGTGCAAAGCTCTTCCAGTTGCGATTAAGCGTAGAAACCACCATCAGCCCGCCGGGCTTGAGCATCGCCGCGCAGCGGCCAAGGAACAGGCCGACGTCGCTGACATGCTCGACCACTTCCATCGCCAGCACGATGTCGAAGCGCTCGCGCACGTCCATCTCCTCGACCGTGGTGCAGCGATAGTCGATCGACAGATGGCTCCTGTCGGCGTGCAGCCTGGCTGCCGCGATATTGCTGGAGGACGGATCGACGCCGATCACCTGGGCACCGAGCCGCGTCAATGGCTCGCATAACAGGCCCGCGCCGCATCCGATATCGAGGATGCGCAGCCCGGAAAGACAGTTCAGGCTCTTCACATTGCGTTCGAACTTGCGGCAGGCGGCATCGCGAATATAGGTCAGCCGCAGCGGGTTGATCTTGTGCAGCGGCGCCATCTTGCCTTTGGGGTCCCACCACTGCTCCGACAGCTTCGAGAACTTGGCGATCTCGGCGGGGTCGACCGTGGACCCGGCGGCTCCGGAAGAGGCGGCAGGAGAGTTCGGTTGCGTGCTCATCGCTGCCTGTCACCCCTATCGCGCGGTGATGGCGCTGCGAAACGCCAAGGGCGAGGCGATCGTCTTGATCGGCTGGGGCCTCATCTCTCCCATGCCCACGATGATGACGTTCCCATAGTTGAGCAGACGGCCCGGAATACTCTGGTCGACTTCGACGCTGGCGATCTTGTCGAGCGCGATCTCGAAGGTATGCCGGTTGATAAACCCGGTCTTATGCACAACCCGCCGGTCGGTGACATCGGTTTCAGTGGTGAACCGGTGGAACCAGCCCTTTACCGTGAAGTACAGCGCCACGATCGCGATCACCGCGGCCGCAGCCATGCCCAGCGGGGCCATCGGCGGGAACGAGACCGTGACGGCAAGGAGCGCCAGCGCCACGATCCAGGCCACGATCGCCGGCAGGTAAAAGATCCAGTGCGCATTGGTCGAATACAGCACTTTCTCGCCCGGCTGCAGTATATCGTCGATATAACGCCCCATACAAACAGCCTCAATGATCTCAATGGCCTAGAGCGGCATCCGGCACGGCTGGAAGCGGTTGCTTGTCCCCGACCACGCCGCTATGTATACGCGCGCGCTGGCCTCCGCCTGCGCCCGGTTACACTACTAGTCCTCGCAGGGGAATGCACCAATCGTCATGGGCCGTCTCGTGATGAAATTCGGCGGCACATCCGTCGCCAATATCGAACGCATCCGCAACGTCGCCCGCCACGTCAAGCGTGAGGTCGACGCCGGTCATGATGTGGCGGTGGTTGTCTCGGCAATGGCCGGAAAAACCAACGAGCTGGTTGATTGGTGCCGCGAGGCCTCAGCCCTGCATGACGCCCGCGAATATGACGCCGTCGTGGCATCCGGCGAGCAGGTCACCGCGGGCCTGCTCGCGATTGCGCTCCAGGCGATCGGCATCCAGGCGCGCTCCTGGCAGGGATGGCAGATTCCGATCAAGACCAGCGATGCCCATGCCTCGGCGCGGATTCTCGACATCGATGGCAGTGAGTTGATCAACCGTTTCAAGGAGCGCAAGGAGGTCGCCGTCATTGCCGGCTTCCAGGGGATCTATCCGCAGACCAACCGGATCGCCACGCTCGGGCGCGGCGGCTCGGACACCTCGGCCGTGGCGGTCGCGGCCGCCATCCGCGCCGACCGCTGCGATATTTACACCGATGTCGACGGCGTCTACACGACCGACCCGCGGGTGGTTCCAAAGGCCCGCCGGCTCGACCGGATCGTCTTCGAGGACATGCTCGAACTGGCCTCACTGGGCGCCAAAGTGCTTCAGGTCCGTTCGGTGGAACTCGGCATGGTGCACAACATGCCGATTTTCGTCCGCTCCAGTTTTGACAAGCCCGAAGATATCGATCCGCACGCCAAACAGCCGCCGGGCACGCTGATCTGCGGCGAGGAGGAAATCATGGAAAGCCACGTCGTCACCGGCATCGCCTTTTCCAAGGACGAAGCACAGATTTCCATTCGCCAGATCGAGGACAAGCCGGGGGTTGCCGCATCGATCTTCGGCCCGCTGGCTGAAGCCAACATCAACGTCGACATGATCGTGCAGAACGTCTCGGAGGACGGCAAGACCACCGACCTCACCTTCACGGTGCCGGCCTCCGACTACGCCCGCGCCCGCGACACCATCGCGGCGGCGAAAGCCGAGATCGGCTACGCCCGGCTCGATACCGCCACCGACGTTGCGAAGGTCTCGGTGATCGGCAGCGGCATGCGCAGCCACGCCGGGGTCGCCGCCAAGGCATTTTCGGCGCTGGCGGCGCGCAATATCAACATCCGCGCCATTACTACTTCGGAAATCAAGTTTTCGGTGCTGATCGACACCGCCTATACCGAACTCGCCGTGCGCACGCTGCACACGCTCTACGGCCTCGATCAAATTTAGAAACAGTTTTTCTTAGCGGCTGCAACATAGGTTGGTGCAGCCACGTCAGCCGATGTGTACGGATTTCCAGACCGTCACACTAGTCATTTGTGCCGCGGGTTCGTTCATGCGGACTCCTGAACCAAAGCCACACTGGATCAATAGGTTTTCCAGAAGTTCGAAACGTGGCTCCGCAAAATGATGCGAACTTCGGAATCGGGACACTGGCAGGGCTTTTGCTTGGCAAAACAACGCCCGATTCGGTATACGGCGAAGGTGAGCTCGATTGTGAACTGCGCCACTGTTTTGGCGGTGTGATTCGGCCGATATCTCGGGATCTCGGTTAGCGACACCGCCGAATGAATAAAATTGTTGCGTTTCGAGCTTAACGCCAGCTCCCGGCCACCCGGTGCGCTGGCCTGGTGGGAGAGGATTTGAGCCAATGCGAAGCGCGTCGGGAGGTCCCCGCGTCCTGTTGAGACGGCTTCGCGAAACCATGGCGGAGCAGGTCTCGGCCCAGGAGCGACTGGACAAGATCGTCGTGCTGATTGCCGCCAACATGGTGGCGGAGGTCTGCTCGGTCTATGTGCTGCGCGTCGACAACACACTGGAGCTTTACGCCACCGAAGGTCTCAATCGCGATGCGGTGCACCGCACGGTCCTGAGCGCGCATGAGGGCCTGGTCGGTCTCGTCGCCAGCGAGGCGACGCCGCTCAATCTCAACGACGCGCAGAGCCATCCGGCCTTCTCGTTCCGCCCCGAGACCGGCGAAGAAATCTATCACTCCTTCCTCGGCGTGCCGATCCTGCGCGCCGGCAACACGCTCGGCGTGCTGGTGGTGCAGAACCGCGCCAAGCGCACCTATGTCGAGGAGGAGGTCGAGGCGCTCCAGACCACCGCGATGGTGCTGGCGGAAATGATTGCTTCCGGCGAATTGGCGGCCCTGGCGCAACCGGGCGCCGAGCCGGCCGCGCGGCATTCCCTGCACAAGACCGGCGCGATCCTGTCCGACGGTATCGCGCTCGGCCACGTGGTCCTGCATGAACCGCGCGTCGTCATCACCAATTACATTGCCGAGGACCTGCCGAAGGAAATCAAGCGGCTGGACGCAGCCCTGGCCAAATTGCGCGCCGACCTCGACCGGATGCTGGAACGTGGCGACGTGGCCGACGGCGGCGAACATCGCGATGTGCTCGAAGCCTACCGGATGTTCGCCAACGATCACGGCTGGTCGCACAAGCTGCACGAGGCGGTCGCTACCGGCCTCACCGCGGAAGCCGCCGTCGAGCGCGTCCAGTCCGACACCCGCGCCCGCATGCTGCGCTCCACCGATCCCTATCTGCGCGACCGGCTGCACGACCTTGAAGATCTCGGCCATCGCCTGATGCGGCAACTGGTCGGACAGGATCACGCGCCCTCGCGCGAACAATTGCCCGACAACGCCATCCTGATCGCGCGCGCGATGGGGCCTGCGGCGCTGCTCGATTACGATCGCAAGCGCCTGCGCGGGCTGGTGCTCGAGGAAGGCACCGCCAACTCCCATGTCTCGATCGTGGCGCGCGCGCTCGGCATTCCGGCCGTCGGCGAGGTGCCGAACGCGCCGGGCATTGCCGACCCGGGCGACGCGATCATCGTCGACGGAACCTCCGGTTCGATCTATGTCCGCCCCTCCACCGAGATCGAACAGGCCTATGCAGAACGCGTGCGGTTTCGTGCCCGCCGGCAGGCGCAGTATTCGGCGCTGCGCGACAAGCCTTGCGTGACCAAGGACGGCCAGCCAGTCGAACTCCTGATCAATGCGGGGCTTGCGATCGACCTGCCGCATATCGACGACACCGGTTCGGCCGGCATCGGCCTGTTCCGCACCGAATTGCAGTTCATGGTCGGCCAGAGCCTGCCCCGCACCAGCGACCAACTGGCGCTGTACCGCACCGTGCTCGATGCCGCCGGTGTCAAGCCGGTGACATTCCGCACCCTCGACATCGGCGGCGACAAGGCGCTGCCCTACATGGAGAGCGTGATCGAGGAGAATCCGGCGCTCGGCTGGCGTGCGATCCGGCTCGGACTGGACCGGCCTGGCCTGCTGCGCGGCCAGATTCGCGCGCTGCTGCGCGCTGGTGGCGGCCGCTCCTTGCGCATCATGTTTCCGATGATATCGGAAGTTGCCGAGTTCGACGCCGCCAAGAGTATCGTCGAGCGCGAGCTCACTTATCTGCGTCAGCATGGACACTCGCTGCCCGAACGCATCGACATCGGAACCATGCTGGAAGTGCCTGCGTTGCTCTACCAGCTCGACGAGCTCTTGAAGAGGGTCGATTTCGTCTCGGTTGGATCCAACGACCTGTTCCAATTCCTGTTTGCGGTCGATCGCGGCAACGCCAAGGTTTCCGAACGATTCGATACCCTGTCCGCCCCGATCCTGCGGGTGCTGCGCGAGGTCGTGCAAAAGGCCAATTCGGCGAAGAAATCCGCCTCGCTGTGCGGCGAAATGGCGTCAAAGCCGATCGGCGCGCTGGCGCTGATTGCGCTTGGTTACCGCTCGCTGTCGCTGTCGGCGACCGGGCACGGCCCGGTCAAGGCGCTGGTCCTCGACCTCGATGCCAAAAAGGCCGAAGCCGTCATGAACTCGCTGCTCGACGCCCCCTCCGGCAGCGTGTCGATCCGCCAGAAGCTGACCGCATTCGCCGAGGCCGAGGGGCTGTCGTTGTAGCGGGGCTAGCGTGGTGGATTTGACATTCGCCTCAGTCTTGCAGCGAGTCCTCCAAGCGAATGTCAAATCCAAAACCACGCTAAAATCCAATGTTTGCTAGTGTCCCTTTGGTTCTGACATTCGTAAACGAACCTACCGCGACACGATACGAATGTCAGAACCGGGACACTAGTCCCCCGCTCCGCCACCCTCATTTCCTGCAAAACGTTCGAGACTGCCTTATGTCGACGCTCCCCGAAACCAAACTGGATATTCTGCTGGCGCACCACGCCTCGCTCGAGGCGCAGTTGCTGGGCCAGGTGAATTCGGAAGACTATGTGCGGATCACGCGCGAGCTCGCCGAGCTCAATCCGCTGATCGACGCCGTCAAAACCTATCGCGCCACGCGCAGCGAATTGGCCGACACCGAGGGATTGCTCGCAGATCCCGCGACCGACCCGGAAATGCGCAGCATGGCAGAGGCCGAGCGCATGTCCCTCCAGGCCCGAATCGGCGAACTGGAGCAGGAAATCCGCGTTGCGCTTTTGCCGAAGGACGCCATGGACGACCGCAACGTGGTGCTCGAAATTCGCGCCGGCACCGGCGGCGATGAAGCCTCATTGTTCGCCGGTGATCTGTTCCGGATGTATGAACGCTTCGCCAGCCTGCAGGGCTGGAAGGTCGAGGTGGTCTCGGCAAGCGAAGGCACCGTGGGTGGATACAAGGAAATCATCGCCGAGGTGCAGGGCCGCGGCGCCTTCGCCAAATTGAAGTTCGAGTCCGGCGTGCACCGGGTGCAGCGCGTACCCGATACCGAAACGCAGGGCCGCATCCATACTTCGGCCGCAACGGTTGCAGTCTTACCCGAGGTCGAGGATGTCGATGTCGATATCAAGAACGACGATTTGCGGATCGAGACCATGCGCGCGCAAGGCGCCGGCGGCCAGCACGTCAACAAGACCGAATCCGCGATCCGCATCACGCACATCCCGACCGGCATCGTGGTGATGATGCAGGACAGCCGTTCGCAGCATAAGAACCGCGCCTCCGCCATGAACATCCTGCGTTCGCGCATCTACGATGCCGAACGCCAGCGCATCGACGCGGCGCGCTCGGCCGACCGCAAGGAGAAAGTCGGCTCCGGCGACCGAAGCGAGCGCATCCGAACCTATAATTTCCCGCAAGGCCGCGTCACCGATCACCGCATCAACTTGACGCTCTACAAGCTGCCGCAAGTGATCGCAGGCGAAAGCCTGGGAGAACTGGTCGATGCGCTGACGACCGAGCACCAGGCCGCACAGCTCGCCGCCCAAGGCGC
>Ga0116129_1001907_pt1 | contig 11010 bp, 10 predicted proteins | sample June2015DPH_17_2_FD_89732 | JGI IMG/M metagenome (GOLD analysis project Ga0116129, IMG submission 89732) | Peatland microbial communities from SPRUCE experiment site at the Marcell Experimental Forest, Minnesota, USA - June2015DPH_17_10 | ecosystem: Environmental > Terrestrial > Soil > Wetlands...
CCATTAGCGTCCGCGCGAAACCCGCTCGATTTCCGCTTTGACAATGCGTTCCACCAGCCCGGGCAAATTATCGTCCAGCCAGGATTTCAGCATCGGCCGCAGCATTTCCTTGACGAGGTCTTCCAGCGTCCGCGCATTGTTGCTCAGCACGGTGTTGGCGAGGCTGTTGAAGGCCGATTCGACGGCGGACACCGTCGAGCGCGACAGGATATGCTGCGGTGGCGCAGCCGCGGCACTTTCAAATGGCGGCGGTTCGAACATGGGCCGCCGATGGGCCGCTCTGGCAGCGGCGGTTTCCGCAAACTCGACATCGTCTTCCGCCTCGATCTTGTGGAACGAAGCCTGCGGCGGTGGCGGTGGATTCGGCAGCACCATCGCGTCGGTCAATTCAAACACCTCGCCGTTAGGCAGCGGTGGCCGTACTTCCGCCTCGGACGTCACTTCATCGAGGCCCGCCAGCATCGCATCGATATCGTCCTGGCTGTTGGACGCAGCGGGCGGGGCTACTGGCGCCAAGGGAGTTGGCGCGGTCTTGACGGCGGCAGCCGCCGCCTTCGTGGCGGCGGCCTGCGCCGCGGGAATCGCCGACGGAGGAATGTCGTTCATCACGGGCGCCTTGGCTGCCGGCGCCGCTACGCCCGGTTTCTCCGGCTTCGCGGGCGCCGCCGGGCTGGAAGGCTTTTGGGCGGCAGCCGGTTTTGCTTCGTCGTCGGCAATGATGCGCCGGATCGACGCCAAAATCTCCTCCATCGATGGCTCTTGGACCTTTGCAGACTGCGTCATTTCCGACTCCACATCGTCTGCGTTTTACACCAAGCAAGACAGGATTTGCCGGTTCCGGATATGCAGGTCGGGATTTTCATCGCACAAGACTGACTTGTCCCCAGATCAAGCGCCATCGGATACATCGTGCGGGATCCCGCTCCTGCTCAGAGCACCGAGGCCTCGCGGCCCAAGGGTGCAAAATACGGCGCGAATCGCTTTGCTGCCTGTGGCAAAGGTATGTCATGGCAACAATTGATTGCAAGCAACGCGGCCGGAGCATTTCCAGGCCAGCCGCTGCACCTGGTTAGCCGCAGCAAAAATGCTCTGACCGCTAACTTGCGCGCAGGTTCCCGCCGATACGTCCACGCAATCAGCGTGAACTTGACTGCGAAGTCAAACCGGCCCGCCCCCGGATCAAGTCCGAGGGCATGTTTTTTGCCGTGCTTTTCGCGAAATGCGCGCCCGCGGCGCCGTCGCTCATGCGGCGATGGCGACAATGATCCCGACGTCAGCGGCCGTCGGGCGTGCGAACCCCGTACCAACTGTCGCGCACCTGCTGATAATGCACGCTCGGGTCGTAGACATTGGTTGCCAGATTGAGCACCTGCGGCGACAGCCGTCCGACTGCATTCAACACCGCATATGACGCGACCACGCGATCGTGCTGGGCCGTCACCAGCGCGACGCGGGCGTTGACCAGCGCCTGCTGGGCATTGAGCACGTCGAGCGTGGTTCGCTGTCCGGCCTTGGCTTCCTCGCGCACGCCGTCGAGCGCGATCTCGGACGCGGTCACCTGCGATTGCGCCGATGTCACCTGCGCCTTGCCGGCGACCAATTGCCCCCATGCCGTCACCACATTGGCGCGGGTCTGGTCGCGCGTCACTTCGAGAGTGAGGCGCTGCTGCGCCAGGTTTTCCTTCGACTGGCGGATCAACGAGTACTCGGCGCCGCCCTGATAAACCGGAATCGAAACCTGGGCGATCGCGGAAGCACCAAACGTCCGGAAGGTCGTCAGAATCTCCTCGTATGATTGCTGCACGGAGGCTTGCACACTCACCGTCGGCAACAATGCGCCTTCGTTGACCTTGACCGTGAGATAGTTGACATCGATCCCGTACATCGCCGCCGTCACGTTCGGATTTTGCACCAGCCCCAGTTCCACGGAGGCGGGCAGAGTTGTCGGCAAAAAGCGATCCACCGGCGATCCCGGGGCCAGTTGCTCCGGCTCGTTGCCTATGATGCGGCGGAAGTTCGCTCGCGTCGTGACAAGGTTGGCTTCAGCCGTCAGTTGCTGGGTCTTGCCGGCGGCAAGCTGCGCCTCCGACTGCGCGACGTCGGTGCGCGTCACTTCGCCGACATTGAATCGATCGCGGGTCTGTTTCAGCGTCTGTTCGAGAACGCGGGTGTTGCTGCGCTGGACCTCGACGATGGCGGCATCGCGCAGATAATCCATGTAGATGGTGGCCGCCGAAAGCAGCACCGATTGTTCGAGAACCCGAAGGCCCTCGCGCGCGCCCGAAACCTGACTCTCTGCCGCGCGGGTTTTGTTGGCGGTTTGCCCGCCGTTGTAAAGCGTCTGCGCGACGGTGAGGCCGGCGCTGCGCGGTGCGTTGTAGCCATGAAATTCGGTTCTGACGATCTCGCTGGAGGTGCCGCCCTGGGTGGTATTAAAATCCTGATATTGCTCACCGGCGCTGGCGGTGATCGCGACCTTCGGACGATAACCCGACAGCGCCTGCGGCACGTTCTCGTCGATGGATTTTACCTGGGCGCGCTGGGCGTTGAGTTGCGGATTGTTCTGATAGGCCCGCACCAGCGCAGCCTCGATGGTATCGGCCAAGGCAGGCGTCGACCCCACACAAGCTAACAGAAGGACCGCAGCCGCAGCTCCGGTAACAACCTTCACCCCAACCATCCCTGGAAATCCAATCATAACCGTTGCCCGGCTCGGTCGCGCTTGAACCGGGTTATTGCTTCATTCAGAGAGTCACTATCGTGCCACACCTTATTCTCCACGCAAGCGGGACGAAACCCCGCACGGGCCAAATCCAGTGGAAACTCTCAACGTGGGGCATATGGGCCACACTTATGAATCAGAACGGCATTTTGGGGGGCCGCCGGCGCTAGAAAACGAAGGCGGGAAGCCGCTCAAGTCCGGGCAGAACCGGCACGGCCGCGTCGAAAAGCGCCCGGTTCCCGAAATCGTGATGCGAGCGGGTGACGATCACGGCCCGTTGCGGCCTGGTCGTGGCAAATACACCGACCAGCCTGCCGCCATCCCTGAGCTGTTCGTAAAGCCGGTCAGGCGTGATCTCGGTCGCGCCATTGAGGACAATCACGTCATAGGGCGCGTTCGCCGTATCCCCCTCGGCCGCTGTGGCGGCCCGGACGGTCACGCCGCCAAACCCGATCCCGGCCAAAACCTCCCTGGCCTTAGCGGCCAGCGACGGCTCGCTTTCGGTCGCCGTCACCTGCCCCGCAAGTCTTGCAGCAAGGGCCGCCGGATATCCGGTGGCGCAACCGACGACCAGAACGCTGTCGGTTTCCCTGATATCGGCGGCCTGCAGCATTTTCGCCGTTACCATCGGCTTGATCAGGAAGCGTTTCTCCGAGCCGCCTTCGTTGACGTCGAGATCGAGGTCCAGATAGGCCAGCCCAAGCTGATTGTCAGGGACAAACGCCTCGCGCGGCACCGCGAGCATCGCATCGATGATCCTGCTATCGGTGACGTCGCTGGTGCGCACCTGACCATCGACCATTTTCTGGCGCGCGGTCGAAAAATCTGACATTGGCTGACCCTGAAATCGCGCGGGCATTGCCGCGGAGGTTAACGGGGCGTCATCTTTGGTCCAAGCTTCGCCAAAACGCAACGTGGTTTCGTCGCCGACCAAAGCCGCCGATCGGCCATCCCTTCGGGCACCTTTGAGGCCGCAAAGCGGCCTATTCGATCGTGACGGCGAGCCGCCCGATCAGCCTCGCAACCTCCTCCAGATGCTCCGAATCGCGATTCGCAACGGCTTGCGCAAGCCGCGTGAGACATTCGTCATCGCTCATCGCGGGTATGTCGTTGGGGACGATCGACGGCATGGGTCTGGTCAGATCGGTCGAACGCACAGGCATGGTATCACCTCAATCATGTCCCCGCTCCCACCGTCGCCCCAAAATGCGGCATTTTAGGGTCGAATGCTGCGCCGCGGTAGGCCGCATGGAAGGCTTCCACCTTTCAGGGATAACCCCTCAGCGCGGCCTATTTGGTTCTTTGCAAAGGCTCGGGGGCTTTGTTATACGCTACTCGCGTTGCGGACCATCCTCGCATCGTTCCTCGGTAGCTCAGCGGTAGAGCATTCGACTGTTAATCGAATGGTCGCTGGTTCGAACCCAGCCCGGGGAGCCAATCAAATCAATTACTTAGCTGCATTTCTTAAACCCTCAAAACGCCTTTGTGTCGGCGCTGGGTGGGCAAATGGGTTGCCGCAGATCGCGATAGCCTGTCCCGATCGGTGGGTGGGCGCATGCTTTCCCACGCGATCGCACGAAGCGTATACGTCAGGTGCCGCCTGCTGACATCATGTCATCCATGACCGAAGATGCGATTTCCTCGCTCTTTCCGGCGACTTGAGCGCATCCAATCTTCGCGCGCATCCCCTGCAGCTTTGCGGCGGTTGTACGGGCCATCTCTTTTTCAATCCGGCGTATGCTCGGTCAGCACGATCGCATTGTCTTCAACCTCCGGTTGCGCTGGGATGCCGGCAAGCCTGGGGATCAGTAAATGCGCATTCTGGGAATCGTGGTGCTCAGCGCCGTGCTGATTGGGCTGCCGACCGGCCTCGCGCAAGTGCCGACAATTCAGTGATATCAGATGTGCTGAATCGTTTCAGCGAATCCTCGGCGGCCCGCCCGCGACCAGCCGCGGCTTGTAAGAATCCCGAGACCCACGTCTTGGGCGATTGCCTAAACACCAACTTCATTCGGTCACTGGCATGGACCGGGAAGTAACCCGCACATGCCGTAGACAGTGGAATCGCGCGACTGTTCATTGTTGGAATTGCGGAACTGTTCATTGACCAGGGCCGCTCTGCTGATTGTCTTGCGGGCATGGTAACGTTCCACATGACGTTGTGCTGCAGCGGCCACCTGGATCGACGAAGCTGCAATCAGCGCCGAGCAGAAAATCGTAACAAGGGTCTTTCGCATTTTGATCTCCCTTGGCGGAATCTTCAATAGCCACGATCCCGAAGGCATTTGCGAGCATCGCGGGCATATCTATCGTGCAGCGGCAGCGAAGGTGGCACAGCGATAAGGCTGCTTCGGTGGCCGCAGTTCGCCGGCGATCCAGCCCAGCATGGCGGGAAGCTCGAGCGGATCAACATCGTCGCATTTGACGCAGCGCTGGACCTTTGGCTCTTTGGCGGAACGTCACCTCCAGCAACATTGCTCCGCCGCAACGCCTGCAACGTTTGCCATCATGGCCCACGTTGTCATCCTGACCCATGAGGTATTTTGGCGCAGCCATAATCGCGCCATTCCAAACTTCGTTGTCAGTTTAGGATACCTGTTCTGTCAATTGCGGGTTATCGATTGCCGATGGTTTGATCCTGAACCGCCCGCGTCACGACTCTCCGGGACCAAACAGCTAGGTAGACGGCAGTGGTTTAGGCGGTCCCCGACACATGCCCCTCGGGTAGGCCATGGCGACGACACTCGGCTGGTTCTGCTTCCTGGCCGGGCGTCGCCAACTCGACCAATATCTGCAAAGGAACTTTTGTAGGCGGTTTTGGTACTGCTTCGTCGGAAGCCGGGTGGCGGTCTACTTGGCTTTGGCGACGGCCTGATTATAGAAAGAGAGGTCAAGATAGTGGGCGGCGGACGGCGGCTTTCCGCCCCATTCACCCTCCACGACCGCGCGAAGCCTCAACACGTTCCCGAAGCCCTCGCGATCAACTTCGGCATCTCTGGCGAAACCCGTCGTCGGGTCGGCAACGATGTCGTAGCACTGGCCGGCGACCTCCGGTGTCAGTTTTAGATGATCCACCAGCATGGCGACCGCCTCGGCCTTGTGCGCCGGGGTCTTGATCCAGCGCACGGCCTGAATATAGGCCACGATATATCTTACCAGGGTATCTCGATGGGCGTCGGCCCATGGTCGCATGACGAAGCCAGTTGTGCCCTGGTACTGGCCGATCGCGCTGGTCAACGAGCCCAAATCATGCAGGCCCCTGCCCGGCGCCAGAACCGAGTATGGCAGGTTGAGCATGCCGGCCTGAGCGATCCCGCTATCAGCCATCGCAGCCAGCCGCTTGACGGGAGTGCCGCCTTCGAGGCTGACCGTGTATTCGCCGCGCTTCACGCCATGCTCGGCCAGCATCTGGTAGGCGACCAGTGCGAAGGCTGTGTTCGGCGCGTCGACCACCAGGGTCTTACCGCGCATATCCTGGTAGCTCTTGATCTCGGGCGTGACAAACAGATGGTTGAAGCTGTTGTCGCCACCCATGACGATGACGGTTTCAGCATGCTGCAGCTCGACCATGGCGACAGCATTGTCGGCAGCCGTGTGGGCGATCTGGTATTTGCCGGCCGCCAGCCCATCGCGTAACTCGGTCGAGCTACCCGTGAGGGTAATCCTGACGTCCAGGCCCTGCTCCCCGAAGAATCCCTTCTCGGTAGCCACGAAGAAAGGCAAGTCCTGAACGCCCGGGAAGATGATGACGTTGAGCGTGATTCCGGCGGCTCTGGCGGGCTGGGCAAAGCCAACCATAAGGGCCGCCGCAGCCAGTAGGCAGGACATACCAGAGGGTCGATGTGAAACTGCCATGACTTTCTCCGTTCTCCTGGACGACACACCCTCCTCGGCGCGGTCGGAGACCGGGCAGCCGTCGTGGATGGCGCCTCGCTCATCCATGTGCACCGCCAATTTCAAGCGGCTTGGCAGCCGTCAGAACGAAGGCCATCACGCAGGGCACCTCGCCCCTGTTGATCCAATCATGGATCGTACCGCGCTGGACGAGCACGTCGCCGGCCTTCAGATGCACTTTGACGCCATCGTCCAGCCCCATTTCGATTTCGCCGGACATCACCACCGCGTAGTCGATCGTGACGGTGCGGTGCATGCGAGACGCCACGCCCGGCGCGTATTCGATGACGCGGAAGAGCGAGCCCGATTGGGCGGAATCGGCGACATCGCGCAGGCCCTGATCGCCGGCCTCGGAATTGTCGGCGGGTGTGTCGGCGTTCGACCAAATGACGGTGCTCGAATGTCCCTCGCGGCGCGAGACGATGTTTTTGGCGATCTCGTCGATCGCGACGATGGCCCGGCCCTGCGCGTCATGACCGGTGACGACCCGGCGGACTTGGATGGTCATGGGTGGTGTTCCAGTTCGTTTTCTCGATGCCAATCAATCTTGGAGGTGTGGTTGCTCAGGATGCCGCGCGGTGGGATCTGGTTCTCTCGCAGTCGCCTCGGCCGTAGCGACCAGGAGAGCAGAATCAGGGCCAGGCCGGCTGTCAACGGCGCCGCCGCCATCACAAGCAGGATCTTGGCCGGCCCCCAAGACAGGCTGAACATCACGCCGATCGCCAGCGGGCAACATACCTGGCCGAAGCGGCCGAGACCCATGCCCCAACCGACGCCGCTGGAGCGGATCTGGGTCGGGTAAAAGGTTGCGGCGAGGGAAACCGCCCCGCCGACGCCCAGCGGCGCGCTGAGGCCGATGATCACCATGCAGAGGCCGAGCAGAATCGGGTCGTGGCAATATCCGAGCAGTGCCACGAAGATGCCGCCGATAATATAGGCTGGCGCCAATGCCAGCACCGGACCGAACATCTGCATCAACCGGCCGGCGACCGCCATGCCCAGCATCGCCGAGATACTGAAGACGCCGACCAGGGTGCCGCGCAAACCCAGGCTGATGTCATCGGAGGCCAGCAGCGTGGGACTCATCAACACCATGAGGGTGGTGGTGGCAAAGCCGAGATAGAGCAGCGCCCAGATCAGCAGCGTGCCGATGGCGCGCCCGTCCGAGAACAGCGCGCCCAGGGACTTCATCAGCCCGGCGCCGGCTTCGTCCGAAAGCAGATCTTCCGACGCCTGCGCTACCACTTCAATCGGTCCGATGCCGATCGAAGGGTCGAGCCGGCGCGCAAGGCGCTCGATCACGGCGGGATCATATTGTCGCGCCACCATGTAGCGGAGTGATTCCGGCAATAGAATCAACATCAATACCGCCAGCACCATGGTCGGTACGCCGGCGACCAGAAATACCATGTGCCAAGTCGAGTACGTTACGACATAGCCGCTGACGAAGCCGCCGACGGCATTACCGAGCGGAAATGCCGCCCAAAGAAAGCTGGTCAGGGCCGTCCGGTGGCGCGATGGCGCGAATTCGGCGGCAAAGGTGATGAAGCAGGGAGTAGCACCGCCGAGGCCCAGCCCGGCGATAAAGCGTAGCGCCAGCAGGCTGGCGAAGCTCACGGGCAGCGCGGTCAGCAGGGTGAAGATGCCGAACAGCGTCGTGGCACTGATGAGTACAGGCTTGCGGCCTAGTCGATCGGCGATGCTGCCGAAGGCCAGCGCACCGATGGTCGCGCCCAGCAGACCGGCAGACAGGGCTTGGGTGAATTGCGCCTTGGTCACATGCAAATCAGCGAGCATCACCGGGGCTGCGACGCCGATCGACTGGCTATCCATACCATCCAGCAAGGCGACCAGCGCGCAGAATGTAAAGACCAGCAACTGCAGCGGTTTCAACTTCGGGCCGTCGAGAATGCTCTCGACCTGGATCTGTCTTGCGCCCGGTATTGCGGAACAGGCTTTGTTCGCAGACGTCACGGCGTCCCTCCGGTTCGATTCTTGTTGTTATTGTGCCCGGCGTTCGCCCGGTTCTTTGTTATCGCGACGGCCAACTTGTGGTCTCAGGTGCCTGGAGGAAGGGAGCGCCTTCGCGCACGATGTTCATCGTCCTTGAGAAATGGTCGGAGAGCGCCGCCACGGCCGCTGCTACGTCGCGGCTGAGCGCCGCGTCATGGATCAGACGGTGCTCGGCTGCAACATCGCGCGTAGCTGGGCTCAGCGGCACCGATAAGCAGCGATAACGTTCGCTCTGTTCGTAAAGCGTATGACGGAAACGGATCAGCCAGTTGAGCGGACACGCCGCCACCAGAGCCTCGTGGAATCGCTGATGCTGGACCGTCCAGGCCGGGTTGTGCCGCCTGTCGTCGGCGGGATCGCGAAGCGGCTCGACCGACAGCCGATCATGTTGCTGGCGCAGCGCCTCCGCCCAGGCCGCGTCGCCATGCTCGATCGACAACTTTAGCGCCAGCCCCTCTATCTGGATACGGCTCAGCATGACATCCTGGAGTTCTGCCAACGAGACCGGATGGACCCGAAAGCCCTTCTGGTCGGCTGCCTCGACCAGCCCGCCGCTGACCAGCCGGGAAAGCGCCTCACGGATCGCGCTAAGGCTGACCGAAAACCGTTCGGCCAGCGCGCCGATATGCAGCTTCTGCCCGGGCAGCAGTCGCGCGGACAATATGTCCGAACGGAGCTCATTGAAAACGGCAGAGGTCAACGTCCGAGGCGCGCCGGCGGTAAGACCGAATTGCACCCTCTCCCCGGTGTGGTTCAGCATTTATCGGGCGGCAATGCTGGCATTGGCCGAGACCGATATCGGCCGCTGATCCACAAATGGTAGATGCTTTTCGGCGAATACGAAGCGGACCTTTTGACTGCAGGTCGAGGTCGGCCAGTAATAGAGCGTGATTGTTTTTCGTGATCAATCACGACTTCACCTCCCCAATAACTTCCTGGCATTGCCGCCGCAGATAGCTTCGACGGCCTTGTCATCGAAATCACAACCAGTGACGTGACCGACCGGATCGTTCTCCGCCATGTCGAACGGGTAATCTGTGCCCATGACAACGTGGTCGACCCCGACCAGCTTGACGAGCGCTTCGAGCTGTTCGTTGCTGAAAACCACGGTGTCGAAGAATAGGCGCTTAAGGTATGTGGTCGGCGGATTGGGCAGGATGCCTCTGGCATCCGAACGCGCGCCCCAGGCGTGGTCCATGCGGCCAGCATAGCCGGCGACGTAGCCGCCGCCATGCACCACAATGATCTTCAGCTTCGGGTGCCGTTCCAGCACTCCGTCAAAGATCAGGTTGTGGATGGCGATCGTGGTCTCCAGCGGGTTGCCGATGACATTGTTGTAGTAGTGTCGGCGGAGCCGCTCGCCCTGGGTAAAGCCGTTCGGGTGGATCAGGATCACCGCGCCCAATTGCTCGGCCTTGGCCCAAAAAACCTCGAGGTCGGGGTCAGACAGCTCCCTGCCTTCAATGGTGGTCAGGATCTGCACGCCCTTCATGCCTTGGAGCTTCATGACCGCTTCGAGCTCCTCGGCCGCCGTCGAGCCGTCCTGCATCGGGATGGTACCGATGGAGAAGAAACGATCAGCACGGCCAGCGACATATTCCGCCAAGCCCACATTGACGATGCGCGAGGCTTCGACGGATATCTCCAGCGGCACCGCGTAGTAGCATTGGCCCGGAGGAGCCATGATCATCTGCATATCTATGCCGGCCTCGTCCATGTCGATCAGCCGGTCGTCATACAGGGTGAGGCGGCTGGTGCGGTCCTTGTCCTGCATCTGGTTGATCGCACGTGTCTCCTCGGTCGAGAAGAACGCCAACGGGCTCGCCGATGACTTGATATAGGGCGCAACCACCTTGCCGGCAGCGCGGATCGCGACATGAGAATGGATGTCGAATGTCAGACTTTTCGGACGCGACAGCTTGCCCGGCACACCACGCTTGCGCGCTAGGGTTGCGCCGTAGCTGTTGAAGACGTTTGGTGATGTCATGCCGGCAGGGTCTTGGACGAGAGACGGAACTTAAGAAGATGCCCCGGCACGATGACCGACGGACTAATCTTGGCGATGAATGCCGATGCTCCGACGACTGAATGTTTCCTCGTCTTTTGCACCGACGGAAGTTGGTGTCTTCCTGAGAGGCACCTTTACACCGATCCAGCCGTCGCGGCAATCGAAAATCGATTTTTGGCGCGTGTTCACGGCCGATCAAGTCCGATCCGACACACCCCGGGGCGCTGACATGGCGAAATTACGGAAACGGGGAGTATCAGGAATTCGCGCCCAACCCTGGAGGTAAAGCGCTGTTCTTCCGATAGTCATTGAGTATCTCGGGCCGTTCACAGACGGACATGAAACTGCCGCCTGTTGGCGCTACGACGAAGCC
>Ga0116129_1001908_pt1 | contig 11007 bp, 12 predicted proteins | sample June2015DPH_17_2_FD_89732 | JGI IMG/M metagenome (GOLD analysis project Ga0116129, IMG submission 89732) | Peatland microbial communities from SPRUCE experiment site at the Marcell Experimental Forest, Minnesota, USA - June2015DPH_17_10 | ecosystem: Environmental > Terrestrial > Soil > Wetlands...
AACCTGGAAGGCGGCAGCCCGAGCGCTTTGGCGCGCGACGGATGGACAAGCAAGTCGCTCAAGCCCGGCGACGAGCTCAAAGTGACCATCGAGCCGTTGCGCTCCGGCGCCCCCGGCGGTGCCTGGAACGTGAAGAAGATCCAGTTCAAGAACGGCGAGCCGATCGTCGCCACCCATTAGTGGTGGCGCACGAGCGGCCGCATCAGGCGCCCGGTTCGTCCGTCGCCGCGAAATGAATTATTGCGCCTGTTGCCGACCCATCTTCGTGAAGGGAGGAGCGTAATGCATTGCCGCGGATCGATCGGTGCATTGGCGGTGGTAGCGTTCTGTAGCACGGCGTTCTGCAGCATGGTTGCGGGCGCCATGGCGGAGGACGCCAAATACCCCGACCTGAAGGGTCAGTGGGTCCGATCCTTCATCCCGCGCTGGGCGCCCGGTCAGGAGAAACCGCCGCTCACGCCGGAATATCAAAAGGTGTTCGACGACAACCTCGCCGACATGGCGAATGGCGGACCGGGCGACGTGCCGTCATGGTACTGCCTGCCCCAGGGCATGCCGATGATGATGAACGCCTACGATCCGATGGAAGTGGTGGTGAGCCCGGAAACCACTTACATCCTGGTCAGCCACGTCAACGATTCCTATCGGCGAATCTATACCGATGGACGCGATTGGCCCGGAGAAACCATCCCGGTATTCGCCGGCTATTCCATCGGCAAATGGATCGACGAAGACGGTGACGGCAAATACGACGTGCTCGAAGTGGAGACGCGCTACATAAGAGCGCCGCATACCTATGACGCCACCGGCATTCCGTTCCACAAGGACAACCAGGCCGTCATCAAGGAGCGCATCTATCTCGACAAGGCCGACAAGAACCTGCTCCACGACGACATCACGTCCTACGACCATGCCTTGACCCATCCGTGGACCAAGAATCGGACCTACAAGCGCGAAGCGGAAAGTCACCCGGTTTGGCTTGAGGAAGCCTGCGCCGCGGACAACGCCATGGTCCGCATCGGCGACGATGCGTATTTCCTGAGCTCCGACGGCAAGCTGATGCCGGTGCGCAAGAACCAGGCGCCGCCGGACACGAGCTATTTCAAGGGAGTGAAGAGGTAAGCAGCGGCGTCTTCACCTCTCCCCGTCAGGGAGCCGCGGCTGCCCACTTCCGCCGCCCCATCCGGTAGCCGCGCCCGCACTGGCGTTCGCCTCGATGCCGACCTCGACGTGGTCGTCCGCGATGCGCACCGGATAGACGCGCAGGTCCGTCATCGCCGGCCCTTCCAGGCATTTGCCGGTGACGACGTCGAACCGCGCCGCGTGGAGCGGGCATTCGATCTCGCGGCAGTCGAGGAAACCCTGGGAGAGGAACGCGAAATCATGGGTGCAAAGGTCGTCGACCGCGTGGATCTCCCCGTCCAGCCGCACCAGCGCCACGCACGCGCCGCCAACCCGGACGCCGAGGATTTCGCCGTCGCGCACATCGGCAAGCGACGCCGCCCGATGCCAGCGAAGCTCCGCCATCAGGTCAATCTCGCTTCTGCACGGCGCTGTTGCTCCCTCCCCCCTTGTGGGGGAGGGTCGGGGTGGGGGGTCGGGAGGTTCCGGCACGCATATGCCCCACGGCACGACCCCCACCTCCGGCCCCTCCCCGCAAGGGGGAGGGGAGAAGAAGACGCGTCATTCGGCAGCAGCCATCGGGGCGGTTTGCGCCTGCTCTTCCCGATGGATGCGATCGAGGATGCGGCGCGCCTGGATGACGCCGGTGTCGGCATTGATGTCGATCTGCGGCGCGTCGGGCAGGATCGTCATGTTGCGCTGCTGCGCCTCGAACACCGCCACGTCCTCCAGGAACGCCATGGTGATCTGGTCTACCAGCATGTCGGTGAGCGCCTTGTTGCGCACGTCCCAATCGTGGGCCTGGCCCCAGAAATAGTGGCTGGTGCTCTCGGTTTCCGGCGTGATGGCGTTGAGGTTGCGCATGGTGATGCCGCCGACGCGGTTGCCTTGCGGCGCACCGGTGCCGGTGGGCGTGCAGCCGACATCGAGCCGCAGGAACGCCGGCGGCACGAAATCGATGATTTGCCAGCGGTCGACCGGGGCGGTGAAGCCGCCCGCCTTAACGAAGGTCGGCGGCGCCGGCGCATCGATGATCCAGCGTGTGACCACCACGTTGTTGGGGGCGCGCGTGACTTTCACCGCGGCGTTGTCCACCAGCGCCGAATTGCCGATGGTGGTCTCGTGCACGAAGGCGAGATGAGTGAGGTCGAGCAGATTGTCGACGATGAGCTGCCAGTTGGCCTTGACGTGCAGGTAGCAGCCCTTGGCGCCCCAGTCGGGATCGTCGAGCCAATGGAAGTCCGTGATCTGGTCCGGGTCGGCGAGCGCCGGATCGCCCATCCAGATCCACAGAAAATGATAACGCTCGGCCACCGGATAGGTCTTGACCTTCGCGGCCGGCGGAATCGCATCCTGGCCCGGCACCCTCACGCATTGGCCGCTGCAGTCATAGCGCAGGCCGTGATAATGGCATTGCAGCACATCGCCGACCAGCTTGCCCATGGAGAGCGGCAGGTGACGATGGACGCAACGGTCCTCGAGCGCGACCGGCGTGCCGTCCTCCTTGCGGAAGAACACGATCGGTTCGCCGAGGATCATGCGGCCCAACGGTTTGCGGGCGACCTCGTGGTCGTAGGCCGCGACGTACCAGAAATTCTTCAGGAACATGGGCGTGCCTCCATGGCGCCGATTGTAGTCGCCAGGGTGAGATTTTCAATGCAGGGGCCGTATGAGGTGCCGGCAGCCCGGATGGCAGCGAAGCGAAATCCGGGAACGACCCCGCAGCCAGCCGAAACGCGTCTTGCGGCAGCACCAATGCTTTCGCTTTGCATCTCTCCGTCGACCGCATGGCTCCGCAGAACGACACGACCGTCCGAAGTCAGGAAAATCAAAAGCACCTTAGTAGCGACCGCTGCAGTGCTTGAATTTCCGAACTACCTTCTACGGCAGAACAACGCCTTTTACGCCGACATCAATTTGCCGCCACATGGAGCCCGAAAAATGGCATTCTCGATGATAAACTCCATCAGGCACGCTACGGAATGGCATATGGAACCCATTCGCGCTTTCGTTGCCCACAGCTTCGCCAAGAACGACGATGACGTTGCATTCCTCAAGTACCTTACTCAACTTTCCAGTATGCTGCCCGCTTTTTCCTGAGAACACGCCGAAGCCACTGAACCAAAATTACCAACTGAAAAAGTAAAGAAGACTCCAGACAACAAGAACGTCTTTATTGGGAGAACCGCCCATTGGTGAGCAGCTGGAGCATCTCGGCGACATTGATGACGAACGTGCCCTCCATCGGCGGCGCCACCACCCATTGGGCCGCCTGGTTCGACACGTCAAGGCCGCCGACATCGTCCTGCAGCAGGATCGTGAAGAAGCCGAAATCGCGGTGGGGTCGCGCACTGAGCGTGTTTGTTTGCGACGCGTCCTGCGCCGGATAGTGAAGCAACCGCATTTGCGTCAACGGCTTGCGGAAGAGATGATCGAAGCCGTCGCGGGGAAGCTCGGCCGCCATCGCAAAGCCCGGCAGCAAGCGGCGCATCAATCCATCCATCTGGCAACCGGCACGCAGCCCTGAAAGGTTAAGCCTCCCGCCTGCGCAGGGCAATCAGGTGAACGACGCGACCGAGGCTGCAAGTGCAATCGCCGATGGGACTTCGGTGCCTATATTTTGTGCCGCGGCGAATGATGCGATCAAGATCTCAAACCGAGACCGGCGGTCAGCCGAAACCGGTCACTCACAACATCTCCTTGATGGCGCGCACCAGATTGCGGTCGACGCTGATGATGGCGCCGTCGTCGGGCAGGGCGAGCGCCTTGCGCTCCTCCGCGGAGACCGCGCGGCCCTGCAGGATGACGCGGCCGTCCGCAGTCAGGAAAACCGACGCCGAGGCGTCGTCGTCCTGCCACACCAGTTCGACCCTGAATTTCAAGCTCATATTCCCTCGCCAACGTCCCTGGTTTCCCTCGTCGGTGTCAGTGATTTAGTATAGTCGAAACGTCACGGACGACCCCGGGATCTTTACATGATCGAGAACTGCACATGACCAAGACCAGCAAAGCCAGGATTGCCAAGCGCAAGATCGTGAAGGTGAAGACCGCCAAGTCTAAAGCCGTGCAGACGAAAAAAGCCAAGCCCGTCGGCGCAAGGACGGCAGCGAAGCAGCCGTCCGGCAACCGGGTGTCGCCCGAGACGAAACTCGACGAGATCAAGCGCCGCTTGCTTGAGATCAGCGATCTGAACTTCGCGGATGCCGTGCTGGGGTGGGACCAAGCCACCTACATGCCGCCCGGCGGCGCGCAGGCGCGCGGGCGCCAGGCCGCGATGCTCAGCAAAATCGCTCACGAGAAATCGATCGATCCGGCGCTCGGCCGGCTGCTCGACGACGTCGCGGCCTATGCGGACGGCCTGCCTTACGACTCCGACGCGGCGAGCCTCGTGCGGGTGGCGCGGCGCGACTTCGAGAAGTCGGTCAAGCTGCCGGCCGACTATGTCGAGCGGTCGAGCACGTTGCGCTCGGCCTCGTTCGACGCCTGGACGCGGGCGCGCCCGGCCAACGACTTCGCCGCCATGCGGCCATACCTCGAAAAGAACGTCGCGCTCAGCCGCGAGTATGCCGGGTATTACAAGCCGTGGAAGCACGTCACCGATCCGATGATCGACGACTACGACGCCGGCATGACGACCGACAAGGTGCGCGCCCTGTTCGCCGACCTGCGGCGCGAGCTGGTGCCGATCGTGCGCGCCATCACGGAACAGCCGCCGGCGGACGATCGCTGCCTGCACGGCACGTTCCCGGAGCCGGCGCAGCTCGATCTCGGCATCGCGGTGGTCAAGCGGCTCGGCTATGATTTCGACCGCGGGCGGCTCGATAAGACCCATCACCCGTTCTGCACCAAGTTCTCGGCCGGCGACGTGCGCATCACCACCCGGGTCGACGAGCACGACGTTGGCCAGGCGCTGTTTTCCACCATCCACGAATCCGGCCACGCCATGTACGAGCAGGGCGTCAGCACGGCGCTTGCCGACACGCCGCTCGGCAGCGGCACCTCGGCGGGCGTGCACGAAAGCCAGTCGCGGCTGTGGGAGAACGTGGTCGCGCGCGGGCGCGGCTTCTGGCAGCATTTCTATCCGGCGCTGCAGGGCGCCTTTTCGGGCCAGTTCGGTGCCGTTCCGCTCGACACGTTCTATCGCGCCATCAACAAGGTGCAGCGTTCCCTGATCCGCACCGACGCGGACGAAGTCACCTACAATCTCCACGTCATGATGCGTTTCGACCTTGAACTCGACATGCTGGAGGGCCGCCTGGAGGTCAAGGATCTGCCGGAGGCGTGGCGCGCCCGCATCACGGCCGATCTCGGCATCACGCCGCCCGACGACCGCGACGGCTGCCTCCAGGACGTACATTGGTTTTCCGGCGGCATCGGCGGCAGCTTTCAGGGCTACACCATCGGCAATATCCTGAGCGCCCAGTTCTACGCCGCCGCCGTCAAGGCGCAGCCGGACATTCCGCACGACATCGCGACGGGGGATTTCACCAAGCTGCACGGCTGGTTGGTTGAAAACGTCCACCGTCACGGCCGCAAATTCGAGCCGGCCGAATTGGTCGAGCGCGCCACCGGCAGCCCGATGACGATCGCGCCTTATCTCGCCTATCTGCGCGGGAAATACGGCGAGCTTTATAGGTTGTAAGGAGCGCGGGCGTCCCGCCCGCCTTTTTTGGCAGCTGGAGCGGGCGGGACGCCCGCGCTCCGGTCACTGCCCCGCATACCACTGATAGCCGCGGTCTTCCCAGAAGCCGCCTTTACCCTTGCCGAACCGGTTGAGGCGGTCGACCACTTCGACACGCGTGACGTATTTGGCGTGCTTGTAGCCGATCTGGCGTTCGACCCGCAGGCGCAGCGGCGCCCCGTGAGCAACCGGCAACGCGCGGCCGTTCATGCCATAGGCCAGGATCGTCTGCGGATGCATGGCGTCGAACAGGTCGAGGCTCTCGTAATAGAAGCCGCTGCCGTCGGCCGTGCGCACCAGCTCGTCGAGGCAGTGGAACACGACGTAGCGGGCGTCCGGCAGGAGTTCCGCGGTGCGCAGCAGATTTCCAAGCGGCACGCCGGTCCACTGGCCGATCGCGCTCCAACCCTCGTCGCAATTGTGCTGGGTGATCTGGGTGTGCGACGGCAACGCCTTGAGGTCGTCAAGGCTGAGCGACAGGGGCTTCTTCACCATGCCGTCGATCGTCAGCCGGAAGCTCGCGAAATTCGAGATCATCATCTGGAAATATTGCATGCTGTTCGGCCGCTCGGTGCCGTTGGGCGGGAAGTCCGGCGTGATCTCAGCCTCCGTATATTCGCGCACCAGCGGTTGCCCTGACAGCAGCAGGCGCTGGGCGCGAAGCGACATGAACTGGCCGAAATCGAGGATCCAGCGCAGCGACGGCGCGTCCGAAATCTGCTCGCAGCCGGTGACGAGGCTTGCCGCAACGGCCGAGCCGGCCGCCACGAGGGCGCGGCGCGAGATGAGGCGCTTCATTGTCCGACCTCCGGCCGGATCGCGTAGCGTCCGGTGATCATGGATCGCATGGTGTTCAAGACGCCGGCCACCAGCACCATGACGACGTGGACCACCACGAACAGCACGATGAGATTGGCGGCGATGAAGTGGATGGTGCGCGCCGATTGCCGGCCGCCGAACAGGTCGAACAGGAACGGCAGCGCTGCCGTCACGGCGGGCGACATGGTGAGCCCGCTCAGCACCATGACGGGCAGCAGCACGAACACCACGATCATGTAGGCGATCTTCTGCAGCACATTGTAGCGGCGCGCCGCCTCCCCGCGCGGACGGTGCAACCGAATGTGGTTCCAGATATCCTTGAGGACATGGCGCGGACGCAACTCGCTGGCCGCCGGCACGAGATCGTGGCGGAAATGGCCGGACAGCAGCCCGAACAGCAGATAGACGGCGCCGTTGAGGACGAACAGCCACGCCATGGCAAAATGCCAGTCGCGCGCGAGCCCGAGACCCGGGCCGCCGGGCAGCGTCAGCCAGTTGGGGAAAGCACCCGCAACCGGCATGCCGTCATCATCAAAGGATACGCCGAGCACACCGGTGGTGATGAAGATGTGACCCGCAAGCGTGGTCATGCCGATCGGATCGCCGCTCTCCGCATCTTCCACCGCCCGGATCGAGAACACCGACGGCACGCCGCGATAGCCGTAATTCCCCCAATAGAGGGCCGGATGATAGTTGAAGATGCGCAGCCCGCTCATCAGCAGCAGGATGAGGAACAGCAGGTTGAGCCAATGAGTGACGCGCACCGCGACCGAGTGCCGGTACATGACCTCGCGCGTCGACGCGGGTTTTCGCGCGGCGGGCGCTTGCGGCACAGTCCGCGAGGCATCCGCATCAGGATTTTGCTCAGCTACCGCCATGGTGCGCCATCCTGCTCGCGGCATCGAGCCGACGCAACCCCGCTCACGGGTAGTGGTAATAGGCGGTGAAGCGGCCGTAGAACACGATCGCAATCCAGCATGCGAGCGAGATGCCTCCGGCCAGCTTGCCGGCCAGCGGGACCGTGGCATCGCGGTCCCATTTCGCCACGCCGCGATAGGTGATGAAGTGGAATACCAGCACGTTGATCCCGGCAATCGCCATCAGGACAATCTTCATCTGGAACCCGAAATTCACCGAATATTTCACCGCCTGGCCGGTGAACATCAGCGCGCCGGTGATGGCGGAGAGCGCGAATGCCGCCCAGGTCCACGGCAACACTTGGCGCGACAAAGCGGTGACCGGATAGTCTGTGAAGGCGACGCCGATCAGGCGCAGGTCGAGGAGCGCGATCATGCCGAACACCACCGCGATGGCGGCGATGTGGATCATGTCGAGCGCCGAGAAACCGAACGGCGATTGCGCGACGTAAAGCGCCACGGCGCTCGTCTCCACCCAGTTCAGGAGCTCGGAAACGGATTGCAAGCTTATCCCCCGTTCGCCCGATGGCAGGTACGCCGAGCGAATTCAGCCGCCCAACATGCCGGCGATCCACCGCCCGCGACCGGCGAGTGTGGCGCCGAGCCACAACACGAGCGCCGCTGTTGCCACGAACCCCGCCACGAAGCGGTCGTCCTTCTCTTCGGCACCGCCATTCCACCGCAGCACCAGCGGCAGCGCCAGCGTCGCCACCGCCGCCGCGCCCATCAGGTACAGCTTCGCCAGAAATGCACCGTCGCGCCACGATCGCGGCGCGCCGAACATCAGGCCGATGCCGGTCACGGTCGCGACCGCCACCGCGATCCACAGCCACGGCAGGAAGCGCCGGCCGGTCGCCGCCAGCGTGCCGGCGCGCGACACGCCCCATACGCGCAGGTCGATCATCACCACCGAGGCAAGTACCATCCCGATCGACAGGATGTGAAGAGACTGCAGCACCGGAATAAGCCAGGTGATGCGGCGCATCATCTGGCTAAGCGGCAGGTTGCCGACCCATTGCGAAAGTTCCGGCATTGGCAATGCCCCGCTGCGCCGCAATCGCGGAACGCTATTTCCCGGTCCTGAAGAATTCGAGGATCTGGCCGGTCAGTTGCGTGTCCGGCGTGTTGATCGCGTAGGACTCCGACATGTGGTTGTGCTTCGGCAGCACGACGCCGCGCACGCAGCCATGCTCGGTCTTGCACATCGTCTCGGTGAGGAGCGCGAACTGCGCGCCGAACACCGGCGGATCGAGTTCCGCGGTCGACAGCATGAACGGGATCGGGCTCTTGACTAGACCCGCTATGGCGGAGCGTTCCGCGTAGCGCGTGGCGTCGGTGCCGTAATACTTGATCTCGCTCTCGTTGAGCTCCTGCTTGGTCAAATCGTAAATTCCCGACGAGAATATCGCGCCGGCGAGGCCCGCTCCCTTCGGCCCATGGAATTCCGGATGCGCCACATAGGTCGCCACATGGACGGCGCCGGCGGAATGGCCCATCAGGTAGATGCGGTTGGGATCGCCGCCATAGCTTTCGATGTGCTCGGCGACGAAGCGCACCGCCGCACCCAGGTCCTCGGCACCAGCCGGCCACGGAAATTCAGGCGCCAGCCGGTATTCCACGTTGACGCCAACCATGCCGTTGCGTGCCGCGAACACCATGACGTTGTCGTAGAAGTCGCTGCCGGGTGGGCGCTTGGAGCCGCGGACGAAGGCGCCGCCATGCACGAACATCAGCACCGGCCGCCCGGTGAATTTCGAATCGTCGGCGAAGACGTCGACGACATTGCGCTCATGCGGTCCGTATTTCACGTTGCGGGAGATTTTGATGAAGTTGTAGGGCTCCTTCTCGAGGAGCGGCGCGTAGAGCTTGCCGGTGTTCTCCGGGTCGATCACCCGGCCCATTGCGGCGATCTTCGCGGCGATCTCCGGCGGCATCTGCGCCCGCGCCGCGGTCGGCGCCAGGGAGGCTGCCAGGAGGGCCGCCAAGCCGACGCCCGCCAGCATGGCAATGCCTTGACGGACAATGTTTGGCGGGGTTGTTCGTTCACTCATGGTGTTCTCCCTCCGGCGCGTATTCGGTTTCGCGCTCCCTTTCACGTATCGCCGCCAATCTATCACATCGGACGCTCCCGAACAGTGTGGCGAATGCCTTTCCGCTTCTTCCGGCCACCCGCTTCCTGGCAACGCGCTCGGTCTGCTACACTGTGGTGCGAAGTCAGGAGGGAACGATGAGTGTGATGGGAGGGGGACGGCGCAGCGCTATTTCGAAGCCGGCGGCCTGCCTCACGGCAGTCGGCCTCATATTGGGGGTGACTGTCGCGGCGCAGGCACGGGTGACGAGGATCGTCATCGACAACAAAGTCTCGCCCGCCTTCAACGGCGCGAGCTTCGGCAATGCCGGCCAGTACGAGACGCTCGCCGGGCACGCGTTCGGCGAACTCGATCCCAACGATCCGCGCAACGCCGTCATCCAGGACATCAAGCTCGCGCCGCGCAACGCCCGCGGCATGGTCGAATACACGGCGAGTTTCCAACTGGTGAAGCCCGTCGACATGGCGAAGGCCTGCCGGCTGATGTGGCACGACGTGCCGAACCGCGGCCGCCGCCTCGCCATCGTGCCGATCGAGCGTGCCAATGGCGACATCGGGCTTTCCAGCGGCTGGCAGGGCGACAACGCGGGCTCGACGGTTCCGGGCCCTGACAACGACACCGTTATCGTCCCGGTCGCCAAGAACCCGGATGGCTCCGCGATCACCGGCCGCGTCATGGCGCGCGTCTTCAATGCCGGCGGCAAGGATTCCCAGACCATGATGGTCTATGCCAATCCGATGCCGTACCGGCCGGCGACGCTCGACACCCGGGACGCGAGCCTCACCACCCATGCGTCCGAGACCATCGAAGGCGTGATCGGCGCGACCGCCGCCATCCCGGCCGGCGACTGGGCATTCGCCCGGTGCAGCGCCGGGAACCCGTTCCCCGGCACGCCCGACCCGACCCAGATCTGCCTGAAGGACGGCTTCGATCCGAAGCTCCTCTACCAGGTGGTGTTCACCGCCAAGGACCCGCCGGTGCTCGGCATCGGGTTTGCGGCGTTCCGCGACGTCGGCTCATTCTTCCGCAACGCCGCGAAGGACGATGCCGGCACGCCCAATCCGGTCGCCAATGGGGTATCGTTCGCGATCACCCGCGGGGTGTCGCAGTCCGGCAACTTCGTACGCGGCTTTCTGCATTTCGGATTCAACGAGGACGAGGCCGGCCGCCAGGTTTATGACGGCGCGTGGCCGATCATCGCCGGGCGCCGGATCGCGCTCAACATCCGTTTCGCTATGCCGGACGGCGTGTTGCGGCTCTACGAGATGGGTAGCGAAGGCCCGCAATGGTGGGCCGACGCGCCCGATCCGGTGCGCGGGCTCCCGTCCGGCAGCATTCTCGACCGCTGCAACGCCAGCCACACCTGCCCGAAGATCAT
>Ga0116129_1001909_pt1 | contig 11006 bp, 10 predicted proteins | sample June2015DPH_17_2_FD_89732 | JGI IMG/M metagenome (GOLD analysis project Ga0116129, IMG submission 89732) | Peatland microbial communities from SPRUCE experiment site at the Marcell Experimental Forest, Minnesota, USA - June2015DPH_17_10 | ecosystem: Environmental > Terrestrial > Soil > Wetlands...
ATCGAACTCGTGCTTCTTGTCCATCTGCACGGCAATCATCATGCCATAGCTCATGCCCTCGGTGCGCGCATCGTTGTTCGCCCAGTCGGTCATGTAGGCGAGCGGACCGGCGGCGTTCGATCCGGCTTCGAAGTATACGCGCTCAGAAAGAGCATCTCCATGAAAGAGTTGTTGGAAGGCCCGTTCGATCTTCGCCTTGGTCTCTGCAGGAGCATGACCCTGCTCAGCGAACAGATCGCGGTACTTGCCAGTCTTGAACGCGCCTGCGCCATCTCCGGGAAAGCGTTTGATCTCGCCGGGCGGCGTGTTAACGTAGGCTGCCGGCTGAACTTGCCCGACTGCAACAGATGCGCCAGACAAGGCGAGGAAGGCAAGGATTATCAAAGAAACGAGGAAAGAGCGTGAGTTCATAGAATTCATTTTCAATCATCAACCTGCGGCAGGAAGCGATACCGGCAAAGTTAAGGTCGCGCCCCAGGCGTAGTGAGTTCGAAGGGATTCGTCGCAGTTCTCCACCAGAATCATTTCTTATGCCAAATTCGTCCTCGAAAGCCATGGTTTGGCGGGTCAGCAGCGCCAGAGCTGGTCAGCAAGTTGTTCTTTACGCTCCTAGAGGCGGGGCGTGGTGGATTCAGCCCTTGATTCTTAGTTTATTTACTGAAATTCAATCAGGTTCTACCTGGAAAAGCGGCGACCTGGTCAAGCTACGTGGCGAGGACAATGGGTGCATTCAGCTTGAGGATGGCCGCACACTGCCGGCGAACGATCGCCGGCTCGATCAAGGCTCGAGAATTACGGCTCATTGCAGCCAAGTCAAGGCAAAGCGGTGGACGGAGTAATCCTTTCAGCTTATGCCGTGGAGCAGGAATTGTTTTATATTGGCGCTTTGAGGGGCAGAAGTGAGATTGCGATCGTGACCGGTGACCGTGAGCAACTGCGCGAATCGCTTGGTGTCTCCTCCGCACGGCCATCCGCTACGGAACTGGCGCGCGAGTTGGCGCATTCCAATAGGCCGGAGCACGACATTCAACATGCCCCAGTCCAAAACAACGAGCCTCCGGTCTCGGGCCATGAAATCAGCATCCATCACGATTTTGGCGTGAGGCTGTAAAGCGCAAAGGGCAGTTACGCTGTGAGAAGCTGCGCTCCATCACTTGTCACGAATACGGTCTGCTCATAGTGAGCAGACCGGGAATGATCTCGTGTGCGTACCGTCCAACCGTCCTTGAGGGTAACGGATCGCGAACTGCCAGTGGCAATCATCGGTTCGATCGTGAAAACCAGCCCGTCGGTGAGTTCGTCGGCGAAGCGTCGATCAAACTGATTCGGGATGGTAGGCCGCTCATGAATGGTTCGTCCGATTCCATGCCCAGTGAGATCCCGCACAACGGAGTAACCACATGCGCTCACAGTCTTGTGAACCTCTCTCCCAATGTCGAATGCGTGGGCACCAGGACGTACTACCGACAGACCGGCCCAAAAAGCACGTGAAGCACAGTCCATCAATTGGTTGCTCTCGTGGTCAACCGGTCCTACGGCAACTGTTTCACAGGCATCTGCCATGTAGCCGTCAACTTCTACTGTAACGTCGAGTTTTACCAAGTCACCCTTTGCCAGCTTGCGTGGTCCAGGAACGCCATGAACAATTTCTTCATTCACGCTGATGCAATTGTTCCCCGGGAAACCATAGACAAGCATCGGAGCTGATCTTCCGCCGAAGCTTCGCATGATGGAAGCTCCTACCTCATCCAACTCGCGGGTACTGATACCAGGTTGAACCACGGCTTTCATACCATCAAGCACCCGACGTGTAACCTTACCCGCCTGCATCATACCTGCGAGATCTTCGGGTGATTGAATTGACATTGGCTCTCCTCTGGGACGAAGTCTTAACTGCAATCATTGTAGCTAGACTGAGAAAAGAACATCAAGGATTTCCCGCGCTTCTCACTGACGCCGTATTCGGTCACAGCACAAGGGTTGTTTTCCTTCCTCAAGGATCTTTAGGTTGCCGCGCCGTCAATGGAGATGCAGACGCTGAAAGACCAAGCCGCCTGTATCGGCAAGTCAATTCCTTATTTGCTTTCCAGGCTCCAGATCAACGTCCCAGCAGTGGTCGAAATGATGCGGCAACATCTTTCGCAGTATCTGGACTCATCCTCGGAGCGAAGCTCGAGCCTGGTTCAATGAACTCGCTGCCTGCTGCAACTGTTGAACGCTTAACTTGCCCGCGCGGCCCAGTCGCCTGACACCTTGATCTTCTACATGTGAAGATGATATAGAGATATGTGTAGAAGGCAAAGGTATGCAGACCGAAGACAAATTTGATCTCCCGCAGGGCACGCTCGATCTTCTCATCATAAAAATCGTCGCTCTTGGCCCCATTCACGGCTATGCGATCGCCCAGAGAATTCAGCAAATGTCTCGCGAGGCTCTCGAGATCCAGCAGGGATCACTTTATCCTGCGCTTCATCGCCTCGAATACAAGAAGCTTCTGAGTGCCAAATGGCAACAGTCGGAGACCGGCCGTGAAGCAAAGTTCTATGAGCTGACGGCTCAAGGCCGCGCGCAGCTGAAATTCGAAACCGAGAACTGGAAACGCCTCACGAATGTCGTTGACCTGATTCTCAAGGGAACACTGGAGGGTGTCTCATGAGCTGGCTCGGAAGGCTTCTTTCGAGGCAAAGGATGGAACTTGATCTGGACAAGGAGTTGCGATTTCACTTCGAATCGCAGGTCGCAGATAAAGTACGTTCCGGCATCCCAGAGCTCGAAGCTCGCCGGCTCACACGTCTGGAGTTCGGCGGCATCGAGCAGATCAAGGAAGATTGCCGGCAAAGCCGAGGAACGTTGTGGGTCGAATCGATCGTCGGCGACGTTCGCTTCGCTTTCCGCACGCTTGGCAAATCGCCATCCTTTACTGCCGTTGTCGTGCTGACTCTGGCCCTTGGCATCGGCGCCAATGCGGCGATTTTCAGTTTTGTGAATGCCGTATTACTCAAACCTCTTCCTTATCCGCATCCAGAGCGAATCGTCAGCGTGTGGGAAAGGAATGCGCTCGGATTTAGCAGCAACCTCATTTCGACTCTGAACTTCCTCGATTGGCAGCGGCAGAATCGCTGTTTTGAATTTCTCTCGGCCGTCGCTCTGGACACGGTGACCTTGACCGACTCAGGCAGACCCGAGGAGCTCAAGGTATACAGAGTCTCGGCATCGTATTTCAAGGTGCTTGGTGTGGGCGCGACGCTGGGACGCACCTTCGTCGAAAGCGAAGGCGAGGTTGGCAACGATCGCGAAGCCGTGCTCTCGAACCGCATTTGGCGGAGCCGGTTTGGCGGGGATCCTAACGTCATCGGCCGCAAGATCGCGTTGGATCGAAAAGATTACAGGATCATCGGCGTGCTCCCGGCGAACAGTGAGTTCGACCGTAGCTGGGGCGTAATGTGGCTGCCTCTCGCCTTCCCACCCGCGGTGATGACACGCAATTATCACTGGCTTTACGCCATAGCTCGTCTTGAGCCCGGCGTCACTCTGAAGCAGGCCCGCGACCAAATGGACACGATTGGAACGCGCATTGCTGCCCAGTACCCGGATTCGAATAAGGGTTGGGGTGTAACGGTCGATCCTTTTATCGATCAGGTGGTTCAGCCGGATCTCCGCCGCTCGCTTTGGGTGCTGCTCGCAGCCGTGGGGGCCGTGCTGCTGATCGGGTGCGCCAATGTCGCCAACCTGACCCTGGCGCGGGGTACGGAACGCGAACACGAGATGGCTATTCGTTCAGCATTGGGCGCGCGCCGTCTCCGTCTGATCCGGCAGTTGCTTACGGAAAGCATCTTTCTCGGAATCCTCGGTGGCGTGGCGGGCCTCGCGCTGGGCAATGCATTCATGCGCGGAATGAAGCTATTGTTACCGCCGGACATGCTGCCACCGCAAGCAAACGTCCGCATGGACTACGGGGTGTTGGTTATCACGATGGCTATCGGAATCCTCACGGGAATCCTCTTCGGCCTGGCGCCAGCGCTCACGGGCACGCGTGCCAGATCGCTGAAGGAGAGCGGGCGAACTACAGCCGGGATCACACCCAATCGGATGAGGACAGCCTTGGTGATCACCGAAGTGGCGCTGTCCTTTGTATTGCTCGCAGGTGCCAGCCTGCTGATTCGAAGCTTCAACAGGCTGGCCAGCCTTAACCCGGGCGTCGATACAACCAATGTTCTTGCGATGGATCTTCCCACGCCACTGACAGAATTCACGAACAGCACGACACTGACGAACTATCTCAAGGAATTGACCGAGAAGGTCAGAAGCGTGCCCGGAGTGCGGGACGTCGCCATCACGGATAAACCACCGATGGAAGGCTATGTGAACGGCGCGGTCTTCCTGATCGAGGGGCGGGCTTACCTGCCCTACCCCCAGCGCCCGGTCTGTGGGTTCAAGGTGATCGGGCCGTCGTATTTTGATACGGTAGGCATGAGATTGTCGAAGGGGCGCGGCCTTGAGGAGAACGATGTTGCCGGCAACGTACCGGTCACCGTCATCAATGAAACGATGGCGAAGACTTACTTCAAGGGCGAAGATCCCATCGGTAAGCGCATCTTGATTCGGCAGCTCGTGTTCGGGAAGGCTGAACGCGGCCCGGAGATCCCTTGGCAGGTCGTGGGAGTGGTAAAGGACGAGAAAGTTGGCGGGAAAGTCTTTAGCCTCGGCGAGGACATTCCGGTCGTCTACGTCACGTTCTATCAAAGTCCCGGCACTCGCAATAGCCTGGTAGTTCGCGCCGCCATGAGTCCATTGCTGTTAAGAGGATCGATCGTACAAGCAATCTGGAAAGTGAACAGCAACCAGGCGGTGGCGAACATTGAAACCCTGGAAGAAATTAAGTCGGAATCGGTAACGCCAGCCCGGCTTCGCACTGCGCTGCTGGCCATCTTCGCTGGTATCGCGCTTTTGCTGGCTGCCGTCGGGATCTACGGCGTTGTCTCCTATTCGGTGGCGCAAAGAGTGCGTGAAATGGCCATACGCCTGGCCCTCGGTGCATCACCGGGCGATCTGCTGAAGCTGGTGATCGGGAAAATGATGCTCATCGTCCTGGTTGGACTCGCTCTCGGTGGACTCGGGGCACTCGCGCTTACGCGCGTCTTGGCGAGCTTGCTCTACGATACAAGCCCCACCGACCGGGTAACGTGGGTCGTCGCTGGGGCGTTGCTCGCGGCGGTGGCGCTCTTGGCCTGTTATTTTCCAGCCCGGCGCGTCATGCGCGTCGATCCCATGGTTGCCTTGCGATACGAATAGTTCTTCACTGCTTCGACGTTTTCCGTGCATAAGATAACTTCGATTGATAGTTGGGCAACTTGCAAGCGTAGAATTATCTCTCATCCAGAGTCCTGGCTGGAGCAAGTCAGAGTCAGAAAGCGCGCTCAATCTTCCGAGGGAGCCAATGATCGCGATTGAGGTTCTGAACCGATATCGCGCCACAGAACTCGGGCCCCGTCCCATCACCGAGAAAGTCTTGCGTGGGGCGTGAAAATGGCTTAGAAAGTCGATTAGTTTACAAGGGTTCGCCAGGGTGCAGGGCGGCAGTAACAGCTCCAGAGCTCGCAGTTTCGAGTGAGCCTGTTCGCGGGCCCTATTCGCCAACGAGTCCGTTGTCCCGGAAGAACTGTTGGATTGTGCGGTCCAGAAGCGCGCGTAGATCCTCGGCGACTGGGTCTGGACAGGTCGCGAAAGACGTAACAATTGCTGGCAGCTCGCCGACTGGACTTGTGAAAGTTTGTCCGAGGTGTGTGATGCGGTGTTGCGCAGAAGCAACCAAGATCAGTTTACTGGCCGTTCGCATCTGAAAATACGGGTTGGGTTCTTCCTGAAGCTTTTCGTAGAGCTCGTCGAGGTCTGAATCTTCGTCAGGTGCTACATCTTCCTCTTGGTCGTCTTCCGCCATTTCCGCCAGAGCTTCGGCCACAGATTTTGGAATATCCACCATGGATTGCACAAGTGCAGCACCCGGATGAGCTGAAAGCTCCGGTTGCTTGTCTGCAATTGGCTCTCTCTCTTGATCGATGGCGGCGTCGATCATCTTCTGAGTACATTTGGGGTTGGCAAGGACCTCGCTGAGAACCGGATAGGCTCGCTCAGAGATGGATTCGAGCAGCGCATCATTAAATGCAGAATCATCAAGTTCAAGGGCGTCCCTGATACTGTCCCCTGGCGAAACCTTCTTGATTAAGGAGAAGTGAATCGCGATCGGATGGCTCAGGGGAAGAAGTTCTGCGAAGTTCGGATTCTCGACCTCATCGAGAATGTAGTCTGCTTCAGTGCGGCTATTGGCGGCGACGAGTGAAATGTCGCCATTCGGCCAACGACAGATCAGTGGTGGAAAAGACATATTGCTCCTTGGATTGACTATTATCATGGATCGGGCAGGATTGGCCACAAGCCCTGGGAAGGCAGAAGAAAGGCACTGAACGTGCCGTCGGCCTCACGAGATTCGGAACTGATGATCGCGGAGATCTTCGTGCATTATCGAGCAATCTCACGGTTGCCAGTCATCACAACGCAATCGCGGAAAGTTTGGTTCGTCAGAGTTGTCACCGAGTCGCTCAGCGATTTGGCGCGAACTGAACTTAGGGTCAAGTCATCTGGTCCTGATTCGAAGTCATCCTTATTGTCAGCAACTACTTGCGGACCAGTTGCCGACTTTCTGTAATCGGCCAGTTCGTTTTCTTTAAAGCAAACGCATGGCCGCCTTGCCCATAATCGATTTCAACGGTTCGAGCGGGTCGCGACAGGCTATTATCGCCCGCAGAGAGTGCCTGATCATTCAAGTAGATTGGAAGGAGAATTCATGCAAGATCCAGGGATTATGGAAGAAGACGTGAAGCGGATACTCACCAACCCGTTCTACTGCCTGTCTAATATCGATCCGATCTTCTGCCAACAACACGAAACGCTTATAACCGAAGAAAATTGGATCACCACGGCAAAGCAGTTCATTAAACGGGAAGGAGCAGAAGAGTTCCTAAAGCACCTGCTAGCGAACCTCAAGGGCCAGTACGTCTGAAGCAGCCTTAGCGCGCCGCTACGCCGATCTATGGCTTTCTTCCGAGGACGGGAGGATCGCGCCCGGAGGCGCCGCAGACGCCGCATTGTGCCATACTGAGGAAGTTTGGGACGAATAGGTTTGCCATTTCATTTGATAGTTCCAACTCATTTATTATCAGTAGGCTCGGATTTAAAACCCATAGACTCACCGCATCCTCGGCAACCCCCTGCGGCTTCGTTCTGACCCCCAAATCGGAAACGCCTCGCTGTCCTTGCGCATTGTGTTCGATGCGTTTCCAATGTTGGCTAAAGGCGATACGGCCGGAACTGGACATGCTACGAGCCGGTTAGAGCGAACAGTCCTCTGAGAGAGACGGGAATCGTCGAAATTGAATTGGAGTAACAACAAGCCGTGTGCAATATTGATCAGTCTGCATTCAGCAGCCCACGTAAATTTAACTTCAGCTTGCTGAAAAGCATGGCGCGCAAGCCCCTACGAAGATCGTCGCTACCACGATTCCCTCCAAGGCGGAATCCAATCCCAGGAGCACTCATGAAAATGATTCGAGCAGCATTCACACTACCCATCCTGGCAATGGCTTTGGCAAGCATGCCTGCCATGGCCCAGGATCATCCCGACAACAAAACTTACAAGCAGCACAACGAATGGAAGACGGGCACAAAGATTCAGCAGGAAGACTGGAACAGAGGCGATAAGGTCGATTATAAGCAGAACCACCTTCGCCGTCCGCCATCGGGAAATGAGTGGCGCCAGATCGATGGGAATTACGTGATGGCGAAACAGGACGGAACGATCGCTTCTGTTCGCCAAGTTCCCCACGATCACTAAGCTGCCGCAACCTTCCGTTCAACGAAAAATCCCAGGTCGCTCCGCCGCAGTTGGCTTGGGATTTTTATGTCTTATCGGTCGCCGGAGCGAGCGATCAAGAAGCTTCCTGCCCGTTCTGGTTGGGTTGCCGCCGACCCCTGGTCGGCGCCTGCTTGATACCCTGGAAAGGCTGAAAACCGGGTTAAGGACTCTTGGGCGGTAACAACGAAGTCGCGGGCGCCGGGGACGTTGAATTGCGCCATATTGAGGCACCGTGGGCCGAATGGGTTCGCCATCTCGGCTTCGCGTTCTAGAATTACAACTCATTTATTATCATCATGATAAGGTTCAAAACCCATAAACTCACTGCATCATCCGCCGCAAACACCTGCGGCTTCCCTCTTACCCCACTCAATTTGCGTCTCATATGCTGAATTCCAGTCTCGGCGTTCTTGGCGTCACTATAGAAACCCGCCTTTCCAAGCGAAGCTTGCTTACTGCAACATGTCAGCTACCGAGCAGTCCTGATCCAACCGATTGACTATAATGACGTTGCAACGTTGGCTGAATTCACGAGTGGGAGTCAAAATGAGTGATATTTTGAATGCGATTCAGGTAAATCGCGTGTCGGTGCTGAAAGACTGGCTCGAGAATCTAAAATCTGCCGTACAGAGGCGCGATCTCATTAATGACCGCGAGTTGGAGGCTCAGGCAAAAGAGATGCTCTCCGCTATTGCGGATGCGCCTTCCGGGTCCAATCTAAGCGATCTCAATCAATCGGGCTGGCAGCCGTTGAAATCTATTCTGGGAAGTCTTTCCGTATCGCGCGCAGTACAGGGGTTCACGCCGTCTGAAACGGCGCTCTTTGTTCTCTCTCTGAAGCCTTCCCTCTTCTCGCTGGTCCGCAAGGATAAAGGCCGTGAAGCAGACGATCTGCTCTCAGACGTTACCGCCATCAATGACTTCATCGACAACCTTGCCCTGCACACGACCGATAGCTATATCCATGGGCGCGATCAGGTCATTGCCCGACAACAGGAGGAGATGCTCGAGCTCTCCACGCCGGTGGTTACGCTGTGGGATGGAATCGTGGCTTTACCGCTGATTGGCACGCTGGACAGTGCTCGTACCCAGGTCGTTATGGAGTCGCTGCTGCAAGCCATCGTACAGACAAATTCGCGGTTCGCGATTATTGACATCACCGGCGTGCCAACTGTGGATACCCTCGTGGCACAGCATCTTCTCAAGACCATCACCGCGGCGCGCCTGATGGGCGCCGAATGCATTCTGAGCGGAATCCGTCCGCAGATCGCGCAAACCATCGTACATCTAGGCATCAATCTGGAGGATGTAATCACCAAATCGAAGCTGTCTGATGCTTTCAAGTTGGCGCTTGAGCGGAGCGGCCGGAAGGTTGTGCGTATGGACAAATCGAACGGCCCAGCCCAAACCACTCCGCGGGGTGCGTAATGGATCGCATTCCCATATTAAGGATGGGCAACTACCTGCTCGTGACCATCCAGGTCGACATGCACGACAAGCTGGCGCTCACGCTGCAGGACGACCTGACGGAGCAGATCTCCAATGTCAACGCGAAGGGCGTGCTGATCGACATCTCGTCCCTTGAGATTGTCGACTCGTTCATCGGCCGAACCCTGGCGAACATCGCCTCGATGGCCAGGGTTCTCGACGCGGAGACGGTGGTGGTTGGCATGCAGCCTGCTGTAGCTATCACGCTGGTTGAACTCGGAATGTCTTTGCCGGGCATCCGCACGGCTCTTAACGTGGAATCCGGCATGGAGTATCTCCGCGAAACCGTGGGCATCCACGAGGAAAACGATGATGATCATGGGTACAGTACTGAAGACTGAGACAGTGCCCATCTCGAACTCTTCCGATGTTGTGATGGTAAGGCAGAGAGTTCGAGCCTGGACCCTTGAACTCAAGTTCAGCCTGGTGGATCAGACGAAGATCGTGACCGCTGCCAGCGAACTGGGCCGCAATACGCTCGAGCACGGCGGCGGCGGGTCTATGGAGTTGTCGCTCGCTGAGAATGGCACGCGGCGCGGTATCCGCCTGCGCTTTTCCGACCAGGGTCCGGGCATCCCAGATTTGGCCCTGGCCTTGAAAGATGGTTTTACCAGCGGTTCGGGTTTGGGGCTCGGGCTGGGCGGCAGCAAGCGGTTGATGCATGACTTTGAGATCGATTCAAAACCGGGCATCGGTACGACGATTACTGCCATCAGATGGAGATAATGGGACTTATTGGCCGCGCAATACCAATCAAATCCTCCGATTCGAGCCAGACCGGCAATGCTCGCCGGCAAGCCATATCCCTTGCCGACTCTCTTTCGTTTGACGAGTTGCCGCTCGGTCAGCTCGGCATCGTGGTCACTGAGGCTGCGCGCAACATTGAGAACCATGGCGGAGAGGGAGAGATTGTCCTCTCGCCCTGGCGGCATGGGGAGAGCGCCGGCATTGACGTTCTGGCGCTGGACAAAGGCAGGGGCATTGAGAATATAGCGGTCTCAATGAAGGACGGCTACTCGACTGCGGGAACTCCCGGCAATGGCCTGGGCGCGATGGCCAGACTCGCCGGCATATTTCAGATTTTTTCCACCGCAAGCAGCGGAACGGCACTGTTCGCGCGGATGTTCGCAAAAGCAAATCAGCAGGAAAGTGTCACCGAGCCCAATGACCTCGGCTCGATTTGCCTTCCTATCAACGGCGAAACCCTGTGCGGCGATGCCTGGGAGGTGCACCGCAGCCCGGATCGGACCTTGTACATAGTTGCCGACGGATTGGGCCACGGTCCCATCGCCTCAGAGGCTTCGCAGGAGGCAATTCGTGTTTTCAGGGCGCACGTTCAGCACACGCCAGAGAGAATTCTGAGCGAAGTGCATAGCGCACTCGCCAAAACCCGAGGCGCCGCGGTCTCGGTAGCTGAAATAGTGCATGAAAAGCACGTCTTGAACTATGCTGGAGCGGGAAACATTGCGGCAGCAATTTGCACGCGCGGAAAAACAAGAAGCCTGGTTTCGATGAATGGAACAGTGGGGCACTCGATTGGCAGAATCCAACAGTTCCCTTACCCTTGGGAAAATGGCTGTTCTCTGATCATGCATTCTGATGGAGTTGG
>Ga0116129_1001910_pt1 | contig 11006 bp, 11 predicted proteins | sample June2015DPH_17_2_FD_89732 | JGI IMG/M metagenome (GOLD analysis project Ga0116129, IMG submission 89732) | Peatland microbial communities from SPRUCE experiment site at the Marcell Experimental Forest, Minnesota, USA - June2015DPH_17_10 | ecosystem: Environmental > Terrestrial > Soil > Wetlands...
AGTTCGGTTGCGGCGGCAGCACCCATGCCGCTTCCGCCTGCCGTCACGATGGCTACTTTTCCTACTGAGGTGGTTTCCATATGAATCGATTCCAGTCATTCGAATAGATAAATAGATGGGCGATCATACGCTCTTAGCGTAGATTCGAACGCGTTTTCAGCTCCCGATTCAGTAGCAAAAACTGTCCACACTCATGGGGCGACGTATTCATCCGGAATCGAACACAACTCCATGTGCGACGCCCGCGTCTCCGTCGCTTCATGCTCGTATTCCTCCATCTTCTCCAACACCCACCCAGTTTCGCGCGCGACCTCCCGCACGTGAGTGTAAATCGTGTTCAAGTTCATGATCATCGTCTCCTCATGATCGGCAGGGAAGCCGTAAAGGAGCACGCCCGTCGCATCGGATTCCCGATCACTGCCGCGCGTGTCCCTTTCGGGTCCGCTGCGCAGAATGTAAACTCCAGATAAATATGGCGTATTCGCGGCAATTTCGCATCAAGTCGCTGGGGCGTTTTCCCCTGCGGCGCATTCGTGACGCCAAAATCGGCTGCGGTTACCACAGCGGAAGACGCCGAAAGCCTCGAGCAAAAGCAGGCCTTGATTGTCTTTGAAAAGGAGCTATCCGAGCCGCCCCCGCAGGAAGAGTCCTTTCCGGGATCCTGCGCTAGATCCTGGTAACGCTGTACTCAGAACAAGATGAGTACGAAGAGGCCGAATCCTGACGCCCAGTGGACATGGTCGCTGACTGCCCCGCGCTACCCAACCTTCCCCGCCAATATCTTCGCGAGCAGGTGCCGATGGCAATCCTTCTGATCCTCATCGCAATGACACATCAACGTGACATTGCCGCGACCTCCCAGCTGCTGAATCAGCCTCAAAGTGAACTTCTGGCCGTGATTCTTGATCTGCTTGTTGGCGCGATCGAAGCCAACGCTGCTGTCAAACAGCTCTCGGCGGTAACGCCGGCCAAATTCGGACCAACTGATCTTGTCGAACCTAAACAAGTCGAGCAGCTTTTCGCTCGGCCCAAGATTCGCCATCCACTCGTGATACCGCGATTTCTCAAGACCCCGCCCGCGTATACGCGTCGCCAAGATCCGCAGCCCATCGTTTTTTCGGTCAACAGGCGAGTAAACGGATTTCGTTCTAATCATATTGTGTACTAGATTGTGGGCAGAGATTGGATTCGCAAAATCGAACTTCCGATGCTCAAAAAGTCGGATGCCAGAAACCCGGCTGCGGCACGCCGCCCTTGGCCTTCAATGGCTCACGGTACCGCCTAGGATTGGCAAGCTCTCAGGCAAAACATTCCTCCTTCTTATCCCAATGACACCCAACGATCTCGACGCTACCTACAATAACGCTGCGCGGCAGGGCCTGAGCTTCTTCGTCGGGGAAGCCCCTGACAGTAGCCACTTTCTTCCCTGCGTATAGGTACACTCGTCCGCGAATGTGCGTGAGTCGGGATCGATATTCGTTCTTTTTCTTGCCCCGTAGAATGAACTCCGATAGTGGCTGTCGAATCGACAACGCACGCTTCAATATCTCTTTTGGCAATCTACTCTCCTGTTTTGGCCGCAACAAGTGATCTCGGTTCCTTCCAGTCAACCGCCAGCCGCGCTCCTGGATTATCCCACCCCACCATTGATCCCCGAAGAGCCGCTTTGGTCACGGCCTCGCCCTGGGCAAGATGCATGTGCGCCCAAGCCAACCGGTGATCGTCCTTGCACGACCAAAAGCCCACGTAGCCCTGCTTCACAAACACAGGGCTCTGATCGTCGCTGCTAACAACCGCAAACATTCTGCTCATATCCACCTCGGCGAAACGCGAACGGATTCCCATCATGATTCAATCCAATCCTGCGCCAATCACCCCTTCGCTTCCCGCCCCACGTCCGCTATCCAGAGTTCCCCTGTGATCCGTGTCGCGAATAGCGACAATGCAGGTACACCCTGAATCGAGCGACGAACCCGAGTTCTGTGCGGTCAGTGCTGAATCCCGAGATGTAGACGCGGACAATTACCTCATGAGCTTCTCGGTCCGTCGTTCAATCAAAAACCCTACCGGGACCCGTCGGAATTTCCCAAGGCGCGACTGGACATCCATTGGCCTTCGCGGAGCACGTGTCAGCTTCGGCAAAGCACGCGCTCGCACCAACTTAGGGTCTCACGGTGGCGGTCTAAGTTATACGCATATGGACGAGTCGCGCGTTGTCGGCTTCAATGCGCCAGCCTCACACCCCTCACTCGATTCCAGCGCGTCGCCTGGTAGGGATTGGCGCGGGCTGCTGTGGATTGCCCTAATCGTATTGGCAATCGCCGCCGCGGCAGCGCAGACAATGAAATGAACAACGACCGCCGATTCCGAACGAGAATTCCCAAACGGCTACTGAATGGGTGGATGGATAATTGAAGGCAATATCCATCAAGCAGCCCTGGGTTTACGCCGTCCTTCGCGAAGGCAAAGATATCGAGAACCGAAGCCGGCGGCGCCACTTTCGCGGCTGGATTGCAGTCCACGCATCTGCCACCCCCCGACACGGAGCACGCCTCCCCCGTGGCTCAAAGACCCCCGATCTCAAGACGCTCGACTACGGCGCCATCTGCGGCGTCGCGCGAGTCGTCGACATCGTCACCCTGAGCCGCTCCAAATGGTTTAACCAGCCCTCTCGCGGCTACGTCAACTACGGTTGGGTGCTCGCCGACGTCAAGCGACTACGAACACCTGATGATGACCGGTTGTATTTCACAGACCTTACAGTCGGTACCGCCGGTTGTGAATCAATTGAAAATCAAGAGTGCCGGCTACACCGGATGTCTCCCCGATGACAACACCATCTCGAATCTCAACGCCAGTGCTGACGGCACCGGTACGTGGAATGCCACGTGCAAAGGCAAGGTCTACCTTTGTTCACAGGGCTCCTCAGGCGGGCATGTCGGCTCCTATAGCTGCGCCGTCGCGGTCAACTAACGCGTGAGCATTTAAATCGCCTGACCTGCTCGAACTGAACTACCGCAGATCCGCCTCCGGCCGCGCTACCGCTAGCACAAAGGCCGCCAATTCGTCGGCGTCCAACGCGCCGTCATGATTCCTATCAGCGCGTGCGAACTGCATTTCCAGGAACCGAAACACCTGATCTTTAGAAACGGTATCGGTTGCCGCAATCGAACGCACGTAATCTTGAATTGCCATGAAAACCTCCGGCCACTAAAAGGGCCTCATCAATCGTGGTCAAACCACGCCGTCGCGGTTTCATGGACGTTCATTATAACGCCACGCGGAGTAGGATTCACTCAAGAAAACGGGCGTACTCGGTCGAGCTTCGGCAGCGTAAAGGTCAAGTGGCAATGTGCGCCAGCAGACAGACAACCGCGGTGCAGCAGTGAAACGATCGAGCCCGTTATGAAGAAACTATTGCAGCAGGTAGACCGCGATTACTATCGCTTCGTGCAATTACTCATTGCGCACGCTGAGCTCGAGCAATTACGTCAATGGCGCATTGACGTTGAGAGACGGAGCAAAATTCCTCTCGGCATGTCGCGCGCCCCAGACAAGTTTCGCGCCGAGCCCCACCGCAATCAACATTTCCGCGGTGGGGTTGCGATCGAACAGCTTCGTGGCCCACGTGCGCGACATCCTAAAGGAGACGGGATTAGCGCCGCAGTGTCTTGAGTTCGAATTGCCCGTCACGCCAATGACAACGCGCCTGCCTTAAATGCCTCTGCCATAGTCAGTTCTGCGCCTTGGTTGACCATCCTACGGCGTAATCGAAATAACGGCGTTCTTTCCAGACGGCGGGATCCCAGTTCTCTCCAACGTGCGCCAGAGCCGCTTTTGCCGTCTCGCGATCAATCCCCGCGAGTGCGAGGTTCAAAAGCGCGTTCCAATCGCGATTACGCAGCCCATACAGGCGTTCTCTAGTCGCATACCCGGATCGAATCAGCGGCCACGACAGACCGTTGGTCTTGAGAAGAATCGAGCGCTCAGTATTCTGCATGAGCTTATAGGCTATGAATGAATACGCCACCAATCCCGCGTCACCGCCTGGTAATCTCGCGAGTGACACCTCGTAAGCATTTAGTTCGCCGGGTTGTCCATACCAGCGGACTTGCAGAATCTCTGCTCGCTGTGAATAGAAATGAAAATACAGCGGATAGGCCCTTACAGCCTCACTATAAAGAGAGTCCAGTGTCGCCCGTTCATTGGTGAACCACGCGAACTCGCCTTGCGCGATTTCCATCGACAAGTAATAGCCATGGGGATCCGCGCGTATATCAACATTTGCCAAGACAGATTTGGCTTTGTACAGGTCGCTGTACTCACTGATCCACTGAAAGAAGCCAACCGAATCGGCATACCCTTCTCCGCGCTCCTTATATGCCGCGTTCCACCATAATTGTCCGAGCGCGATGTGCGCGCCCAGCGATTTGGGCTTTGCGGCGATCCACTGCTCGAGAAGCTCGCGCTTCTCGTCAAACGGCACCCGGCTCGTACAGGAAAACAGACCCATCGTGGCGAACGCGCCCAAAGCGCCATAGAATTCGTATATTTGCGAGTTGCCGCCGATGAGCCGAATATCCGGATCCTGCAACTCGTTTTCCAAGCCATCCAGCGCTTCGAATTGACGCTTCATGAGCTTCGATTCAACGCTTCCGCAAAACTCCGCAACAGGAGTGTCTCGAGTAAACGTGGTGGCGCCGGCATTGGTGCTCGTGACGCCCGCAGCGGTTAGGCTCAACCAGATAACTAAGCTCCGTTTCCCGCCCATACCGTGAACTCCTTTTCAATGCATCCAACTCGCGTATTAGATACATTCGGTGCTCGTCGCCCCGTACGACTGCTTCTCATTCCCTGAAATAATTCGTGAGCAACGGCCACGGCTAACGGCAATTGCCTCCTGCCGGAGGGCTAAAAGGCGATTCCCCTAGGCCTCTTCCAGAACCTGTTTCTCCTCTCGTGCGCCGTCCGATTCGTCAATCGGCTCGTGATACCACTCCTCGTGCGGCGAAAACTGCTTACACGACAAACAAGCGGTAATAATCCATTGCCAACTGAATTGATGCGCATTGTAGCCAAGACCGCTGTCCCCGGCGACCTGCCATTACATGAGCCTCTTATAGATCGCAAAGTGCTCCCCTGAATAGCAGCAGAACACCACCTCATCCAGTGCCTCCGATCGGCTTGTAAACTCGCGAACACTTCGAATGGCAATCTCCGTCGCCTCCTTCAGCGGATACGCATATGCACCCGTACTGATCGCCGGAAAGGCAATCGACTTTAAATTCCGCTCCACCGCCAACCGCAGCGAATTCTCATAACACGACGCCAGCAGCGCCGCTTCATTCCGAGTGCCGCTCTTCCAAACCGGCCCAACCGTATGAATCACCCAGCGCGCCCGCAAACGATATCCACTTGTGACCCGCGCTTCCCCGGTCGGACAACCCTGGAGCCGCCGACACTCCTCCAACAGCTCCGGCCCAGCAGCATAGTGAATCGCTCCATCCACACCCCCACCGCCCAACAACGTCGTGTTCGCCGCATTGACGATCGCATCGACGTCCAGGGTCGTGATGTCTCCTTTAACAATACGGATTTCGGTCGGCATTTGCGCCTATTGTAGCGGTGTAACCCACCGCGACTGAAATCACCTGTCGATTCGGCCAGCGTAGCTTGCGATCACCTTACGCGTCCGAAGTCACCGCCCCGCTCCCCGATCACCCGTCATTCGCGTCCGCCACGGTCGACGCTTGAGGTACCTTTGCGACGCGCTATGCTATAGACATGGCTTTAGAGGAGATGGTTATTCAGACGACCCCTAAATTGATGGTTACTTTTCAGCCTGATGGGCGCAAGGCCGAACCGGGTCCGTCCATTGAAACCGCGCTGTTCCTCGGCGTTCGCGGAGAGCCAGCGCTCGAGGCAACGCAGCTTCGTTGGCAAGTGCGCCCGCACGCTAACGATATAGTCCAGCTTGAAAGCGGCGCGACCTGCCTAGAGAATCTCGGCGGATCGCTTTTCCTAACTACCAAAGAGCCGCGAGCGGAATTGCCGCCTGGCGAAACACCTGGTCCTATTGGCTGGATGAAATGGATAGGTGATCACGGCCGCCACTCGTTCCAAATCCAACTGGCCATTTCCGGAGTCGGATTTGACAGAGTCTGCAATCTGGCTGAAAAGGGAAAGTACCCCGACGCGATACTTACCTTTAAGGAATCCGGACCAATTGAACGCGGACTCAGTCCCAATGGCAATAAAAAGATTTGGAAAAATGCAGGATCGACCGCAGCTTTCATCACCGAATTTACATTGAGATATGACTTATCCCCGCTCGTGTACACCAATTCATGAGAGTAGTCCGGCAACGCCGTCGCGCTTCCGTTCTCTGTCGGCCGGGCCGTTCGGGCGACATCACGCCCTCTCGTTCCGCAATCCTGGCTTCGCGGAGTCCAGCCTGTGCGTCCATGCACAGCCGTTCGCGCCGACATGCTGACATTTAGTCAGGATGTGCCGATCCCGTCGCTCACCCATGTCGAGTCAACCCAGCTCAGCCCGCGTCGCTACGCATTCCTGCTTCGCTAGCGGACCAGCCCAGACCTCCTGTCTGGGCGTCTGCCACAGTATTGCTCACCCTTGCGCCGTCGTTCGGCCGGTCAGACGCGACATTGAGTCGCGTCAGAAAGTCATCCGGCCTCCCCCGCGCCCGGCAACGGCGGCCAGAGGCGCGACTACGGTCCGCCTTCCGGACTCCGTCCGTTGCCACCGCGTCGCTGCGCTGTCCTGCTTCGCTCGCGGTCCAGCCAGTTCTTCCGTATATCGGCGTTCGCCACGGTGTGCTCACTCTGTGGCAAAGTGCAACTCGTGCGGTAGATCGGTTCGATTTCGATTGACTGCCACTCCTATCCACATTTGTTTGCCCTTATTCATCTGCCTCTCATATTCGAGCATCGATCGGGCCATCATCGGCAGCGCGCGTCAGGACGGACCTCTGTCGTCTACTTCTTAGCGGGGCAAATCTAGATCGTTGGCCCATTTATTCCACGTCCCATTGACACCCGCGGCTTATACGCTTGCCGTTTCACCCTCCCATCGCTGTTCTTCGTTGGCCGGGCCGTTCACACGTCCTTGTATTCGCCCGGCATCGGCGACTCAGAGGCGTGACTCTGAGTCGCCTCACGGACTATCGTCCGTTACTACATCCGTGTAGCAATCGCGCTCGAATAGCTCACCCATTGCAACACCTTCCCTGGCGCGCCCTCTTCTTTTGGCGCGACAGCGCCGAGCGCGTCCGCGGACGTCTCTCCTTGACTCCACCGGCGGTTTCCTCCACGTCATTTACGGCGTCCCGGAAAACAAGTAACGATCCACCCCTTCGGAGCCCCTTCTTTTTTGACAGACCGCCCACGATAGTGCCGGTCATCACCTCGCGATGAGCGGCTCGCCCGCTGCCTTGAGCTGGGCATTGAGTTCCACCAGGTCGTGATTCAGAAGTGTCTGCCAGTCAGAGAGTGTGGCCGTCAGCATGCGCGAGAGCGTTGCAAAGGAAGCCCGCACATCCGGCCCCGGGTCGGCATCGGCGCCGTCGGCGGCCTCTTCGAGCTTGTTGAGATCGGCTGCCAGGGTTCGCAAGCTGTCGGTGCGCAGCGGTGGAGTGCCGCGTGATGCCGAGTGTGGCGGCACACCTGAAACGCTCCAAGCCTTTGCCCTCAGCCTCACCATGTTCTCGTGCGGTGCCGTGGATTGAGCCAGCCGCGACTCGAGAGCCTCCAGCAGCCGGGTCGCTTGCCGTAACGCGCTCGATGCGCGCGCCGACGCCTGCTCGATCTGCTGCGTCAGCGTGAATTCCCGCAGCAATGCCGCCTGCGAGAGGGTCACGCGCGGATCCTCCTTGACCTCGAGCGGTTGACGGAAATTCTTTCCGGCGACGTTCAGCGCGATCTCGTATCGCCCGGGCGGTGCCCAAGCTCCCTGCGGCGGCGGCCGCTCCGCGGTAGCCTGTTCCGCGGTGGCCGGTTCCGCGCTCGGGTAGCGCAGATCCCAGACGAAACGATGCATCCCCGGTGTGGTGGAGAGCACCATTGGCGGTGGTACCCATTCCGCTGCGAACTTGAGCTGGGACGGGTCAGATGACTTCTTGACGTCTGTGCTGCTGAAACGGCGCACCAGGTTGTCGTGTGCATCGCGAATGGTCAACGTCACGGGGCCCGCAGCGGCTGCGGGCAGCGCATAGTCGATCATCGCACCGTCGGGCGGATTGGCCGCCAAAGGCTCATCTTTGGGCATGGGCGTGCCGGTGAAATGGGACGGGCGCACACGGATGGCGGTCGCCGGTTTGAACAACAGGGCCTCATCCGAGTGTAGCGTGCGCATCTGCCGCAGCGCCGATACATCGTCCATGATCCAGAAGCCACGACCATGCGTGGCAATGACCAGGTCGTCGCCGTGCACATCGATGTCGCGCACTGACGTCATGGGTAGATTTTGTTGCAGCGGCTGCCAATGCGCTCCGTCGTCCAGCGACATGAACATGCCGCGCTCAGTGCCGGCATAGAGCAGACCCTTCGCCGCCGGGTCCTCACGTATGACGTTGACAAAGCTGTCGCGCGGAATGCCCGCATCGATGCGCACCCACTGCTTGCCGCCGTCTCGCGTCATATAGATGTAGGGCTCATCGTCGTCCAGGCGGTGCCGGTCGATCGCCAGATAGGCGACCGCGGGGTCGAAATGCGAGAGCTCGATGCCCGCCACCTTCGACCAGGGCGTGAGCGCCCGAGGAGTGACCTCGCGCCAGTGCGCACCCGCATCGTCGGAACGCCAGACGAGCCCATCATCGGTTCCGACCCAGAGCGCTGCGGCGGAAAGCGTCGAGGGCGCGATGGTATAGATCACCCCGCGGCGCTTGTCGACATGATCATCGTCGGCCGCCGTTGGCGCGTCGAGGTTCGCAGGAATTCCCGCATCCGGACGCGTCAGATCCGGACTGATCGGCGTCCAATGATCGCCGCCGTCCAGCGTCCTGTAGAGGCGCTGGTCAGCGAAGTACAGCGCTCTCCGGCCGCGGCGGGAGAACGCGAGTGGCAGCGTCCAGGCGCCGCGATGATGGATCTCGGGATAAGCGAGCGTGGGATCGACGTTGCGGGTCTGGCCGGTGCGAGTGTCGAGCTTGTCGACCTTCTCACCGTAAATGATGTTCGGATGGTCCGGATCCGGCGCGATCATGCCGCTCTCGCCACCCGCGCTGAGTTCGCGAAACTGCTGCATCGTAATGCCGTCGACGCTGTCGGTGCGACTCGGCAGAGCCACCGCGCCGGAGTCCTGCTGGGCGCCGTAGAGCCAGTACGGAAAACGATTGTCCGTGCTGACGTGATAAATCTGCGCGGTCGGCTGGTTGTACCAGCTGCTCCAGGTCGTGCCGCCGTCGAGCGTGACCAGAGCGCCCTGGTCGACACCGAGAATCTGGCGCTCGGAATCGGTGGGGTCGATCCACAGGGCGTGAAAATCATCCCCGGTGGGATCCCCCTTCAGCGCGCTGAAATTCTGGCCGCCGTCATCCGAGCGCAGCACGATCGTATTCATGACGTACAGGCGCTCGGCGTTCTTCGGATCCACTGTCAACCCGCTGAAGTACCAGCCACGACCGAAGATGCGCGAATCGGCGGACGCATGATTCCAGTTTACGCCGCCATCGTCCGATCGATACAGGCCGCCCTCCCCTCGGGGAGCATCGACGAGCGCATACAACCGTTGCGGCTCGCTCGGCGCCACGGCCAGTCCGATCCGTCCCGGGTGCGCCGGAAAGCCGTTGCCAATGACGGGGCTCCAATGATCGCCGCCATCATGGGAGACATAAAGGCCGCTCCCAGGACCGCTCGACGGTGGATAGACGCTCCAGGGTGGGCGCCTCGTCTGCCACAGCGACGCATAGATGGTATCCGGTGCGCCGGGTTTGAAGGCAAGGTCGATGGCGCCGGTGTCGGAATTCTCGAACAAGACCTTGCTCCAGTGCGCGCCGCCATCCTTCGAGCGGAACACACCCCGCTCATCATTCGGACCATACGCATGGCCGAGAGCCGCGACGAATACCACCTCAGGATCGCGCGGATCGACCAGAATGCGGCCGATCTGCCGCGTGTCGGAGAGTCCTAGGAAGGACCAGTGTTTACCCGCATCGACGGACTTGTACATGCCCGCGCCGTGCGCGATGTCAGAGCGCATGTCCGCCTCGCCGGTGCCCACGTAGAGAGTGGCCGGTGCAGACGGCGCCACCGCCAGCGCACCGATCGAGCCCGCCGGCTCGTTGTCGAAAATCGGCTGCCAGGTCCGGCCGGCATCTTCGGTTGACCACACGCCGCCGTCCACGGCGCCGAAATAGAAATGCCGGCTATCCCCGGCAATCCCCGTCACCGCGAGCACCCGGCCCCCGCGAAAAGGACCGACGAGGCGCCACTGCAGCGCCTGAAGCATTGAGGGATCGACCGCCGCCTGAGCGCCCAATGCGCTCATCACACCCAACCCGATCGAAACAAGCCAACTGAATCCACGGCGCAACTGTCGTCTCCTATTTTTTTTTGCATCGGGCCAAAGGTTCCGCCGCTTTGCAATTGGATAGAATACTGCAGAGCGCCCTGCGTGCGATATGATCTGCTTTCACCCATGGGAGAGGATGACACATGCAGAAAAGCCACTGGGCGCACGGCATCGCAGCAGCCCTCATCGTTTTCGGCCTCGGAGCAGCGCCGCTTGCGGCCGCCGACAAGCGGCCCTTCGCCAGCAGTGACTTTACTTCATTGCGGTCGGCAACGCCGGTAGCGATCTCGCCCGACGGCAAGGCCATCCTGTTCGACGTGCAGAGCTTCGATGAAAAAGGCCCGGCCAAGCACGAATGGCACACGCTCGCGCCGGCGGGCGGTGGCGATGTCAAGCTTGAGCTGCCGGAAAAATTTACGCCCTCCGGCTTCACCAGGGACGGAGCGCTGTTCGGCGAATATCGTATCGACGATCAGACG
>Ga0116129_1001913_pt1 | contig 11006 bp, 10 predicted proteins | sample June2015DPH_17_2_FD_89732 | JGI IMG/M metagenome (GOLD analysis project Ga0116129, IMG submission 89732) | Peatland microbial communities from SPRUCE experiment site at the Marcell Experimental Forest, Minnesota, USA - June2015DPH_17_10 | ecosystem: Environmental > Terrestrial > Soil > Wetlands...
CGCTGAGCAACTCGAAGTTACGCTTGCGCGCTGCCACTGCTTCTTCTTTTTCCGCGTCGTCGGCGGCGCGGAAGCCGAGGGACTTCTTCCCGACCCGGCGGCCGATAATCTTTTCCAGGCCAACGAACGCGCCCCCGCAGATGAACAGAATGTTGGTAGTGTCAACCGGGGTGAATTCCTGGTGTGGGTGCTTCCGTCCGCCTTGCGGGGGTACGTTGGCGATGGTTCCTTCCAGAATCTTCAAAAGCGCCTGTTGCACGCCCTCGCCGGAAACATCGCGGGTGATGGATGGATTCTCGTCCTTGCGGCCGATTTTGTCGATTTCATCGATGTAGATGATGCCGGTCTGGGCGCGGCTTACGTCACCTTCAGCGGCCTGGAGAAGTTTGAGGATGATGTTTTCCACATCCTCGCCGACATAGCCAGCCTCGGTGAGGGTGGTAGCGTCGACGATGGCGAAGGGCACATCGAGCATGCGGGCCAGGGTTTGGGCCAGCAACGTCTTTCCGGTTCCGGTGGGGCCGATCAGAAGGATGTTGGACTTGCTCAGTTCGATCGCGTCGCCAGCCGCCTTCTGGCGATTCATGAAGATGCGCTTGTAGTGGTTGTAAACCGCGACCGCCAGCTTCTTCTTGGTCTGCTCCTGGCCAATGACGTATTCATCCAGGAAAACCTTGACCTCCTGGGGTTTGGGCAGTTGATTGGGCGTGGTGGTCTGCGGAGTAGCGGTGCGGTCGTCCTCAAGGATTGAATTGCAGACGGCTACGCACTCATCGCAGATATAGGCGCGGGGATAGTCGCTGGGCGAGGAGATCAGTTTGGCTACCGCATCCTGAGATTTATGGCAGAATGAGCAGCGTAAAATCTCATCGGAGCCTGACTTGTTTTTCACTCGGCTCTACTCCTTAAAATATTTTCGATATGACGCTGGGCCCCCGCATATTTCGACCCATCGAGCTTCGCCTACGCACCAAGATAAAAGTGCGGAATCAAGCACGAAGGCAGATCATACCGCTTTTACGGTCTTGTAGATGATATCGTCTATGATTCCGTATTCCTTAGCTTGCTGCGCGTTCATAATGAAGTCGCGCTCCACGTCCTTTTCCACTTTGTCCAGCTTCTGGCCGGTATGCTTTGAGAGTAACTGGTTTGTAATCTCTCGCATACGCAAGATCTCGCGGGCGTGAATGTCAATATCGGTGGCCTGCCCGGACAACCCTCCCATGGAAGGTTGGTGAATTAAAATGCGGGAGTTGGGTAGCGCGAGCCTTTTCTTGGGCTCGCCGGCGGCTAACAGCAATGCGGCCATTGATGCGGCCTGGCCCACGCACAGCGTCATCACATCGTTTTTCACGTACTGCATGGTGTCGTAGATGGCCATGCCCGCGGTGATGGAACCGCCGGGCGAATTGACGTAGAGCTGGATATCCTTTTCGGGATCCTCCTGAGCTAAAAACAACATTTGGGCGATGACCAGGTTGGCGATGTTGTCGTCAATCGGCGTGCCTATGAAAATAATGTTGTCGCGGAGCAGACGGGAGTAAATATCGTAGGCGCGTTCGCCCCGCCCGGTTTGCTCAATGACCATCGGTACTAACATCATTTGCGGATCATTGGGTTTCATGATTTCCCTAACCTATTTAGCCAACCTCTTACCAGACCTGCCACACTCCACCCCGAAGAAACGGTTCGTCGAGCGGGGAGGGTTAAAAGTGTCTGCGTCGTTTTATAGACTACGCGGACTGATGATAAAGAAAGTTGAGGGTCTTTTCGCTGCGGATTCTCATCCGGATTCTATCGAGGCCCCCATCCTCTGTCAAACGAGCTCGCGCCGCTTCTGACGATTGTTTCGACTGTTTTGCCAGAGCATCGATTTCCCGATTCATTTCCTCGTCGCTGACGTCGATTTTTTCCAGATCGGCGATGCGTTCGAGCAGCAACGAAGACTTCACGTCGTTCACCGCCTGATCGCGCTGGCCGGTCCGGAGCCGGGGAAGATCCATTTTCTTCAGGTCTTCCATCTTCATGCCCTGTGCGGCCAACGCCCGCAGACCGCGTTCCAGGCGGAGATCAATCTGGCGGTCCACCAAAGACTCGGGCACCTCGAAGTCATTGCGCTTGACCAGTTCGGCGACCAGCTTATCTTTGGCGGCATGCTCGGCGGTGTGGCGCTTTTCAGTTTCCATGTTCTCGCGGATCTGCTTGCGGACTTGATCCAAGCTGGAGAACTCGCCCAGTTCCTTGGCGAAATCGTCGTTCAGTTCGGGCAGACTTTTTTGCTTGATGCCATTCACCTTCACGGTATAGACAAAAGTCTTGCCGGCCAGCCGTTTGTCGGAAATGTCTTCCGGATAGCTCACATCAAAGGTTCGTTCTTCGCCGGCGGATGCGCCGGTGAGATTCTGCGAAAACTCCGCTACGGTATTTTTCCCACCGATCTCGATCAGAACGTCGTCCATGTGCACGGGATTGGCGCTGGCCGCTTCCACATCTTTGCCATCTTTGGGCTTGCCATCCATGGATGCCTGGGCGAAGTCGCCCTCGGCGAGGGGGCGACCTTCGACGGTGGTATAAGTGGCGTGCTGTTCGCGCTCCCTGGTAAGGGCCTGCTCAACTTCCTCGTCGGTGACGGCAATCTCCGGCTTATCGGCACGCAGTTCCTTGTAGCCTTCGACCTGAACTTCGGGGAGCACCTCGAAGCTGGCTTTGAAGCGCAGGGACTCGCCATCGTGCATATGGAGATCGGTGACGCGAGGCTGGGAGACTGGAATCAGTCCCTGCTTTTCGGCCTCGCGACGGAAATATTTGGGCACCAGGGCCTCGATCACGTCGTTCTTGAGGCCGTCGCCGAAACGCTGGCGGATGATGGAAGGAGGGACGTGGCCGGTGCGAAAACCGGGGATTCGCGCACTCTTTTGATAGCGCTGAATCTGCAACTCGGTTTCGCGGGAGACCTCGGCGGCGGGAATCTCGACGGAAATCTCCCGCTTGATATCTTTCTGGTTTGAAGCGCGCTGGTCGGTTTTGGTCTTTGCCGGGTCGGTAGTCTCTGTGGGGCTCACGTTTTGCCTTTCACCCGCCGCTGCATCCGGAAGGTTCGTGGAGCGAAGGAACCGAGCCGAATTTCATACGGCGTTCACTTGAGTGTAAAGACAGAGGGAGAGGACCGTCAAACGCGAGGACGCCTTTCCTAGTCTGCTCCTCGAATAATTACCTGTCAAAATGGCCATTCCGGGGGCTAGGTTGACCGGAGCGTCAGGCGCAAATGTGTTGCAACGCGGTGGAAAGATGGTCGTCGACTGGATCTGCTTTCGAAACGACGTCTCTAACGCCGGCCTGCAGAGCGGCCTTCAGCAATTCGCGCGATCGATGCAAGGTGAGCATCAGCATGGCGGTCTGCGGAGCCCGACGACTTATCTGGCGTGCGGCCTCAAGCCCGTCCATTACGGGCATCTGGAGATCCAGGAGGACTACGTCGGGGTGCAGCTCTTCCACCATCTCAACGGCGATCTGACCGTTCTCGGCTTCGCCGCATACTTCCCAATAGGGATTTCCTTCGATCCAGGAGCGGAGGGAAGATCGAATGATGGAGCTATCGTCAACAATTAGAAATTTATACGTCATGTGCAGCTCATAGGCCCTTGGCAGGCTGCTGGCCGGGCTCGGTGTAAGGCTCGACTGCTTCTGGGAAGGGTATGATGACGCTAGTCCGCAGGTGCGGTGTAGCGCCATACAGCAAATACCGTACGATTTCGTACACTTGGGGTGCGCCCTTAACAACTTTCGGAGTACGGTTAGTTCGGCTTTCGCACGACCTCAACCTTGGAGGCGCTTCGGGGTATGACTAATCTGTTCCGGGTGTCAGATCAACTTAGCGCATAGACGATGAACTTATAAACAATGACCCGCTGGCTTACTGTTCTTAACCACGAAGTTACTGCCTGCACGCGCTGTCCCCGGCTGGTTACTTATCGGGAACAGGTGGCGCGGGAGAAGCGCCGGGCTTACCGGGAGTGCGCATACTGGGGGAAACCTGTGCCCGGCTTCGGCGATCCCGAGGCGCGAGTCCTCATCCTCGGCCTCGCTCCAGGCGCCCATGGTTCGAACCGCACGGGACGGCCATTCACGGGCGACGCCTCGGGGAAATTCATGTTTCCGGTGTTGCACGAAACCGGGTTTGCGACTCAGCCGAACGCGACAGATCGCAATGATGGGCTTGAGCTGAAAGACTTGTACATCACGGCTGCGGTGCGTTGCGCGCCGCCGGCGAACAAGCCCACGCCGCAGGAGTTGGCCGAGTGCTCCCAATTTTTGGACCGGGAAATTGCGGGACTGCAAAAAGTGAAGGTAATCGTTGCACTCGGCCGGATCGGCTTCGATGCCTATCTGAATCACTTGAAACGCCGGGACTTGCTGCCCAACCGGCAGAGCCATCTTTTCAAGCACGGCGCAGGTTACCGGTTACCCGACGGTAAGACGTTACTGGCTTCTTACCATCCGTCGAATCAGAACACTCAGACCGGCAAGCTCACACGGGAAATGTTTACGGAAATATTTAAGGAGGCGGCAAGACTTGCCGATGGTTAGTTTCGGGCAGCCGTCGTGGCCGGATCGCTGTACCTGCCCCAAGTTAGGGGCATAGTTCAAAAAACAGGGTCACGAACCGGGGGCGGCTGCCGATGAATCCCTGGCTAAGGACGGCCGCGCGTAAGTCTTCAAGCGCGGGCTTGAGCAGAGTTCTTCCATGTTATGGACGGTGTTATGGGTGGTTCGGGCTAAGACTCGTTGACGCTTTAAAGCCCTCCCATTGAAGCGGCGTAAATGTATCTCGAAGTAACTCCTCCAGCAGACTGCTGTAGACATCCTCTCCATTTGAACTGTTGGTCATGATCAAGATGCCGGCCTTCGGTTTGTCGAAACCTACAAGGTAGTGACGCCAGCCCTCATCATGTCCTTCCTTGAAGAAGGCTTTGCCGTACGGCGTCCAATAGAGTCCCCAGCCAAGGCCATAGCTGAGACGGATCGCCTGATTTTCTGTTGTCGTCTCGGTGGAGAGCGAGGGGAATTCGTGCCTGGAGATAATCTGAATCTGAGCGCTTAGCATCAACTCTCGATCCTTGGTGGTCGAGAATCGTGCCACTCAACACGGCTTGCACGAACCGGGCATAATCCCGCAAGGTGGTCTGCATCGAGCCGGCCGCATCTCCACGTTGCCGAAATTCCGGGCCCAGCGATTTCTCTTGTTCGTCGTATCGATCGGCATGATTGTCTTCAAATCGCTCTTCCGAGATCCTGCTGGTGCGGGTCATGCCTAGAGATTGAAAGATACGTTCCCTCATGAGCTCGTCGATGGATTTCTTGGTGACGGTCTCGACGACCGTCTGCGCCAGATCGATTCCTTCTCCGGAATAGGCACATCTTGACCCCGGTGTGAAGTAAATTCTGAGCTTCTTGTCGTCCGCAAGCCAGCGCCAGTTGGGAAACCCGCTCGAGTGGTCGAGCAGCCTTCGCATCGTGATTCGTTTGTATCGCGGGTCATTGGCCACGTCAGTGTAAGGCGGGATACTCCCGTAGAGGCTTCGGCAGATATTGATACACCGGCTTATCCAGCGCGATGACGTGCTCGTGAACCAATTGCATGACCATGGTCGCGAAGGCAGCTTTGGTCAAGGATGCGGCAGTCATTAGTGAATCTGGAGTCAGAGGCAGATGGTTCTCTTTATTTCTGTAGCCGTAGGCTTTGAGGTCCACGACTCTATCGTGGTTAAAGATTGCGATGCCCAGACCGGCGGCGTGGGCCGCCTCCATCAATCGGGCGGCAGTCGCGTCGATCTGCGCGGGCGAGAGTTTGCTGCCGTCCAGCCTGGTGACTGATAGCGGCTGGGCGAACAGAGAGACGGAACCGATTACGAGCGACAACGTGGCAGAGCGAAGCTGTGGGAGAAATCGAAGCGGCATGAGATTCGGGAACAGAAACGGTTGGCGAGCTGACACCCAATACAGACGGCCAAGGGATCGAGTTGGTGAGCTAGAACCCAACCAGCACGGGTTCGGACTCGAGGTGTACGCCCCAGATTTCTTGCACGCGATGCTGGATCTGGTCTTTCAAGGCGAGGACTTCGGCGGCGGTGGCTCCGCCACGATTCACGATGGCCAGGGCGTGTTTGCTGGAGATGCCGGCATGGCCGATGCCGTAGCCTTTGGCGAATCCCGAGCGCTCGACCAGCCAAGCCGCGGAGACTTTCTTGCGGGTTTCGAGGGCAGGATAGCTGGGCACGGTCAAGCCTCGCACGGCGGCCCGCTGCTTGAGATCTTCATGCTGGGCTTCCGACAAGATGGGATTCTTGAAGAAAGAGCCGGCGCTTTGGCAATCCTGATCTCCAGCCACAATCAACATCCCTTTCAGAGCGCGGATATGGCGCACGGCTTCGCGGGTTTCGGCGAGATCGGGGGTGGTCTCGCGACCGGCGAAGTGCCGCCTGAGATCGGCATAGCTGATGCGCGGTTTGCCTTCGGGGATGAGTGCGTAGCGGACGCGCAGAACGATGAAGCGCCCGCGCTCGCTGCTGTTGAAGATGCTGGAGCGGTAGCCGAATCCACAGGCCTGGCGGCAGAGCTCGCGGACCTGGCCATCTTTGAGGTCGAGTACTTGCACGGAGCTAATTGTGTCGGACACTTCCTGGCCGTAGGCGCCGACATTTTGCACGGGCGTGCCGCCGACGCTGCCCGGAATTCCGCTGAGGCACTCGACGCCGGCGCAACGCGCGATAATCGAGCGAGAAACAAACCGATCCCAGGATTCGCCCGCGCCGACCTCGAAGACAACTTTGCCTTCTTCATCCTGCGCGGCCTGCTGGTCGATGCCGGGGATCGCAATTTTCAGGATTAATCCTGGCCAACCGGCGTCGGATACGAGGAGATTGCTGCCTCCGCTGAGAACGAAGAGAGACAAATCGCGCGAGCGCGCGAAGGCAACCGCCTCCTGGACTTCGCCAATGCTTTTGGCTTCGACGAAATATCTCGCCGGACCTCCGATTCTGATGGTGGTGAGCGGAGCCAGCGGAATGTTCTCAAGCAGGTGCACGAGTCCTTTCCAATCTTACACAGGGCTCACCGACCGTGCGCGCGACTCCGGGTAACGTTTGGGCATGGTTGGATATGTCTTTCGTTGGGTTGGAAAAGGATTGAGGACGCGGGCGTTGTTCTCGACAGGTGCTTTCAATGAGGAAAGCTATCGGCGATGGGGGTGCGTAGGCGGCGGCGAAAAATGTCGTTGCCGATTATGTCCCACAGCGGTGTAAAGCCGGCTACGATTTTGAGCTCGTTACGGCGCGGCTCGAAGCCGCGCCCCTTCAAAACAGCACACCAATCGAACTTTTTCCGCAGCCTGTCAGGCGGCAATTGCCGAGGTCGGAATCGCCAGCGCCTGATTGCGGAGTCCATCAAACAGAATGCTGGTGAGGTAACGCTCGCCGAAATCGGGCAGCACTACCACGATAATCTTGCCATCGTTCTCTTTTCTCGATGCTACTTTGGTGGCGGCGACCACGGCTGCTCCTGATGAAATGCCGACCAGAAGCCCTTCTTCCTTGGCGAGACGCCTCGCCATATTAATCGCCTCATCGCTGGTGACGGTGACAACTTCATCGATGTAATCACGGCGCAGAATGGCAGGCACAAAACCGGCGCCGATGCCCTGTATCTTGTGAGGGGCAGGCTTGCCGCCGGAAAGGACCGGGCTCTCCGCCGGTTCGACAGCGATGGCCTTGAACGATGCCTTCTTCGGCTTGATGTATTGGCAAACGCCGGTGATGGTGCCGCCGGTGCCAATGCCGGAGACCAGAATGTCGACGCGCCCGTCGGTGTCGTTCCAGATTTCAGGGCCTGTGGTCTCGAAGTGAATCTTGGGATTGTCTGGATTGTCGAATTGCTGCAGCATGAAACCGTTCGGGGTTTGGGAGAGGATTTCCTGAGCTTTAGCGATCGCTCCCTTCATGCCATTGGGGCCTGGGGTCAGTACGATTTCCGCGCCGAAAGCCAGCAGCAGGACGCGGCGCTCCAGGCTCATGGTTTCCGGCATGGTGAGAATGAGTTTATATCCCTTCACGGCCGCGACGAAAGCCAGGCCGATTCCGGTGTTGCCGCTGGTCGGCTCGATCAGAACGGTCTTGCCGGGACGAATTTTTCCAGCGTGTTCGGCCTCGGTGATCATGCTGACGCCAATGCGATCCTTGACGCTGGCGCAAGGATTCGCGCTCTCGAGTTTGGCCAACACGTCGGCGATGCAGCCCTCGGTCACTTTGTTGAGCCGCACGAGGGGGGTGTTACCGATCAGTTCCGTAACGTCATTCGCGATCTTCATGGTCAACCTGATCCTTTCGAGAGTTGGATGCGTCGAGCCGGGAAACCCTACCAAGGCTACTAGCCTACTGGCCAATGGCATGGGACACAAGTCCCATGCGCCAACTTCTTAGCCGCATAGTTTACAGAAATTCGCTGGCAGCGAGCGATTGTTTCTTTGTATGAGTCTGACGATGATTGCCTCGACGATCACTGCCTCGACAATCATCGCCTGACGATCATCGCGCGGCGGCCAACTCGGGAACTGCGGAAAGTTCCTGGAATTGATCCTTCGTCAACCGCACGGAGGCTGCGGCGACATTTTCCTCGAGGTGCTTAACCGAGGACGTGCCGGGAATGGGCAGCATGATCGGCGATCGCTGCAACAACCAGGCCAAAGCAATCTGCATCGATCCCCGTTGATTTGCCTTGGCGACGCGGTTGAGAATCTCACCGGCCACTCTGCCGGCACCGAGCGGGAACCAGGGGATAAAGGCGATTTGATTGCGCTCGCAGTAGTCGACCACATAATCCCATTCGCGGTCGGCGAAACTGTAGCGGTTCTGCACGGAGACGATGGGCACAATCTTGCGCGCGCGCTCGATGTGCTCCTGGGTGACATTGGAGAGACCCACGCAGCGAATCTTTCCTTCTTTTTGCAACTCAGCCAGGGTTTCGACCGAGGCTTCGAAAGGGGTCACGGGATCGGGCGCGTGAAGCTGGTGAACATCGATGCGGTCGAGACGCAGTCTTTTGAGACTGCCTTCAACCGCTTTGCGAAGATGTGCGGGAGTCGCGTCGTGCGTCCACTGATTGGGTCCGGGACGATTCCATCCACCTTTGGTGGCAATTACAAGATCCTTGGGGTAGGGAAACAACGCTTCGGCAATCAGTTCTTCGCTGACGTGCGGACCGTAGGAGTCGGCGGTATCGATGAAGTTGACGCCTAGTTCCACAGCGCGACGAAGCACGGACAACGCCGCCTTGCGATCTTTTGGCGGACCCCAGATTCCGTCGCCGGTAAGCCGCATGGCTCCAAAACCGAGACGATGTACGGAAAGCTTTCCACCCAGGGAAATAGTTCCAGCCAAGCTGGCGGAGACTTCTTTTTGATTGCTCATGTCTTGATTGCTCATAATGACCTCCAATTTTCTTAGTGTATTCCTTCCGGGCGAGGCGTACAGCGTGGCTGGGGATATTTTTGCGATCGTTGCGAGCTAGCTTGGATCGCGGTGTACGGTTTCCATGGAGAACGCAGGAAGGCAGACCGCTATGTACTCGGCGCCGCCTTCGTTGGGAGTTGAGTAGCGGATCCATTCGCCGGCGTGGGCGATGACGGCTTGTCCGGCAGCGACGTCGAGGGAACCATTTTTGTGTTCGACGCGAAGCGTGCCTTTGAGGACGATGGTGAATTCGTCGAAGGCGGGAGTCTGGCCGGGTTCGAGCCATCCGGAGGGGCTGCGCATGTGGGCGATGCTGGCGGCTGAAGTTTGGGAGCTGACGCGTCCGATGTATTCGTCGATGAGTTTAGGTTTGTTTCCGGCGGACTGGATGCGCGTGGGTTGAGAGATCAGAGTGGGCATGAGTGCGAGTGCATCTATTAAATCATGTAAGCGGTGTGGATCGGGTAAATCGTGGAACCGTTTGATTTTTTCGCATCAGGCTGAAGGGCGACGGCAAGTGCATCGAGTCGTGGTGGAGGAAGGAAGTCATGCAAATCATTGGCGGTTAGGGATATTTACTTGACGCCACCAAGCGCAACAGGTTGTGGTTTGACGAGGGTCGCGAAGGGGGCCGGCCCAACCTGCACGGCCTGTTGGGCCAGCCGATAGAACAGCTTGCCCCGAGAGGTAGAAGTGCGGCGGTTGAATCGAAAGGTGAACTCGTCGAGGGTCGTTCAGATGATCCTGTCCGATTCGCGCCCTGATGAGTACCGAGCAACCATCGCTTCCATAGCGAGATCACGCGGTGAGCTCGCGGAAGCACATGCTCCGCCTCCCCTTGACGGCGTTGTATCTGGCGGTCATGGGCGTATCCGTCCAATCCCATGTAGGCGGGCAGACCGTCGGTTCGGACCGTGCTTCCCGGATTCCTTTTTCCTGGGGCAGCAGCAGGTATTTCCGCCTGGTTGCGCGGATCCCCTGCGCTCCTGGTGCCTGCCCTTTTACCGCTGGCGCTACTGATATTTTGGACGATTCGAGTTCGCTTCACCAACCCGTACAAGAGAATGTCGATACCGCGTGCAGAGCAGGTTTACTCGTTACCAATTTAGTCTCCGAGCTTACTACGCAAGTCCAACCGCTTAAGTTAGAGATTGTGGGTAAAACCCCGCAGCGATTACTAGCTCTTTATCGCAGCGCTGAAGCGCTGTGTCACCCAAGAGCAGAATTACGGCAGGGCTTAGGGCAGTATTGAACTTCCGGAACGTGGTTTCTGGGGAGGGTTCGCTCCAGAACAGGGTTTGCTCGGGGCATCGTTTACAATCCTCGCTTATGTTCTATCGCTCGGATAATCGTGTTGTGGATCAATTGCGGCCGGTAGTGATCACTCCGGAATTTATTACGACGGCGGAAGGGTCGGTGCTGATTGAGGTAGGGAATACGCGGGTGATCTGTACCGCGTCGATTGAAGAGACGGTGCCGCCGTTTATGCGGAACACGGGCAAG
>Ga0116129_1001914_pt1 | contig 11004 bp, 14 predicted proteins | sample June2015DPH_17_2_FD_89732 | JGI IMG/M metagenome (GOLD analysis project Ga0116129, IMG submission 89732) | Peatland microbial communities from SPRUCE experiment site at the Marcell Experimental Forest, Minnesota, USA - June2015DPH_17_10 | ecosystem: Environmental > Terrestrial > Soil > Wetlands...
CCGCCGAGGCCGGCAAAACATCGAAACGGATGGTGAGCCGTGCCTATCACGATTCGCTTTTCATGGCCCGCATCGCCCCGGTGGCCATGCTGTTCATTCCCTGCCGCCGGGGCCTCAGCCATCATCCTGAGGAATATGCATCGCCGGCGTGGATCGAGGCCGGGGTCCAGGTGCTGGCGCGGACCTTAGCGCGCCTCTCGGAGTGAATCTCTTGGAAATTTGCCCGCTCCGATATATGCTAGGCCTCAACCCGTACGAGGGTTCAGGCCTTCCCCATCATGAGAACGGGCGAGAAAACCCGCATTGTTGGCGCTGCGGTCCCCCGCAAGGAAGGCGTGGACAAGCTGCTGGGCCGGGCCCGCTATGTCGATGACATCACGCGCGATGGCATGATTTACGGGGCTACCGTCCGCAGCACCATCCCCCGCGGCCTCATCCGCTCGGTCACCTACGACCGTCGCATTGACTGGTCTGAATTCACCATCGTCACCGCTGCCGACATCCCCGGCAAAAACCACATCCAAATGATCTTCGCCGATCAGCCCTGTCTCGCCGACGGGGTGGTCAATCATTCCGACGAAGCCATCGTGCTGCTCGCCCACCCTTCAAAGCACAAGCTCCGGGAGGCGGTCTCCGGGGTGAAAATTGAATACGAGCCGCTGCCCGGGGTCTTCACCATCGAGCAGAGCGAGCGCCAGCAGATCATCGTCTGGGGCGCCGACAATCTGATCAAGAGTTTCCTGCTTGAAAAGGGTGATGTGGATTCGGCATGGTCCGGCGCTGCGCACATCATCGAAGGGGAATACCGCACGGGCGCGCAGGAGCATCTCTACATTGAGAACAACGGCATGATCGCCGAGTGGAGCCAAACCCACGGAATCACCGTGTGGGGCTCGCTGCAATGCCCCTACTACGTGCACAAGTCTCTGCTTGCCGTCCTTGATCTGCCCGGGGAAAAGGTCCGCGTCATCCAGACTGAAACCGGTGGCGCCTTCGGCGGCAAAGAGGACTATCCCTCTACGCTCGCGGCCCACGCGGCTCTGCTGGCCATCAAGAGCAGGCAGCCGGTCAAGATGGTCTACGACCGGATGGAAGATATGGCCGCTACCACCAAGCGCCATCCCTCGCGCATCCGTCATCGCACCGCGCTCGATCAGCACGGCAGGCTGCTGGCGATGGCGATTGACATCGCCACCGACGCTGGCGCATATGCAACGCTTTCCTCCACCGTTCTCTCGCGCGCAACGCTGCACGCGTCCGGCCCTTATGCCTGCCCCAACGTGCGCATCCGCTCCCATGCCTGGGCCACGAACACCGTGCCCTACGGCGCGTTTCGCGGCTTCGGCGCGCCCCAGGCTATCTTCGCCGTCGAGCGCCACATGGATGAGATCGCCGCCGCGCTTTCTCTGGACCCTGTTCAGCTGCGGCGCATCAATTTTCTCCATAAGGGCGACACCACCGCAACCGAACAGCTGATGCGTGAACCCATCATCCTTGACCATTTGCTCGATCGCGCCCTGAGCGAAAGCGGCTACTACGGCCGCCGCGAACAGTTCGCGCGAGAAAATCGATTGAGCCCGGTCAAACGCGGCATGGGCATCGCGGCCTTCTATCACGGCTCCGGCTTTACCGGCTCCGGCGAGCGCACTTTGAATTCCGTCGCCGGCCTCGATGTAACCCGGGAGGGCAAAGTCCGCGTGCTTGTTGCCAGCACTGAATTCGGCCAGGGCACCAACACCATCCTCACCCAGATCGCCGCCGAAACCATCGGCATCGATTATGACGATGTTCTCATGGCGCCGCCCGATACCAGCATGGTTCCCAACAGCGGCCCGACCGTCGCCTCGCGCACATCGATGGTTGTCGGCCGTCTCATTGAGCGTGCCGGCGCACAGCTGGTCGCCCGGCTGCGCCAGGACACGGAATTGGGAGAGACTTTCACGCGCCAGGAATTCTTTTCTGCCTGCGAGCGTTATCGCGCCGCCCATGGAGAAGTCGTTTCGCTTTGCCGCTACCAGGCCCCGCCCGAGGTCTTCTGGGATGACGAGAGATATCGCGGCGAGGCCTATCCGGCCTTCGCCTGGTCTATCCAGATTGCCCAGGTCGCCGTCGACCTGGTCACTTACGCCGCCGAGGTCGAACAGTTCTGGACCGTGCAGGAGGTAGGCCGTGTGCTCAATCCTGTTCTTGCAGGCGGGCAAATCGAAGGAGGAGTCGCGCAGGGAATCGGCTATGCGCTCTACGAAAAAGTCATCCTCGAAAACGGTCACATGGCCAATAACCAGATGACCAACTACATCATGCCCTCTGCCGAAGACGTTCCTCCGATTCACGTTTTCTTCGAAGAAATCCCCTTCAGCCATGGTGCCTTCGGCGCCAAGGGGATTGGCGAGCTGCCCCACGACGGGCCCGCCCCGGCGATCCTGAATGCCATCCGCGACGCGACCGGTGTCGGCTTTCATGCCATTCCATTGCTACCCGAAGATCTGTTCGCCCTGCTGGCCGCACCTGAACCTGTCGCCGAGGCTGCCGCCCGATGAGCCCGCTGAAGGCCACAATCCGCTTCATCGTCAACGGTGAAAGGCACACGGTTGCAGTGGAGCCGATCAAGCGGCTGCTGGACGTATTGCGCGAAGACCTGCATCTGACCGGCACCAAGGAGGGATGCGGTGAAGGCGAGTGCGGCTCCTGCTCGGTGCGCATGAATGGCGAGCTGGTGAACAGCTGTCTGGTCCCCGTGCTGCAGGCCGAAGGCGCCGAGATCCAGACCGTCGAAGGCCTGGCGAGCAGCGGCGCGCTTCATCCTTTACAGCAGGCGTTTCTTGCCTGCGGCGGCGCCCAGTGCGGTATCTGCACCCCGGGTATGCTGATGGCCGCCACCCAGCTGCTCTCCCTGAACCCCAATCCCAGCCAGAGGGAGATCCGCGAAGGCCTGGCCGGCAATCTCTGTCGCTGTACCGGCTTCACGCGCATCATTGAGTCGGTGATCGCCGCCGCCGCGCCGCCGGCCGGCCCAGCCCGGCAGGCCTCGCATGCGCGGTAATCCGGCAGCTCATGAGATGATCGCGCCGCCGACCCTGAGCGCTGTGCTCGAACTGATGGCAAGCCAACCGGGGCAGTGGACCCCCATCGCCGGAGGCACCGAGTTGATGGTGGCGCACGCCGCCGGCAGGCTCGCCGCGGGCAGGCTGGTAAGCCTGTGGGGCCTCAGTGAGCTGCGTTTCATTCAAAGCACACCAGACACGATTTCGATCGGCGCCGGCACCACCTTTCGTGATCTGCGCGCCGACCGAGGCATCGCTTCCTCCCTGCCGCTGGTCGCCAGGGCCTCAAGCTGGATCGGCTCGATCGCCAACCAGAGCCGCGCCACAATCGGCGGCAATCTGGTCAACGGTTCGCCCGCCGCGGACTCCTCTCCCGCCCTGCTCGTCTACGATGCCGAGGTCGAGCTGATCTCCACCCGCGGCAGCCGCCGCATTCCCTACGCGGAGTTTCATACCGGTTATAAGCTGAGCGTCCTCGAGCCCGATGAGCTGCTTTTCGCCGTACATATGCCCTTACGATTTCAAGCTCATCGCCAGTATCTGCGCAAGGTAGGCACACGCCGCGCCATGGCCATTTCAAAGGTCGCTCTCGGGGCAACCGCCATGGTTGTCGACGGCTCGATCACTGAGCTTCGCCTTGCCGCAGCCAGCCTGGCCGCCTTTCCGACCCGGCTATTCGGGACCGAAGCCGCTCTGCTCGGCAAACGCATTGCCCCGCGCGCGATCGAGTCGGCGCGCGAAGCCCTCGTGGCAGAAGCCCGTCCGATCGACGACATCCGCTCGACGGCTGAGTACCGCAAGCGGGTCGGGGCCAATCTGCTCGAAGAGTTCCTGCTCAGTCTATGCTCGGGAGAAACGACCGAATGAATCAGACTCTCTCAGCCTGGAACGAAGCCGGCGAAGCCGAGGCGCTCCAGGCCATGTTCGCCTGCTGCGGTGCGCGCCGCTGGGCCGCGGCCATGGTGGCCTTGCGCCCCATCGCCGGGGTTGTTGAGCTCAGCGAGGCGGCAGACCGCATCTGGAGCAGCCTGCAAGAGGCCGACTGGAGGGAAGCATTTGCCTGCCATCCCCCGATCGGCGACCGCACGGCCGCGCCTTCCTCCGGGAAGTCGATCGCCTGGTCCAGGCAGGAGCAATCCTCGGCGGCCGGCGCACCGGCGAGTGTCCTGCTGGAACTGGCTGCCGGCAACGCGCTCTACGAGCAGCGATTCGGCTTCCGCTATATCGTGTGTGCAACTGGAAAGACCGCCGAGGAGATGCTTGCGATCCTCCATCGTCGCCTCGCCGGCGAGCGCCCAGGCGAGTTGCGTGAAGCTGCCGAACAACAACGCCAGATTACACAGATTCGTCTGGGAAAGTGGCTCATCGAATGAGTGAAATTACCACGCACGTGCTGGATGCGGTCCTCGGCAGGCCGGCAGCCGCGGTCGAGGTCCGCCTCGAAAGACAGCAGGATGGCGCCTGGATGGCGCTCTCAGCGAGCGCCACCGACGCCGGGGGCAGGTGCCGCGACCTCGCCAAAGGCGCCTCATCCGGACTCTATCGCCTGACGTTTTTCACCGGCGACTATCTGGCGCGCAACGGCCGCACCAGCATCTATCCTGAAATCTCCATCTGTTTTCATTGCAGCGGCGATGAGCACTATCACCTTCCGCTTCTGCTCAGCGACAACAGTTACACCACCTATCGAGGAAGCTGACACGATGGCAAATCTGGGCCACAATTGCTACGGAAAATCGCGCGTCCGCCTCTCCCGCATCAGCCGCCACGGCGACCGGCACGAGTTCAACGAGTGGACCGTCGATGTGCTGGTCGAAGGCGAGTTTACGACCAGCTTCACCCAGGCAGACAACAGTACGCTTCTACCCACTGACACCATGAAGAACACCGTCTACTCGCGTGCCCGGGTCTCCGATGCGGCCACCATCGAGCAATTCGCGATGGAACTGGGCGACTACCTGCTCGAAGAGAATGCTCATTTCAGCGGAGTCAAGATCGAGATTGAGCAAAAGGCCTGGGAACGGATGGCGGTCGACGGCAAGCCCGACCCTACCACCTTCCGGCTCGGAGGACCGGAGGTCCATACGGTCCGCGCCGTCCGCGACCAGGGCCGTCAGTGGACCATCCGCTCGGGCGTCGATGGTCTGGTGATTCTCAAGACCACGAATTCAGCCTTCACCGGCTACATTCAAGACAGGCTTACCACACTCAAACCCGTTACCGACCGCATCTTCGGCACGCGCGCCAGCGCCACATGGGAGTACGCCCTGAGTTCGCCCCCATACGCCGAGGTGCGCTCCCGCATGATCGGGGCAATGCTCAGGGAATTCACAACGCACCACAGCATGAGCGTGCAGCATACGCTTTTTGCCATGGGCAAAGCCGCGCTTGAGGCAGCCCCGGAGGTTGCGAGCGTTACGCTCACCATGCCCAACCTGCATCATCTGCTGGCTGACCTGAGCCCCTTCGGGCAAGACAATCCCAACCACATCTTCATCCCTATCGACGAGCCGCACGGATATATCGAGGCCACCATCGAGCGCTGAGCCTTATTGCAATGCGCTCAGATCGTCGGGCCAATCGATGTCCACTTCCCCCCCGGCAAACGGCACCGGGATCATGGGGCACGGCGGATCGAGGAGCAGTGCACGCGCGCCCTTGTCCCCTTCAAGCGCATAGAGCCGGGCGAACAGGTTGGGCGGAAACACCGCCGGAATGCCGAGCACCTCCTGATACGCCGAGGCGACCATCGAAGGCTCGGACTGAAGCGCGAAGCGATGGATCAATACCCGCAGGTGATCGGCCGTAAGCCTGGGCTGATCGCAGGCCATGATCAGCACTCCCCCGGCCCTGGGCGCAGTCCTCATGAGTCCGTCAAGTCCGGCATGGATGGAGGTAGAAATTCCCTGCGCCCATCGCTCGTTCGAGACCGGCGTCGAGGTGCCGAAGTTCACCGCGCTTAGAATCAGCTCCCGATGGGCCCCCACGATCGGGAGCACCGGAGAGGCCCCGGCCTCGTTCGCCAGCCGGATGGCGCGCGCCAGCAGGGATTCTCCCCGATACATCAGCAGCTGCTTGGGCTGTCCAAGCCGGCTGCTGGCGCCAGCCGCAAGGACAATCGCACCGACCGAAGCGCTCACGGCTGGCCCTCCCCATCCGGCTGCATCAGCAACAGCAGCACCAGTCCGTCCACCGCAAACATGCGAAAGGCCGCCTCCTGCCCATTCCAGGTGCGCGACTGCCACATCAGGAACCACTCCCCACCGACGGCGAGAAACCCAACCAGCCACATCACCATGGCAAGAGTCAGCGCCGCAATCGCCACCCCCTTTGCCCCATTGAACGCGCCCGCCGGCTCTCGTATCGCGCCCAGCAGCCGCACAACAGCCCATCCAAGTAAAATGGCGGTCACAATTTCCACCCCGATGATACCCAGATAGAAGGCGAGATGAATTCGGGACGAATTCAGAGCGCGCCCCATGCCGTGGTTGCCGGGGAAGGTGGAATCCATCGAGAGCACGTGGCGAACGAACTGGTAATTGGAATCGAAATCGGTGAGGTTATTGAACACCACCAGCGCATAATATAATCCCGCCCCCGCCAGCAATAAGACCTTCGCCGTGCGCGTAATCATTCCTTACTCTCCACTCGGCTCTTCACGCGGTCAGAATGTTTGAAGGAGACTCTCATGACAGTTTCGGCTCCCAGTTCACCCATCACCCGGGCCGGCGTTTCCAAGGGGACACAGCATATTTTGGTCTTCAGAGCCAGAGGGGAGCGATCGATCGCAGTATAGATTTGCTGGGGCCGAAGCAGCAGGTCTTCATAGCGGAGAAGGCGAGTTGAACCCGGCCGCAGGTGTCGGAGGTCTCCGCCCGCTCCAAGATCGGCAGCAGAAGACCGCTCCAGGTCGAATCTCTTCGCGGTATGTGTCACCGCCAGCGCCACGCTTGTCAGTATCTGCAGCAAGGCTCGTTCCATGCCCTCATGCTAACGGGTCAAGGATGGAAGGGGAGAAAGAAAATCTTCCCCGCAGCGTGCTAAATTCAAAGGCAAATGAGCACGCATTTGTCCGCAGACAAGAAACTCGCCGAACTGGGCTACCCTCTGCCGCCGGCACCGGCTCCCGGCGGCAATTATGTTTCCTTCAAGCAGGTGGGTTCGATTGGCTATCTCTCCGGCGTCATTTCCACGGGAACCGATGGCGTCATCACCGGAACTGCCGGCCTGAACCGTTCCATCGAACAAGGGTACGCGGCAGCCCGGGCCTGCGCACTGGCGCAACTGGCAGTGCTCAAGCGTGAGTTAGGCTCGCTGGATCGCATTCGAGAGATCCTCACCGTCAACGGCTACGTGAATGCTGTCAGTGGATTCGCCGATTTGCCGGCAATCATCAATGGCGCTTCCAATCTGCTGGTTCAGGTCTTCGGCGATGCCGGACGCCACGTGCGCGCCGCTGTGGGCGTAAGCGCCCTGCCGCGCAACGCGCTGGTTGAAATTCAAATGACCGTCCGGGTGAACGAATCATGACCGGGCTCCAGCTTTCCGCTGAGCCGAGCCGCTCTGGGTGGGACCATTCGCTTCCACCCAGGCTGGACATCGAGCCCGGCGACGAGGTCACCTTCAAGTGCGTCGACGCCAGAGGCGGCCCGGAGTGGCTTAAAGGCGCGAGCCCGGCGACGTTTTAAAGGTGAATGTGCTCTCCACGCGCCACGCCGGATGGGGTTGCCCCAGTGTGATTGAAGGCCTGGGCTTTTGGAACAGTCGTTTTCGCGAGCCCTATCTGTTTGCTTGGCAGCTCGATGGCCAATCGACAAGCTTGCTCGCTCCGGCGGTGGTTCCGGTGCGGCCGTTCCTCGGAGTCATGGGCGTCGCCCAGGCTGAGGACGGCACCTTTCCTAGGCGCGTGAGGGGGCCTTTGGGCGGCAATCTGGAGGTGCGCGATCTGTCTGCCGGCTCGCGGCTCTAAGTCCCGGTGTTCAATCTGGGCGCGCTGTTCAGTCAGGGTGACGGCCACGCTGCACAAGGCGGCGGCGAAGTTTGCATCAACGACACCGAGTGCCCGCTCGAGTTGACCTGGCGTTTCCACCTGCATAAGCAGCAGCCACTTTTGAGCCCCATTGTAAAAGCCAGCGAGGCCGCTCGGGCAGATTCAACCGCCAACGGGTGGGTGGTTGGCGAAAACAGAACCGATCTGGCCGACACCGCGCGCGCCGCCCCGGGCCGCATCATCGATCTGTTGGCCAGCCGATCGAGCATTTGAGATATTTATGCCCGCATTTTGTGCGACGTAGCCCTCAAACTTCGTCTCAGCCAGGTAGTCAATGAGCCCGTCTAGGCAGTGAGCAAACAAATCCCGCCCGGGCGTGGGCTGTTCCCCATCGCGTGACCATCAACGCCCCGGAAGTTATCGCCGAGCCTGGTGCCCTCGATCCGGACCCGCGACCCGGGACCTCGTTCCGGGCCCTCGATCCGCGCCATGAAGAGGCGCCGGTGTCGATGTGTTCTGGACAGGCCAGCCGGTCATGCGCCTGGCGGACAGTTTGCGCATCGTCAAGGCCCAGGTCTCTTGGCTGCAGGCAGCTTGAATTTGCCATTGTCCCCCGGAGGCGAACAGCGACGGGTTCAGGTCGAGAGTTGCACTCTCAACTGTTCTCGCGGTGCCGCTCGGAATGCATCTTCAAGATGCGCAGAATCCGCGAATACCTTACCCGTCACATGCCGTGCAGGAAAGGTGAAGCTCAATTGCCGCTCTTCGAAGGGCCACGGATCAAGACGAAAATGGTGCGGCGCCACCGGCAACACCTTCACTTCCCGGGCGCCTCCATTCTTGAGCGGAAGCGGGTGCAGCAGATGTGCGGGCGATTGATAACCAACGCAGGTCAGTAGTGAGAGATTGTCGCATGCCTGCAAAAACCGGAACTGCTCCAGAATCGCCTGCTCCCGGGCTTCTGTCGCCGACAGAGTCGTGTCCCGAGCGATTCTCCGCCGAAGCTCATCCTGGTAGGCAATCAGTCGACTAAGAAAGCCATCGAGGAGCGCCAGGCCGTCCGCGGCAATCGTCGAGCGGAGGGTATGCGTCGTGATGAGGTTGTAGGTATGCATCGCGATCAGCAATCCGGCATACGGATCCTCTTCCCCTGCGACGCGCACTGAGCGGTCGCGCACCTCCAGGTACTCGTCTAAATCGATCTCTTCAAACGAAGAATATTTCCCCACCAGCTCGGTCGAAAATGCCGCCGGCTTTCCCTCGCGCGTAATCGAAGGGTGAGCATCGGGCGCTGCCCATCCGTCATCGTGGCAGGCGATGCCCTTGAGCACTCGTGCGCGCGGTTCCGGTCTGCGAAATTCCGCGTTGCCCCATGCTGCGGCAAAATCTCCTGCCAGGCGGGCGTGATCCGGATGCATGATGAGCCACCAGCCGGTCTCTGATTCAATCCGAAACAAGTCCTTTTCCCTATTCCGCCGTCTGCGATGGGCATCATTCATGCCAGTGATGCCTGGCAAGCCACTCGAAAAGCATCACGATGAGAAAGTAGCTGAAGCCCGAGCGCCATCGCGGCCGCCACCAGGGCGAAAAGGCAGGCCGTCTCCAACTGGTTACTCGCGTAGATTATCGCATAGCCCGGCCCGCCCTCGCCTCTCCGCGTTGACCCCGCAAAGGACGCTCCAGCAATGCCGCCAAGGAGACCGATGCCGGCCGAAATCGGGATTCCGGGTAACAGATTGGGCAGCGTGTTCGGCACCGCAGCCTGAACAGAATCCTCCCCGGCGTCGCTTTCAACATCAAGAACAGGTGGGTGAGGCTTTCGTCAACGCTGACAAGGTCTTCAATCGTATTCGCAAGGATAAGCGCCAGGCTGATGGTGAAGGTCACGATCGTGGCCGAAAGAATTCCCGCCCCGGCCCGGTAGATGACCGGCAGCCTCGATGAGCATTAAGAACTTGGCGCACCCCGTGCACCTTCCTTCCCGCATACAATCTCTTCATGGACTCAAGCCGCTGGACGATCAAGACTCTTCGCGCCGCACTGGCCAGCGGAGCTGTGACTCCCACGCTTCTCGCCGAACAGGCCCTGTCGCAAAGCAACCGGAATGCCGGCCACAACACTTATCTCTGGCAGAACAGTCAATGGACGCGGGCGGAGGCCACCCGTGCCGAATCCCTGCCGCGCGGCACCGGCGGCCCATTCGGGGACGGCCGTGAGCCGTTGTGGGGATTACCGGTCTCGGTAAAAGACTGCTTTGACCTGGCCGGCGCGCCCACCAGCTGCGGCGTACGTTTCTATCGTGACCTCAACGGCAACGCCGCCGAGGACTCCTGGCTCGTCGAGCGGCTGCGCTCCCACGGCGCAGTCATTACCGGCAAGACCCACCTGCATCCGCTGGCCTACGGCATCACTGGTGAGAATCCTGAGTTCGGTGACTGTCTGCAGCCGCGCGATGCCACTGCGCTCACCGGCGGCTCATCCTCCGGCGCCGCGGCCAGTGTGCAGGAGGGCTCAGCGGTGATGGCCATCGGTACCGATACGGGCGGTTCCGTCCGCGCTCCCGCGGCCCTCTGCGGCCTGGCCGGATACCGCGCCACATTGGGCCGCGGTACCTGGCGCGGCGGCGCGCATTTGGCAGAGTCCTTTGACACCATGGGATGCCTGTTCCGCGATCTTGCCGATGCGCCGCTGTTGGCCAGCCTCTTTGCCTCCAGGCCAGCTGCGGCCCCGCCGACCTTCCATCGATTCGCGGTGATCGACGAAAGCTTTCTTCACGACTGCGAGCCGGAAATCATCAGGAGCCTGCGAGTCACCGTTCGCGCTTTGCAATCGCTCGGCTTGGAGGCTTCGACGTTCGACCCCGGCTGGTGGCAGGACTCGTTCGAAATCTTTGCTCCCATTCAGGCGGCGGAGGCCGCGCGTCTTCATGCCGGCCATTTTGACTGCTTTGAATCTTCCATTCGCGAGCGG
>Ga0116129_1001915_pt1 | contig 11002 bp, 11 predicted proteins | sample June2015DPH_17_2_FD_89732 | JGI IMG/M metagenome (GOLD analysis project Ga0116129, IMG submission 89732) | Peatland microbial communities from SPRUCE experiment site at the Marcell Experimental Forest, Minnesota, USA - June2015DPH_17_10 | ecosystem: Environmental > Terrestrial > Soil > Wetlands...
CAGGCGTCCTTGAGAACGACACTGCGGAAATCCAGGTCAAAGGCGCGCCTCAGCGTGGAGAGAACGATTCCGCTCGTTGCGATGCCGAAAAAAACGAGGTGCTCGATGCCGCGGGACCGGAGGACAAGCTCAAGATGATTATCCGAAAACGCCCCCACCCTCTGCTTGTAGATCACGAGATCCTCCGGATGAAAAATATCGCCGTGAAATTCCACGGAGGAAGTGCCCTTGACGAAAAGATTGTTTTGTTTGATCCGCAAAAACGGGGATTCAAAATCCGGAATCTCCGGGTGCCCCTCGGAAAATCCAAGCCCCACATGAATGATGCGGAACTGATTTTGCCGCGCAAACACGACGGCTTTCGCGACCACGGGCATTGCGCTTTCGGAATTCGGCACGAGGCCGAAGACTCCTTTTTGAAGATCGAGAGTCAGAAACGCCGTTTTTTGGGGATCAAGTTTCATATATTATTCCTTACCTTACTGCATTGGGTTGGCAAGCTGTCATGACTTTTCCGCCATGCGCTTGAAGAGTTCACCCGCCTTGAAAAGCGTTGTCTGTTCCTGCCGGTCAAGTTCCGCGATGGCCCGCGAGAGCCAGGCGTGCGTCGCCGCCTTGGTGTTCCTGCGCAGGGTGATGCCCCGGGCCGTCAGCTTGATATTGATCTGGCGTCCGTCCGTGGGGTGAGCCTTGCGCTCGACCAGCCTCATTTTCTCAAGCAACCCCAGGGCCGTGCCCATGGATTGCGGCTTGACGCCTTCGGCGCGGGCGAGATCCGCGGCGGTCGCCGGTCCGTCCTTTTCCAGGCGGGACAGGACCATCTTTTGTGTCCAGGAGAATTCCTGCAATTCCGTCGGCGCGTCGGCGCGCATGCGGCGCAAGAGCAAACCCAACGCCATGGCAAAATCTTCCACCGCGACTCCGCTGCTTTTCCGGGCGATCATTTATTAAACAGTATAACTGATAAGTTTAACTGTCAAGTTGGGCTTTTGCGTACTGGTTTTGGAGGCGGTCCAGCGTTGCGTTTGAACTCAGCCGCGTGCGAAGGCCACTCGCCGCAGCCCGTCGGCAGGAGCGAAGGGGTTATTTCGCCACCAACCGGATTGCAGCCTGACTGTCAGTGAAAGGGATGAAAAGCAGTGAAAAATTCTGGCGAGTAGTGACGAATCTATCTTTAATTTACAACGCTTTTGCCATTTTATGAGTGTGCTGAATCGGGTTTACAGACCACATCCATTCGTGGTTAAAAATTCCGGTCATTCGCCAATCTGCTTCCGCGCGATGCGCCCATACCAGATTCCCGAGGCGATGAAAACCAGGCTGCACCCGGCGGTGAACCATACCAGAAACGGCACGGGCAGATAAAACCACGCGCCCACCGCGCCCGCCAGCGAAAGTCCGCCGCAAAGATACGAGTAAAATGCGCTGGCCCGCGCGCTTTGCACACTTTTCTGAAGGATCAGCTGCATCGCCTTGTCGTCGCGCGTGAGCGCGGTGGCGCAATGGTCGGAACAAACCATGCGCTGGGTCGCCGAAGGTTTCGCACAATCAGCACACAATCCCCGTCCGCAGTAAGCGCAGATGGCGATGGCTTCGGAATGATGCGCGGCGCATTTCATTTGGTTTGTTTGACCGGTTGAAATTGCGCCACGCCCTGCCAAAAGGCAAACCCGAAACGTTTTTTCATTCGTCAGGCTTACTGGTGGACTTTTTCAATCCGCATTCTAGCGGGGTCATTCGCGCCCAGTTCGAGCAGGGCGGCGTTGGTATAGATTTCAGACTCAGGCGGCACCGGCTCGGTGCCAAAGGTTTTGGCTTCGCGCGCCAGCTCCTTGAGCGCCAGCACATCGAGGGCGACCGGATCGTGGCTCAGCCAAACCTGGTCCAAAACGGTGGAGTATTGTAGATAACCCGCCGGACCGCCTTGATATTGGCCGAGTAATGCGTCGGTCACATTCAGGGCCACGCGGTCGCCGATGGCGGGCAGGGCGATGATTTCCGGCAGGGCGACGGACAGGCGGTCAGGATCGTCCTCAAAACGGCGGGTGTTGTCCACGCTGCCGAGCGCGAGGCTCAAGAAATGTCCGCACACGCCGGCGCTGTTTTCATTGATGAGCGGCGCGACGGAAATGATTTTCGTCATTTGCTGGCTGACCAGTTTCGAGACGAAGGATCTTTTGCCGGCGTCCCGGTTGGTCCGGCCGAATTCAAGGTCGCCCCAGACGAGCGCGCCGATTACCGGCGAATCAGGCAGATAAAACGTGTTCGGATCGTAGCCGGCCTCCACCGCCCCCATGACCCGCACCCCCAATTCTTTTCCCAGGGCAAAAAAACCTGCGGCCCGCAAATCACCCGCATGCTTGTCCCAGATGATGATTTTATCCGGCGGCAAACCGGCCGACATCAACCCGTTCGCAATGGCGGCCACCACGGCGGGGCGCGTGCCGTTGAGCGGGCCGGGTACGGAATAAACCTTGATGCCAACGGTATCGTTGGTGGTCACCAGGCTCCGCCAGGCGGCGATAATATTGGTGGTGCGGGTGAATCGCAGCAGGCCGAGATTAAAAACGGCGGCCACCCGCGCGTTGTCCGGCAGGAAGGCGTTCAGCAAATCGTCACCCTCGGCAATGACCACGCGACTGGAAGGATTTGCTGCGGAGGGCGTGAAAAAATCCGCCCCCTGCGCGCCCCATCCGAGGGCGAGGAGCGCGAACATTACAAGTTGGAACCGTGCGATTCTTGACACTTTCGTTCGCGGATGTTACCACCACAGCGGATGCTGGCCAAAAAAAATTCAATTAAAGGTGCAATTATAATGATTGCGCTCGCGGTCGTCGTTGCCGGATGCACGCCCGCGGGGCCGCGCGCGTTTCTCACCGGTAAAAAATATCTGGATCGCGGTGATTACGCCAACGCCGCCGCGCAGTTCAAAACCGCGGCGACGTTGCTGGCCACCAACGCGCAGGTCTGGAATTATTATGGCGTCGCCTTGCAGGGCGACAACCAGCCGCAGGCGGCGGCGGCGGCCTATCAACGCGCCATTGATCTGGACCGCGACCTCGTCGAGGCGCATTTCAATCTTGGCTGTTTGTGGCTGGAGCAAAACCAGCCGGACGCGGCGCGGACGGAATTTACCGCCTACACCTTGCGCCGCAATAATGACCCCGCCGGCTGGCTCAAACTCGGTTCCGCCCAGTTGCGGCTCGGCGAAACGGTGGCTGCGGAAAGAAGTTTCAGTTCCGTTCTATCGTTAAAGCCCGATGATGCGGCGGCCTACAACGGACTTGGTTTGGCGCGCATCCAGCGTGACATGCCTCGTGACGCAGTCAAATTTTTTGCCGCCGCCGTGCGGGCTGAACCGGGTTTCGCGGCCGCGATTCTCAATCTGGCGACCGTCAGCCGGGAATATTTGCACGATAACAAAACGGCGCTGGCCAATTACCAGGCGTATCTTGCCCTGACACCACACGCGGCGGATTGGGACGAAGTAAACGCCCTGGTGAACCAGCTCGAACAATCAGGCGAAGAGGCGCCGCGGGCGGCAACAATCCCGGCCGCATCCGCGCCCGTTGAGAGAAACAGTCCGCCGCCCGCGCAACCAAGGCCTTATTACGCCGACGACGATACCCGCCCGGCAGTCTCCCAGAAAACGCCGCCGCCGGCGGACGACTCCGCGAACGACTCTGTCTACCGCCCCGCCCCGATTGTTTCCGCCGCGCCGGTTCAAGTGGTTCAGGTCCAGCCCCCGCCGCAAATCATCACTTCACCGCGCGCATCGGCCGACCTGCCGGTAAAACCCGCGGTCACACCTGCGCCGGCTGCTCAACCGCCGGTGGAAGTGCCCATGCCGGCCGAGCCGGAACAGAACTCCGGCTTTTGGCACCGGCTGTTTACCCCATCCAAAAAGGAAGATCAGTCGGAATCGCAATATCTCGCCACCGGTGTGACGCCCTTGCCGCCCACCGGCTCCCCGGCGGAAACCGCCAATCTGTCTGAAGCGTCGAAGCCGACGGACGTTTCGCCCCCGCCCAAACTCGCGCCCGTGCCGCTGAGCCGGTTTCCACGCTACCAATATGTTTCGCCGCGTAAACCAGCCCCGGGCAATCATGACAACGGCACCCTGGCTGCCGGCGCGTTCACGCGGGCGCAATTGTTTGAACAGGATGAAAAATGGCCGGACGCCATGCAGTGGTATGAGCAGGCGGCCCAAGCCGACCCATCCTGGTTCGTCGCCCAATACAACACGGCGGTGCTGGCCCATCGCCTGCGGATGTATTCCCTGGCGTTGCCGAGCTACGAAAGCGCGCTGGCCATCCAGCCGGACTCGGTGGATGCGCGTTATAATTTCGCACTGGCTTTGAAGGCGGCCGGTTATGTGCCGGACGCGATCAATGAATTCAGAAAAATCCTCGCCTCCCGGCCCGACGAAGCCCGCGCTCATCTGGCGCTGGCCAATATCTATGCGCAAACATTGCATGACACGGCCCTGGCGCGGCGGCATTATCTGAAAGTGCTGGAATTGGAACCAGATAGTCCGCAAGCCTCCGACATTCGTTTCTGGCTCGCCGGGAACCCGGGTTGAGCGATTGGGTTGAAACTTTTCGCGTTTGACGGTTATCAATAAAGGACTTTATGCCGCAGTTTTCATACAAGGCCCGTAAACGCTCCGGTGAATTGGTTGAAGGCGTTTTGGAAGTGGCCGATCGCAGTGCCGCGCTGATACAAATCCAGCGCTACGGCCTTTTTCCAATTTCAGTGGATGCCCCCCGGGCTGGCGGCCCGTTGCCGGACACCAAAAACGCCGCCAAAGGCATCAATTTGCTCTCCCTGTTGCCGCCCACCTTGCAGGCGCAATTATCTCAAAAACGAAGGCCAAAATTACAGGAACTCGCCACCTTCACGACCCAGCTGGCCAACCTGCTCAACTCCGGGATGCCGCTCACCGTTGCGCTTACGAGCATGACGCACCTGCAGACCAAGGGCATCCCCGCCGACGTTAGCCAGGAATTGAAACAGGAAGTCACCGAAGGCCGGGGGTTGTCGGACGCCATGTCCCGGCAGCCGCGGATTTTTTCCGACCTGTATATCAACATGGTCAAGGCGGGCGAATCCTCCGGCTCATTGGTGGAGGTGCTGCGCCGCATGGCCACGCACTTCCAGCAGTTCGCCGACATCCAGGCGAAATTCAAGTCCGCGATGATCTATCCCGTGATGGTCATCTGCGTCGGCATCCTGCTCGTGATTTTTTTCATGACGTTCATGATGCCCAAGTTCATTGATATTTTTAACGGCTTCAACGTTGAGCTGCCTTTGCCGACCCGGATATTGATCGGCACCAGTCACGTGTTCACGAGCTGGTGGTGGCTCGCGGCACCCATCGCGCTGGCGATCTTCGTCATCTTTAAACGCTTCCAGTCCAGCGCCACCGGCGGACGCAAGCTCGACGAATGGCGGATGAAAGCGCCCATCTTTGGAAGCGTTATAAAAATCAACCTGTTCGGGCAATTCGCCCGCACGCTCGGCACGTTGCTCCAAAACGGCGTGCCGGTTTTGACCGCGTTGAAAATCACCGAAGCGGTGATCCCGAATGTCCTCCTCAAGGAAGCCATCGCCAAAACCCGCGAAGCGGTGACGGATGGCAAAACGCTCGCGCAGCCGTTGGCCCAAAGCAAATTGTTCCCGCAATTGATGGTGGATCTGGTGCGTATCGGCGAGGAAACCGGCGATGTGCCGGGTTCGTTGAATAATCTTGCCGACACCTATGAAAACGAATTGCAAATCGCGCTGCGCGTGATGAGCGACCTCATCGGCCCGGTATTGATCATCGTCATGGCGGTGGTCGTCGGCTTTTTGCTGTTGAGCATCTTCCTGCCGCTGTTCAAGTTGATTTCCTCCATCCACTGAACGGCCATGAAATTTGAAGTTTCAAGTTGCGGCCGGCGGTTGGCGGATGCGCCACGTCATCCGCTGCAGGCGCGTCGCCGGGGAAAAAACTTCCGCGCCTACACTCTCATCGAACTCATGATTGTCGTCGCCATCATCGGTTTGATCGCCGCGATGGGCGTGCCGGCGCTCAATCGAATGCTCATCAAGGAAGGCATGCGCAAAGCCGTGAGTGATATCACCGAGACCTGCATAACGGCGCGGGCGGAGGCGATTTTTTCCGGTCACACGGTAGCCGTGGTCATCCGGCCCGGCCCGGCTGACCGTAGTATTGCCATCGAGGGCGGAGGCAACTCCCACGGTTCACCTTATGCCAGCTCCGGCCGGCTGCCCGACGGCGTTGATATTGAAGCGTTCGGCATCAATACGCTCGACTATACGGAATCCGAATTCGGGCGTATCTTGTTTTATTCCGATGGCACGAGCGATGAAATGACCCTGGTGCTGCGCAGCCGGGGCGATGAACGCAAAATCTCGCTGGAATATGCCACCGGCTATCCGATGGTCACCGACTTGAAATGACGACTTGAAATGAAAACCAGCCATCATGGAAATTCACGGCGGGCGTTCACACTTTTGGAAGTGATGATCGCCATCGGGATTTTTTTCCTGGGCTCGTTTACAATTCTATCGCTGATCTCCCAGTCACTTTCCAATGCGCAGCGTTTGAAACATCCGCTCGTGGACGCGAGCGCGATTGTGGCCCAATTATCCCTTACCAATGAGCTTACCGAAGGCCCCATCTCCGGCAACCTCGGCGATGTTCTCGGCAAAACCCTCGCCGATTATAATTACGAGGGCCAGATCACCGAGGTGCGGTCAAACCATCTTTATAGCGCGGACTTCTTCATCTTCAGCGTCAAAAACAATCGCGATCCCGTTGCGCGCACGTCCACCTTGTTTTTCCGGCCCCAGTCGCCGCCCGGCAGCCTCGACGGCGGGAATTTCATCAAATGAAACTTCCCCCGACCAACGCTCCCAACGCTCAACGATGGCTGGCGGATGAAAAAAAATCTCCCTCCGCCGGCCGGAGGCGTTTGCCTTTGCGCCGCGCCTTCACGCTGATCGAGATCATGGTTTCCATCGTCATTTTCAGCATTGTCGTGGCGGCGATCTGTTCGACGCTGATACTGGTCATCCGGGCGACCGAAGTCGGGCGGGTGGCCTCGGAGCGCGCGCAACGCCAGCGGGTGGTCATGAGCACCATCGAGAATTCGCTGATGTGCATCCAGTCGTTTCAAGTGTCGCCGCAGTATTACAGCTTCATCGTGCAGAATGGCGACCAGCCCGTCTTGAGTTTCGCGGCCCGCCTGCCCGCCGTTTTTCCCCGTAATGGAAAATTCTTCAATCCCGATTTCGGGCGGGATTTCCGGTTGCGCCGCGTCACGTTCACCCTGGAACCCGGACCCGACCGGCAAAACAACCTGGTCCTGCGGCAGAAGCCCATCCTCATGGACATGGACCCGGGCGAGCAGAGCGAACCGCTGATCCTCGCGCAAAACGTGAAGTCTTTTGCCATCGAATGCTGGGATACCAATCAGTTTGACTGGGTCACCGAATGGGATAACACCAATTCCATTCCGCCCATGGTATTGGTCCAGCTTGTCCTCAACGGCGACAACAATGACAACAGCAGCGAGGCGGATTCACAACGGACCATTACCCGCGCTTTCTCGCTCCCCTCGACCATGATGCCGACCGTGGTCCAAATGGGCATCGGTGGTGGCCGCCCGCCGGGGGGACTCTCGTTGCCCGTGCCTTAATGACCTGATTACCATGAAATTTTCCTTTCCCCGTAAAAAAAACCGCGCGTTTGCCGTCGTGGCCGCATTGGTGGCCGTCATCGTGTTGACGTTCCTGGCGGGGGCCTTCGCCTATTCGATGAAAGTCGAGACCCGGCTGGCGGCAAACACCAACAACGATGAGCAAATGCTTTGGCTCGGGCGCTCCGGCGTGGAACTCGCCAGCTACGTCCTCTCGATTGAAGCGCGCCAACCGTATGACTCCCTCAATGAGATTTGGGCGGGCGGGCCCGGCGCGGGCCCCGAAACGAACAGCCCCCTCATGGGCTTGTCCCTCGACAATTATCCCGTCGGCTTTCCCGATCCCATCGGCACCGTGTCCGTCAAAATCATTGACCTCGAACGCAAGATCAACATCAACACCGCGTCCGCGCCGTTGCTGCAGCAGGTTTTTACCACAATGGGCGTGAATGCCAATGACATCTCCGTCCTGTCCGATTCCATCCAGGACTGGATTAGTCCCGACGGCGCCGCGCACCCGGCCGGGGCTGAGAGCGATTATTATCAAAGCAAGGATCCGCCTTACTATGCAAAAAACGGGCCGATGGATGACCTGTCGGAATTGCTCCTCGTCAAAGGAGTCACCCCGGCGATGTATTTCGGCTTAAGCTCCTCCAGCAACCAGAACACGCCATTCCAACATCATAAACTCGGCTTTAACAACTCGGCATCGGGGCAGGAACCGGATTATCCCTTCGGGTTCACCAATATTTTCACCCCGTATTCGTCCGGCAAAATCAACATCAACACCGCCAGCTTGGACGTCCTGGAACTCATTCCCGGCATGGACACGACCAGCGCGCAAAACATCCTCAAATTCCGCGCCGGTCCCGATGGCGTGGATGGTACCGATGACGACACTCCGTTTCAAAGTGTCGGCCAGCTTGCCGCCGCTGGCGTCACTCCCCAGGCCGCCGGCCAGATTGGAAACTTCTGCACCACCCGCAGCACCACCTTTGAAATCCACGTCACCGCGCGGATCGGCGATCAGGAACGGGATTTTGTCGCCGTCGTTTTCCGCAACGGCCCCAACACCCAGATCGTCCGCTTCTATTGGGAATGATCCCCTCGCCAGTCGGTGTGGCAAGAACCGGACGAAACGCTTGAAAAAGATCCGTTTTCATCTGCGCTTGAAAATGCGTTTGAAAAATCAGCAGTTGAATTTGCCCCGTCGAAAAATTATCGTCCTCTCATGCGCGCGTTTCTGATGGTGATTTTCCTGTTCGGTTCGCTCGGCTCCGTTTTCGCCGCCGATGCGGTCACCGGACGCGTGATCAAATTATTGCCGTTGCTGCTGGACTACCAAGGCCAGGACTCAACCTCCCCCAGCCTTTTTGACCGTGACGCGTATCAGGCGCATTTGCGTGAAAATATGACCAATGTTTTCGGCGTCCGTTTCGACGTGCAATGGAAAGCCGCCAAGGCCCCCGCTGAAAAACTGAAAATCCGCGTCGAAGCGCGCGGCGTGAGCCATGACGGATCGCCCCGGTTGAAGACCTATGAGGCCGAAGTCACTGCCGGAACTTTCAGCCACTGGACCCAATTCCTGATGACTGGTGACGAATACAAAAAAATTGGTGTGGTCGTCGCCTGGCGTGCGACCCTGTGGAATGGTGATACTCTGCTCAGCGAACAGAAATCTTTCCTGTGGTAAACTGCCGGTGACCAACTTATGACGATTGGGGGCAAAATGAGTTGTTTGCGTTCTTTAGTTGAGATGGCACGAGAGATTATCCAGCAATTATCTTCTGGATCATAAGCCAGCTTAAGAATTCCCGTTAATCTCACCTGTCTATTTGAAATGTTACAGACCATTCCAGCCGCAAGAATTTTCAAATAAGCTGGGAACGTTTCCCCTTCTCCGGGGGGGGGAGAAGGCCGGGATGAGGGCGGTTGTTAAACCAAAATCAACTTGCTTTAAATTGAGCCGCCATCAGATCCGTTATCAGATTCGCTTTCACCGCCGCCGTCTTTCCTGCGCCTGCAACGCCTGCTCGTAGCAATTCAACGCCTCGTCGTAACGCCGCAGCCGGTTCAGCAAGCCGCCCTTTTGCAAGTGCGCCACCGCCAGCGTGCCATCCTTCTCGATCACCCGGTTGTAATGCGCCAGCGCCTCGTCGTTGCGCCCGATTTTTTGCAGCGCATCCGCCTTTTTCAACAACGCCTCGGCATGGTCAGGATGCATGACCAGAAACCGGTCAAATAGTTCCAACGCCTTTTGCGGTGCGTTTTCGTCGAGATATTTTTGGCCCTCGGCCAGGGAATCCACCTTGGCCACGCTAATCGCCTCATGGCTCTCAATGGTCTCGCCGGTTCTGCTGCTCCCATTGGCCCCATTGGACCCGTTGCTCAAATGAACTCCGTTGGCCCCGTTGCTTCCCTTCGGCAATTGACGCCCGCCCTTCTCCAATTCGTTGATCCGTTCCTTTAATTGCCCGACCGCGTCCAGCAGTTGCGCGCTGGAATTTTCCACGATCGCCCGGCCCGGCGCGGCGAATTGTTGGACGGCCCCGGTGCCGGCGATCACCGCCTGTTGTTGCGAGGAAATCCGGGTCAATTGCGTGAACGCGCGCGATTGCAGATAAACCATCCATGACATGATGCCCAGGCAAAGCAGGCCGAAAATACCCGTCGATAAGATTATCCATTGCAGCGTCTTGTGGGAGGCATCCACATCGCTGTTATGCTGCGTGGTGACCGTTTGTTCCAGTGCTTGCAACTGCGCCGACAGCAATTCCGAGTTGGCTGAATTCATTTTGGCCGTGTCAATGGCGGCCTGCTGGTTTTGCTCGATGGCCAGTTGCGTGGTATGCAACTGTTCCTGGATCTGCAACAGACTGGACGTTATCGCGTCATTCGTGCTCAGGCTGGAAGATGGGTAGGTGTCAACTGCCGGCGTTCCGGCTGGCACCCGGAATGCCAGAAAAACAATCACGCAAACGAGCAGAAACTTCTGATAAAAATTGAGCCTCATACTGATGGTTAAGCGTGAATGGAAGCCGAATTGAAGTCAAGCATCCGTCGGAAAGGGTTGTTCACAATACCTCATCATCAATTTTCACGAAATGAAACTCGTGAACGGAGTTACCCGCATTGTTTTTCCCGGCGCGAATCTGTGAATTGAAATAAAAGCCAACGAAGGAAACGAAGGGATGTTTTCTGGATGACCTTTTGCAAGCCCTCAGGTGCGTCGGCAAGGTCCGGAAAAATGCTTTGGAATTGTGAAATTGATATCAAGCCAGAAGCGTAGTGCTTGG
>Ga0116129_1001916_pt1 | contig 11001 bp, 4 predicted proteins | sample June2015DPH_17_2_FD_89732 | JGI IMG/M metagenome (GOLD analysis project Ga0116129, IMG submission 89732) | Peatland microbial communities from SPRUCE experiment site at the Marcell Experimental Forest, Minnesota, USA - June2015DPH_17_10 | ecosystem: Environmental > Terrestrial > Soil > Wetlands >...
AGCCAGGTTTGTAGGCACGTTACACCTCTCAATGTGTAAATTATCACACATTGTGATGTGTAACTGTCGTGGACCTGCCAAATGATCCGCCCAAACTCCCATCTGGACGGAATCGCCTCAGACGGGTTTAAATCAACACATCCCGTTTTTCTCGTGAGGCCTCATGCGCCAGCTCTTCGTGTCTCTCAGTGTTCTCGTTGTAAGCGCCGCCCTCGTACCCGCACAGGATCATACCGTCCTCGCCACATCCACCACAGTCGAGTGGGGCCACTACGCCGCGGACGCCAGGCCAGCCATCACCGTACACTCCGGCGACACGGTGAAGCTGCAAACGCTCTCCACCTGCGGCCCATCGGACCGTCTCATAGCGCGGGGCATCAAACGCGAAGACATTCCCGCCTACAACGACGAGGTCTATAAAAATTATCCGGAAAAGGACAAAGGCCCCGGCGGCCACATCCTCACGGGCCCCGTCGCGCTCGAAGAAGCCGAACCGGGCGACGTCCTCGAAGTGCAAATCCTCAAAATCGACATCGACGTGCCCTTCGCCTGCAACAGCTTCGGCCTGCATCGTGGCTTCCTGCCCATGGAATATCCCTACAGCAAAACGCGCATCATCCCGCTCGATCGCGAAAAGATGCTCGCCCACTTCGCACCCGGCATCGAAATCCCGCTGCATCCCTTCTTCGGCAGCATGGGCGTCGCGCCCGGCCAGGGGCGTGTAGACTCCGCGCCGCCCTTCGCGCACGCCGGCAACATGGATAACAAGGAGCTCGTCGCCGGTACAACGCTATTCATTCCCGTAGCCGCCAAAGGCGCGCTCTTCATCGCCGGCGACGGCCACGCAGGGCAAGGAAACGGCGAGGTCGACATCACTGCAATGGAGACCTTCCTCACCGGCACCTTCAAATTCATCGTGCATAAGCAGCAGCCGCTTCTCTGGCCGCGCGCTGAAACGCCCACGCATTACATTACGATGGGTTTCAGCCCCGATCTGAAGGAAGCCACCGAGCACGCCCTGCGCGAGATGATCGACTTCCTCGTCACCGAAAAGCACCTGAGCCGCGACGACGCCTACATGCTCTCATCCGTAGCTGTCGATCTCGACATCACGCAACTCGTCGACGGCAACGTCGGCGTGCATGCCATGCTGCCGAAGAACATCTTTACAACAGGAAAATAACACCGGGTCGATCACCATCGTGGCTCAATATGCGCCTCAGTGTACGTCTACAGAACGGTCGCCTTCATACTCCATGATGTGGAAGTAAGCCTCCCATCCCGTCCACGCGGCGGGCGCGGGTAAGGGAGCCATCGGATCGCGCAGATGATCGGCGTAGGCTTGCACCAGCTCGCGCGTACGCGCCACGCCGGTCAGCCAGTCTCCGCGATACCAGTTTTTCCACTTGCCATATTCGGCTGAGTCCATCTCATGCCGGGCCGTGTCCAGCGCCTGCAACGCCTCATCGGCCTCGTTCTTCGCCTTGTCCGCCTGTCCCGCCTCGGCATCGGTTAGCGCGCGAGCCACCAGCAGCAGCGCGCGGTTGCTCTCCCGGTTGATGGAAATCATCGTCAGCACCGCAGCTTGATAGTAGTCGCGCCGATCCGGCTCAATCAGATCCTTCGCTGCTACCGCGTGATTCCACACCGCATCCCAGCGCGGCTGCGCTTCTTCGCACTCGGCAATATCATGCGCCAGCAGAGCCTTATGTTGCTGCTCATCAATCACGGGCATGACGCGCGGCAGCGTCCACTTCGGCGACTGGCTCGGAATCGCAATCACCTGGTGCTCGCTCAGCTCATCCAGAATCAGCCGCCGAATCTCCGAGTGATAATGCTGGTCGCCTTCTTCGCGCTTGACGGTGCTGAGAGGCGAGGGGCTCAGCGGCGGCGCTGCTGGAGGCGCATTGCCGGCCGAAGTTAAACCCGGAGCGCCGAACGATGTGCGCTCGGACGGAGCCGCAAAGTACTCCTTATAGAGGGCACTCAGCACATCGGCAGACTTTGCGCCGAACTCCTCCGTTGCCCAGCGCCTGTAGAACGCTCCATCCGCGTCGTTTGCTTCCTGCGGAACTCCAGACGGAACCCCACCCCACGCCGTTTCCATCAGCGCGCGGGTTGTCATCGCCACAGGCCGAATGTCACTGGTGTTGACGAGAATGTAGGACGTTGCGCCTGCCTTGATGTAACGGCCCAGCTCTGAGTGGATCACTGAAACCGGCACCATCTCTGAGAGCTGATTCGCATTGCCGTTCATCATCGCCACGTGAAAGTACGCACCCTGCCCAGCCGCCACCTTGCCGCCGTCCTGCATGTCGCCGTAGCCGGTGTCTGCCCACACCAGCGTCACCTCCGGCGGAATCTTGATGTAGCCCTTCTGCGTCAGCCGCGCGCCCTCCTGCCACAGGTCGGTCACAAACTTCGCATCCGGGTACTTTGCGCGCACAATCTTAATCTGCTCGGCAATGGCGTCGCTGATCCGCTGACCCAGCAGCGGATCGTTATCGCGGACGCTCGGGTCCAGTGAGGCATAGCTTGAGTCCGAAAGGCCGCGCAGTCCCACGCTCCACAGAATCTCCTGCCCCGGTTTGTACGTTGCCACTGCATTCGTCCACGCCCGCTCCAGAATCTCCGGGTGTGTGGAGAAGTTGTACGGCACATCGTGCGGCCAGCGCGCCACATTCACGCCCAGTGGAATCGCATGGTGCTGATTCACAATCAGTCCGCGCTCCGTGGCCGCATATACCTGCGCATCGTCGGGAAAAACCCACGTGCCCGGCACCACCATGTTGCCCTTCAGGCGCAGAATCGTCTCGTACACGTTGTCCCATACCTTCAGCGAAATGCCTGTATGCTCGTTCTTTGCCGCCGGAATCCAGCCCGTAAGCTGGTCTTCGTCATTCGGAAAAAATCCGCGATAGCGAAACACCGGCTTCGGGTAAGTCTTGCTGAACTCCGCGGGCAGCGCAATCGAACTCCGCTTCTCCGGCTGTTTATCCGTCCACAGATACATCGGGTCCACGCCCAGCCAGCTCTCGGAGAACTGGTAGATCGCATAGATCGTCCCGCGCATATCCGCGCCAGTCAGGCACACCACACGCTTCTGCTGTTTACCGCTGCCCGGCGCATTGGCAATCGAGAACGCAAACGACTCAGTATCCATCGCACTCACGCAATGCACGCCTGCGGGAATCCGCGACCGCTCGGCAACAAGAATCGCCACCGGCCCCGCATCCTCCAGCCGCTCCACCAGCTTCGGCGCCTGGCCAAAGACTTTGCCGAAATCCGCAAGCAGATCCCGCGTCGCGCGGCGAACCGGTGCAGTCTCCTGCGCGCTCTCCACAATCGTCACGGAGCTATCGATCGTAACGGCCGCAGACGGCGCGGCATAAGCCGGCAGAACCGCCGCCAATAGAAGAACCGGCACGGCAAAAGCCATGCACCGCAGGCAAAATGAACGGACAAGACGGGACAGCATCATCGGTGGCACCTCAATAGAGAGCTGCTCCTCATCGGGCCCACGGAGTCAGAACACAGGATTTAGTTTGCGATGCGAATTATAGCGGAATAACTCCCCCGATGTCCCGCCCGCCCGGCCTACTTCAACTGCATTGAGTACATATTTCCCGTATACGTGCGCGCGCGAATCAGCGGCATATCGTCCTGCGTCAGCCCCACAAAGACATAATCCACCGCATCGCCCTCAGACGATCCCGCCAGCTTGATCAGCTCCTGCATCTGCCCGCCAGGAATCGCAATCCGGTCAATCGGCTGCGAGGGGTCCAGCGACCGATGCACATATAAGTAGCGGCTGTCAGAAGACCATGCCGGGTCCGCGCCCGAATCTCCAGCCAGCGTCTTCCACGTCTTCGCAGCCACATCGTAGAGCCGCACCTGCCGCTGATCCAGCGTCAGCGCCGCAATGTACCGCCCATCCGGAGACCAGCGCGGACTGAATAGCCCGTCCGAGCCGGCAATCTCTTCAATCTTCCCCGTCTTCAGGCTCACAATATGCAGCGTCCGCTCGCTGCTCTCCTTGCCCAGCGCATCGTTCACGCGCCCGTATACCAGCGACTGCCCATCCGCGGACCACGATGGATCCGCCGCATTGCGTTTATCCTTCAGCACAGGCTCCACATCCCCGCCATCCGCCGCCACCAGGGAAACCTGCCACGCCTTGCCCGGCTGTCTCGCCATAATCGCCAGCCGCTTGCCATCCGGTGACCACCGCGCCAAAAATACGTTAAAGGCATCCGGCGTCAGTTGAATCTTCTGCGTGCCATCCGCCGCGGCGCGCCACAACCGGCCCGTGCTGTCCGTCCAGGCCACCCATTGCTTATCGCGCGACCACGCCACCCGATCCGCGGCTCCCAGAAACCCGCGCTCGGCAGCCAGTGCGCCGTCCGCGGTCACCCGGTACACCTCGAATCGCGTATCCACGCCCAGAAAATAGATCGTCTCGCCCGTACGCGCAGCCACCGCCGACTGAAACTGCAGCGGACCATACGTCAGCCGCGTCGGGTTTTTTGTGCTGTTGCCGCCCAGACGCCACAGGTCGGTATTGCCGTCGCGCCCGGACTGAAAGACATACGCGCGCCCATCGGCAGTCCATACGCCGCAGCACTCTGACGCCGGCTCGCTGAATCCCGTCAAAACCGGTCTCGGCGTGCGATCCTTCGCCGACATCTCCCACAGTGTCTGCGTATGCGCAATCGGGTCCAGCACGGTAAACCGCAGCAGCTTGCCCGCCGGGTTCCAGCGCAGCCAAAAGGCCCGTCCCGGCACAGATGCATAGTGCTCCGGCTGGCTTGACGCTCCTTGCATCAGATAGAGGTCGTTCCCCGCGGCATACAGAATCCCATGCGCATCCGTTCCCGCACTGCTTGGCATCCACGTCGCATCATGCGCCAGCACCGCGCCCACCCGCAGTGCCGAGCCCCCATCCACCGGAACCACCCACAACGGCTGTTCCGACTCCGGCGACAGATGATTCCGCAACAACAGTTGCGACCCATCCGGCGAAATATCCCCCAGCGTCGGCGCCGCCACCTCATTTGGAGTGTTCAGATTCACCGGCGTGCCGCCCGAGATCGGCACCGTCGCAATCGCTGACTTGCCGCCCTCCAGCGTCTGCACAAAAATCCGGTAGCCATCCGTGACGCTCGCGGTAAAGTTCTCCGTGATCGCCGAGCCAACGGCCAGGTGCCCATTCTGCGTAAGCGGGCTAATGCGCACTGGCGCATTCCGGGGCACCCTGGCTCCGAAGAAATATCCGGCCAGCACGCCCACCGCTCCTACAAGCAGCGCCAGCGCCGCAACCCTCACCGCTATCGGAGTTTCGCGCGGCTTGAATGCCGAAACCGGTACGGGGACCGACGAAGCAAAAACAGCCGGAACAACAGGAGGCGCAGTGATCGCCGTCAGCTCCCCATGCGCAACCGGCACTGCCGCAACTTCATGCGCTTCAGCCAGGGCGCCGTCGGAAGCCGCCAGATCTTCCTCCGCCGCTGCTGTCAAAGCCACCGAATCCACCGGCGCAATAAATCGGTATCCCCGTCTGGCCAGCGTCTCCACAAAGCGCGGGTTGTCCGCCGAGTCCCGTAGCGCCTCGCGTATCTTATTGATGGCCGTCGCCAGCGAGTGATCGAAATCGACAATCGTGTCGTCGCCCCAGAGCCGGAACTGCAGCTCCTCCCGCGTCACAACCTCACCGGCATGCTCCAGCAGCACAGTCAGCACTTTAAATGGCTGGCTCTGGAGCTTGATCCGGTGACCGGCTCTCCACAGCTCACCTGTGCTGAGGTCTACCTCATACAAACCGAAGGTGAGTCTCGAAGCCGCTTTACCGCTTCGCATGGCAAAAACTCCCACAGCAAAACCACAGATACTGTACCGCGAAGCCGCAACCCTTAAGCTGACGCGGCCACAAGGTTCCCGGCGGCCGGTGTGTTCGTCGCCAGGGGTGTGACCGTCAAGAGCGGCAATCTCGGGCAATACTTAACAGAACCTAATTTCCTGGTTTTGTTCACCCATCCACAAATGTAACACTTCCACCGCTTGGGATGACCGTGGATGACTTACCGCATCCATCTGATAAAGCGGTGTTTAATCGTAGAACAAGAAATGAACGGAAAACGAATTGGAAAGGATTGTGCGGAACATGCCTGTCACCGCATTGTCACCAGCGAAACTTGAAGAGCCCGGCCGGCAACGAATGAGCAGCGGACTCGCTCTGCGAGTGTCTTTGGAGGTAGTACGCAATGCAAAGTACAAAACATACGAAAAGAGTGCTGCGGTTAGCTGGCCTGGTGTCTATGCTGATTATGCTCCTCACCGGGCGGCAGACACTCATCGCACAGAGCGACACCGGCAGCGTTCGCGGAACCATTACCGACCAGACCGGCGCCGCAATTCCAGGCGCAGCGGTCGTGCTCGTGAATTCCGACAATGGATTTACACAAAACGCGGTCGCGGATGCGACAGGCAGCTTCCACTTTGAAGCGGTGCTTCGCGGCAACTATAAAGTGACAGCCAGTGACGCCGGCTTCGAGGGCGCATCGCAGAGCTTCATGCTCAACGTCTCCCAGGTGCAGACGGTGAGTTTCAAGCTGAAGCCGGGTTCCACCTCGACCACGGTTCAAGTCACAGACGCAGCGCCGATTGTGGACCTTTCGACTTCATCGGTCGGAGATGTAATTGAGCCCAAACAAGTCATCGACCTTCCTCTCAACAGCCGCAACTTCACGCAGCTTGCTCTGCTCACCCCCGGCGTGACCCGCGGCGGCTATGGCAGCGCGGCCTCAGGCCAGGGCGGTAACGCTGAAACATGGCGCTACGGCGACAACGGCGGCGCGGCTCTTTCGGTAAACGGCCTGCGCGCGCAGGCGAACAACTTCGAGCTGGACGGCCTGGACAACAACGACGCACTGGTCAATACCATCATCTTCTTCCCACCGGTTGAGGAAACGGACGAGTTTCGCGTAACCACAGCCGTGGCCCCAGCGGAGTTCGGCAAGGCGGGCGGCGCGATTATCCAGTCGTCCATCAAGTCGGGCACCAACCAGTATCACGGATCGCTCTTCTTCTTTGACCGCGACCAGATCTTCGACGCCAATCCAAATTACGCCTTCGGTAATACTCCGCAGGCTGCGCCGCCATATCGCCGTCAGCAGTTCGGCGGCACGCTCGGTGGCCCATTGCCATTCCTGCATCACAAGCTGTTCTTGTTTGGCGGCTACCAGGGCCTACGCTTGATCACGCCCGAGGGTGAATCCTTTCAGTCTGTACCGACACCTCTGATGCGCATGGGTAATTTCTCTGAGCTGATTACAGACAGCACGCAGAATGGCGGGTTTAGCACCGTGGCCCCCAGCGTTCCTTATGCTCCGGTGACGGGTTGCGCCACAACGCCCTCCGCCGTGATGGGCACCATCTATGATCCCGTCACCTGCGCACCGTTCGCCGGCAACATCATTCCCAACGGCCGCATGAGCCAGGTGGCGCAGAATTACCTGAACGCCTTCCCGGCGCAGAACAACGCCAATGGCAGCATTGGCAGCAACTACTTTATCAATCCGCAGGAAACGCAGCACATGAACGACTTTGATGTGCGCATTGACTGGAAGCCGACGGATAAGGACAGCTTCTTCGGGCGTTACAGCTATGGGCTGGATGTTCAGAACAAGGAAAGCCTCTTCCCGAACCTGCCGGCGGGCTTTGGCTCGGGTTACAACCCGGTGCATCCGCGCGGAGAAGCGGTGGGATACACGCGCATCTTCACGCCAAACCTTGTCAATGAGTTCCGCTACGGCCATATCTACGACTTCTTTGGCTACATTCCGCCGTTCGACAATATCCCTGTCTCAGCCAACCTGGGCATCCTGAATGCAAACCGTTCGCCCCTGCTCGGTGGCGGCGCGGCAATCAACGGCGGCTGGCTGGCCTATACAGGGGACGGCGGTGCATACACCGTGCCGCAGGGCGATAACCAGTACGTCGATCAGCTCATCTGGACCCACGGGAAACACAGCTTCCGCTTCGGCGGCAGCATTGAAAAGCGCTATGTCAACTTCTTCCAGGGCAACAACGCCAAGGGCTACTTTGACTGGAGCGGCAATCAGTGGACCGGATTCTCGGTTGCTGACATGCTGGTGGGCTACGTGGACGATTACAGCATCGGCGTGGCCAGCAGCTACTTCGACACGCACAACTGGGAGACTGGCTATTTTGTGCAGGATGACTGGAAGGTAACTCCGCGGCTGACGCTGAACCTTGGCGTGCGCTACGACCTGTACACCTTCCCGTATACATCGCACAACTACCAGTCTGATTTCGACCTGAATCCCTCTTCGCCCACCTTTGCGCAACTGGTGCAGGCGGGAACAAATGGATGGTCGAACAGCCAGGTCAACACCAACCATGGCAACTTTGCTCCGCGCTTCGGTTTTGCGTATGACCTCTTCGGCACCGGCAAGACGTCGGTTCGCGGCGGCTACGGTATTTATTACTTCCAGGACCGCGGTGGCGTAGGCAACCAGCTAAGCAACAACGCTGACTTCAACGGCTCGGTCAGCTATTCCAGCCTGCCGCAGTTGGGCGGCAACCGCATCATGTTCAGCGGCCAGGCTCCGCAGTGCATCACCAACGTTGCAGGGTGCGACAAAACCAATGCCAGTGCAACAGGCGCGCTGCCTCTGCCGGCCTTCGGGTCTACGGTCAATCGTGCGGATCCAACGGGAGTAAGCCTGATCTCAATCCCCAGAAATCTGCCAACCTCCATGATCCAGCAGTTTGATCTGCAGGTGCAGCAACAACTCACGCCATCCACCTCGCTGACCGTCGCTTATGTCGGCACGACCGGGCAGCACCTGATGACCTGGGTCGGACCGAACGCGCAGGTTCTCGGCGAAGCCCCCAACACCTTTTTGTTCCCGAGTTTTGAGGGAATCAATCAAGGCGTTGCCGAGGGAATGTCGAACTACAACGGCCTGCAGGTCTTTTTGAACAGCCGCGGTTTCAAAGGCATTCAGACGACGGCGGCTTACACCTGGTCGCACACGATGAGCAACTCCGAAGGCGCCTTCGGCACCGGCAGCAGCTTGTTCTTTGTCTTCCCAACTGCGGCCTTTACCCCCGGCGCGATGCCGTCGCCAAATCAAGCGCTGCCGGCAAATGTGAGCCTCAAGAACAACTACGGCAACTCCGACCAGGATCAGCGGCAGACCTTCAGCTTCACCGCGCTCGGAGAGCTTCCATTCGGCAAGGGCAAGCGCTTCGCTTCCAATATCCCCACGGCAGTGGACGAGATCATCGGAGGATGGCATCTGAACACGATCGTCACTCTCCAGACCGGCCAGCCGTTCTCCATTACTACCGGCGAGTACTTCTACGACGGCAGCAACGGAGGCGGCGTTTCGCTCCAGGGCGGCGGCTTGACGAACTTCGCCAACGCCAGCGGAAGGGCGCATTACACCAAGAGCCTGCACGCGTGGTTCGACACCTCGCTCTACACGCACCCCGCTGTCATCGACCCCAATGGGCAGGTCAGCACCTTCATTGCGCCCGGCAACACGGCTCGCAATGTAATGACCGGCCCCGCCTACCGCGACGTGGATGCCTCGCTCTTCAAGGACTTCCACATCGTCGAGCGCGTAGCGGGACAGTTCCGCGCTGAGGTCTTCAACCTCTCCAACACACCCGAGTTCACCAATCCCAACGGCAACCTCGATGCCTGCCAGTACACCAGCGGCACAACATCCACATGCCCCGCAAATGCCTCCGGTCTGGACAACGGACACTTCGGACAGATTGAAGGCGTGCGCGCAAACTCTCAGCGTGAAATGCAGCTCGCACTTCGCTTCACCTTCTAATCGGGGTTAGCCTCCCCCTGCGCCGCATGGTTTTAAATCCCATGCGGCGCTTTTTCCACTTCGCGAGGAAGTCTTCCATGAAATTCAGCTCCAGGCTCTCATTCCGTCTCTTTCTCGCGACGCTTTTTCTCGCATCGATCTCCTTCGCCCAATCCGCCAAACCCGTCATTACCAAAATCGATCCCCCCAACTGGTTCGCCGGCCTGCCCACATCGCTCCTCCTCATCCACGGCGAGCACCTCGAAAACACAACCTTCTCCATCCACGGCGCGAAAGCTCACATCACCGAAACCACCATCTCCCCCAACGGCCACTGGGCCTTCGTTCATCTCGATCCCGGCAAAAAGCCAGCCTCCATCCAGCTCATCGCCGCCAACCCCCACGGCATCACCACCACCCCCTACATCCTCTCCGCGCGACGCCCACAATCGGAGCAGCCCAAAGGCTTCAACTCATCCGACGTGATGTACCTCATCATGCCCGACCGCTTCGCCGACGCCGACCCCGCCAACGACGCCCTCCCCGACTTCCGCGATCCCGACGACCGCACCCGAGCCCGCGCCTATCACGGCGGCGACATCCGCGGCATCGAATCCCATCTCGATTACCTCCAGCAGCTCGGCGTCACCACCATCTGGACCACCCCGCTCTACGACAACTCCGCCGAGCAATCCGGCAACAGCTACCACGGCTACAGCGCCACCGACATGTACGCCGTCGATCCGCACCTCGGCACCATGTCTGATCTACAGGCCCTCGTCCGCGCCGCCCACTCCCGCGGCATGAAGATCGTACTCGACACCGTCCCCAACCACGTCGGCCGCGCGCATCCCTGGGCTCAGGACATGCCCACCCCCGACTGGTTCCACGGCACGCCCGCCTCGCACATCCAGGCGCAATACGATTTCATGACCATCGTCGATCCCAACGGCAACGTTGCTACGCGCACCGCCGTCCTCAACGGATGGTTCGCCAACTCGCTCCCCGATCTCAACCAGGACTCCCCGCGCGTCGCCCAATACCTCACCCAGAACGCCATCTGGTGGATCGAAACCGCCGGCATCGACGGCTTCCGCCTCGATACCTTCCCTTACGTCCCGCGCAGCTTCTGGCACACCTATAACGGCACCCT
>Ga0116129_1001917_pt1 | contig 11001 bp, 10 predicted proteins | sample June2015DPH_17_2_FD_89732 | JGI IMG/M metagenome (GOLD analysis project Ga0116129, IMG submission 89732) | Peatland microbial communities from SPRUCE experiment site at the Marcell Experimental Forest, Minnesota, USA - June2015DPH_17_10 | ecosystem: Environmental > Terrestrial > Soil > Wetlands...
CTTTTCATGGAGTAGTCGGAGCTGTCCTGCCATTCTCTACATGCCTCAAAAATAAAGTTTCTTTGGAAAAATCGGCCCCGGCCCGCCAAATCCCGAAACAACTGGGCGTGGAGTTACATTCGCAGAAGACGCGGATCGTACATGTCCGGTACGGCTTCGAGTCCTTGGCTACAAAATCAAGCGCGGGTACAGAACGCTTCATCTGCCTGCCAGCAAGATTCGTAGTCAGGCCCGACAGGATGCGCTATACGCGTTTCCCAAGGCGAAGTCGATCAGTCGTTTCCTGGACCAGGTACGGCAACGAATCAAGCGGACGAGCCTTTGAAAAACCAAGGAGCCGATTGCGGAACTTAACCCGCTACTGCGGGGTTGGGGCGAATATTACAAACGCGCCCACGTTCGAAAGCTTTTCCAACCTCTCGAGGGCTGGATTCGGCGACGAATCTGGTCGCATCGGTACAAGCATTGGCGCAACGCTGGCTGGAAACGGCTGCCTGCGTCCACGCTGTATAGTGAGCACGTGCTTGTTCGGTTGATCGATTTAATTCCTTCTCTTGCATCCCGGCATCCACTGAGTGTTCGTGAAAGCCGTGTGCGTCATGTGCTCTCCCCAGTTATGTGGCGCCGGGCTGGTAAGCATCCTGTTTTGAAACATTAGGCCGGCATGGGCGCAACATAAGAGTCTCGCATATGCTTCAGCACATTTTGTGCGGGAAATCTGCATGCACGGTTTGAGCGGCGGACGGTGGCCAGCGTCGGGGCAACTCGATGCGCCACGTCCGACCCGATGACCGGAGATGTGACTTCCACACGTATCTGGACGCCGACCCTAACTAACCTTCCCGTCCTGAAGCAAGCCAAAGCGGGCGAGCAAGAAAGGCCCCGCTCGTGAGAGCGGGGCCTTTGATTTGGGCTGGAACGGTGACGACTATACGGAACACTTAGCGGTTGCCGCCGTGTCCGCCGCCACCGCCGCTGTGTCCACCACTGCTGTTGCCGCGGCTGCTCCTGAAACCAGCTCGCGGCGCGCTTGAGGCGCGTCCAGCGAAGGCTCGTTCGCCGCCGGAGGAGCCGCGGTTCCCCGCGTAGGCTCGGTTACCTTCAGCACCCCGGTTAACGGCTGCCCCGCGGTTGCTGCCGGCGAAGCCGTGGGACGCCCCTGCGTAGCCTCGAGATGCGCCCGCAAATCCGTGCGCTCCGAATGCGTCGTGCGCGGAAGAGAATCCTCGATAATTTCCGTGCGCGAACGCGGTGCGGCTATAAAACGCTCCGCTGCGGAAGGCATAAGGATGGCCGCCGAAGAAGATTCCACCGTGGAAGCCCCAGCCGATACCCCATCCATGCCATCCCCAGCCGAAGCCAAAGAACGGCGAGATCGGGAAGCCAAAGCCAAACGAAATGTACGGCCCGCCAAATCCCCACCACGGATAGAACCCAGGCCACAGGCCTACCGGATATCCGTACACATACGCCGGGTTGTAAGTGGGTACATACACCACATCCGGGTCAGCCGGCTGGATGTTTACATTCGCGCCCTGCTCGTCCACACGCTCTTGAGGCGTACTCCGCAGATGGCCCGCGTCATAAGCCTTATGACGCATGTACTGAATCGCCTGCATCACGTCATCCCGCTGGTTCTGATAGGCTTCGCCCAGCTCAGAGGTCCACGACAAATCCCGGTCCAAGTTCGCCAGCACTGTAGGAAACTCCACTAGAGCTTTCACGCTTGGATCCCAATCCTGCTGGTCCACTAGCTCGGCCAGATCCCGTCCCTTCAGTCCCGGGTTCTCCTGTACCATCCGATCCGCCTCAACAATCTGTGTTGGATATCCTGATGCGGCCAGTATCTGTGCCACGAGCGAATCGGGATACAACGCAATCGGAGCTACCAGCTTATCCAACTGCTCCGGAGGCAACGGCGTGTAGCGCCGTTGATCCGGCCCAGGTTCCATTGAAGGCGGAGGTGCCTGCGTCTCGTTTTGGTATGTATCTTGATCTTGCCGCGATGGAGGCGCGACATCCAGAGGTGGGCTCTGGTCCGGTGCGTTATATTGCGGCGCGGTCTGCGCTGGCGGCGGTCCCTGATCCACCTGAGCGCTCACGGCCGCCGAGGGCTTGTCCATCGACGGGTCCTGCGCCCACAAGGAAGTGCCAATCCCGAGCGCCATTGCGCTCGTCAGCACCGCGGTAAGAAGCGTTTTAGATAATTTGGTTTTCATAATGCCCCCTTGAATTCCTGTTACTCAATTGAACCCCGGGAATGGCGGATAGTTCCGTTCTTTTGATTGACTTACACCGATTGATTTCGGCCAGGCAGTGGTGGATTTCGGCCAGAAAATGGAACAATAGAACAGGACTGTGGCTGCTCCGCACTTCCGACTTACGTTAGCTGCGAGAAAGCTATTCTTGCTAAAGTCAGGTTCTCACTTTCCCCCAGGTGTTGTGCACGCATTGATCTCTTAATTGAGTTTCGACCATCTGCCAAACCGCGTTCGCGTTGGTTCCTGCATGTGACGATTACGGGTGCCAAGAAGACTTTCTGGGCGGTTGGTCGGTAAACAGGAGCCTAACCTTCCCAACCTGAAGCAAGCCAAACAGGTGCCGAGGGGAATCCTGGCCGTTCTATTTTCCACGTTTGGTGGTCTGCTGCCCAGTTCCCCGCGTTCGAACCGTTCCGTAAAATCGCCTTCAGGATCGGCTCTTGCGCTTCCACCACGGGCGAATTCACGCTCTGCGCGTACAACCCGAGCGTGGTCGATACGTTGGCGTGGCGCAGCAAATCCTGTACCGTCTTCGTGTCCTGGTCCTCGTTGATAAGGAAGGTTGCGAGGCTATGCCGAAGATTGTGAACCCCGAATCTCTGTCCCGGCTTGAGCACGACGCCAGATGCGACGGCAGCGGTGCGACAAGAGGTGATACCTTTACCGGCGCGGGTCAGTCTCTATCGCGGGATCTGTGTCATCACAGAGTTAATTCCGACCTTCAAGCCAATCGCCTTCCAACGACGCTTGTACCACAGACTGACGCGTCCGCTCGATGCGGCCCTGAACCCCATTTTCATGGCAGGGGGTGCGCCGATGGCGCGATCAGGTCTGAAAGCGAACTCCTGAGCTCTGCTGACCGACACAGTTGCGGCGGTTCGCTTCCGATACAGCTAACGTCATCCTACCCGCTGTTCAATAGCTGCTAGGCCGCTCGAACTTATTCCCAACGCACCGTATGTTGGACGAATTCAGGCAGCCGCGGTGGGCGAAGGGCGCTGGGTCTCGCGATAGGAACGGCTTTTTGGGTATCACGGCAGGAGCCGGGTTCAAAAGCTCGAGCCTGCTCGAAAGCCGGAGGCGTCCGGACGTCGCTTCCGGTCACATTTCCGTCAGATGGGGAGTGGTTGGTGCGGGTGACCACTTCGCTAGGACAATTCATCTTTGGTGCATACCTTAGTCATAAGGTAACGGCCCTTCCGAGACGCAAAACAAGGCCAAGGTTGCTGCTAAGAGCTGCACCGTTACTTCTCGGGGACATGAGCTATGGTTCGACGAACGGACGCGGCTGAGCTGAAATAAGTTCATCTACCCGAGAAGCCCATTTATGCTTCGTAGATTCAACTCAGGAGGAGACAACCATGCCACGAGGCGAGAAGGACACAGCGCCGAAGCGCAAGTCTGCTTCGCGAAAGCAAACTAAGATCGCGAAGGCATTGAAGCCGCAGGCTCAGACGAAGAGCACGAATGCAGCTGGGAAAGGCCACGCGGAATGGCCCGCCAGCGAATACATCCCTACTGAAAGCGGAGACGACGAAGTGCTGGCGAGACTGAAGACCGAAGCACCGGAACGTTCAGCACAGAAAAAGCGTTCGGTGCGCTTCATGGCCTCTACCAGATGCGGACGCGCTCAGGCGGCGCGAGGTAGAGGGTTTCTCCGGGTTGAACATTGAAAGCGGAGTACCAGGTATCGATATTGCGCACGGTGTCGGAGCGGTATTGCGCGGGGGCGTGAGGGTCCGTTGTTACCTGTTGGCGCAGCGCGGCGTCTCGCGACTTGGATCCCCAGTTCTGAGCGAAAGCGATGAAGAACTGCTGGTCGCCGGAAAAACCTTCCTGCACAGGCGCAGGCTTGCCGCCCAAGGAAGCGTGATAACCGTCGTAGGCAGCAGAGATTCCAGCTACATCGGCGATGTTCTCCGCCAGCGTCTGTTTGCCGTTTACCGAGAGATCGGGGAAGGGTCTATAGGTATCGTACTGCGCGGCCAGTTTTGCGGTGGCGGCCTCGAAATGCTCCAGATCGGCTGCGGTCCACCAGTTGCGTACCCGGCCCTTTGAATCGAAGGCGCTGCCTTCCGTATCGAAGGTATGGCTGATTTCGTGGCCGATGACCGAACCGATGGCGCCATAGTTTGACGCAGCCGGGGCCAGGGGATCGAAGAACGGCGGTTGCAGAATGGCGGCGGGAAAGTTGAGCGCATTTTGCAGCGGCAGATTCACCGCATTCACCGTCTGCGGCGTCATGGACCATTCCTTGCGATCAACTGGTTTGCCAAGGCGCGCAACATCACGTTGATAATCCGCCAGGCTGCCCCGCCAAATATTGCCGAAAATGTCGTCGGCTTTTACTTCGTAAGAAGAGTAGTCGTGCCAAGTTTCTGGATAGCCGATCCCCACATAGAGGGTAGAGAGTTTGTCCTCGGCTTCGGACTTGGTTGCGGGGGCCATCCAGGAGAGAGCTTCAATGCGCTTGCGATAAGCGGCGATAAGGTTCGCCACCATGGCTTGCGCTTCTGCTTTGGCATCCGGCGAGAAATAACGCTCGGCATAAATCTTGCCGACGGCGTCGCCGAGCAGGCTATCCACCACGACGACCCCGCGTTGCCAACGTGGGCGCTGTTGCGGCGTTCCGGAAAGCGCCTTGCCGAAAAAGGCAAAGTGTTCTTCCGCCAGGGCCTTCGGAAGCACTCCGGCGTAGGCTTCAATCACGTGGAGCGCGAGCCAGTCCTTCCAGGAATCAACAGAGCTGGAGGCGACCAAAGCGGACTCGCCCGTAAACGCCTCGGGCTGCCAGACAATGAAGTTGGCTTGCTGGCCGAGTCCGGCGCCGCGAAAGAATTCAGCCCAGTCCAAGCCGGGCGCCTTAGTGGCAAAGTCCGCCTGTGTCCAGGTGTTGTTGGCCTTGTGAATGTCTTCGTTTTCCGCCAAGCTGCGATGACTCTGCGCGATGGCGTGTTCCAGTTCAACGATGCGCGCGGCGCGTGCGTCGGTGTCAGAAAATCCAGCAAGCTTGAGGATAGTGGAGATGTGCGCTAGGTACTGTTTGCGCAGGTCTCGCATGTGTTCGTTCTCGGCGAGGTAATACTCGCGATCTGGCAGTTCGAGCCCACCCTGCAGCAGGTAAGCGGAGTAGTGTTCGGAATCGTTAAAGCCGGGGGCGACCCAGAGTCCGAAAAGATTTGGGGTGTGAAAATTAGTGTTGTTTAGGGCGTCGACGTCAGCGCGCAAGGTCTCGCCAAGCGCGCGGGCCAATTCGCGCTTGTCGTGAATAGTAGCGATTGCGTCAAGGTGCGGCCGGAGTGGCGCTAGGTCTGCCGCTTCGATGGCTGCCTCATTCATGTAGGAGTTGTAGAGGTCGGCGACTTTGCGCGCGCCAGAGCCTGCCAGCGCGTTGGATTTGGCAAGCTCTTCGATCAAAGCGGCGGTGCGTTTATTGCTCAGGTCCGCCAGTTTCGTAAAGACGCCCACTCGGGCGCGATCCGGCGGAAGTTCGGTGCGCGTGATCCAGTCTCCGTTCGCATAGTCATAGAAATCGTCACCCGGCTTGACCGAGCGATCCATATTGGCGATGGCGATGCCGTGCGTCTCTTGCCCGGCCGGCGCATCTTGCGGATAGGCGGTTGGCGCGGCCGCGAAAACCCAAGCTCCAAGCAATGCAAGCGCGAATTGTGAAAATCTAATAGTACGTTTCATTCAAGGCTCCGAGGGCGGGTCCGAGCTGAGCCCGGAACCCGTTAATTTAGCACGAATTGCGAACCGTGCGAGCGCTTGGGGCCGATGGAACTCGTGGGATCTCGGCAAGAATCCGGATTCCCTAAGAAGTTGGTTGGCAGAGCTGAAGAGCATATTTCGAGGGCTGTGGCTCTTATCCCCCCGGACCTGCCGTAACCCCTCCCTGAGCACCCTGAGAACTTCTCTGGCCAATGTGTCCGGCTTCGCCTATGATAACTGGCATCTCGATGCGGGCTATCGCGTGACTTCGCCCGCCGGAGTGGACCTTGGGCGTATTCGGAGAAAAACTTCGTAAACAGCGGGAGGCTCTGGCCCTATCGCTCGACGCCATTTCCACGACGACAAAGATCAGCATCCGGATGCTGCGCGCCATCGAGGACGAACATTTTGATCTGCTTCCGGGCGGCGTTTTCAACAAAGGTTTTGTGCGAGCGTACGCCCGCCAGATCGGTCTCAACGAAGAAGAAGCGGTTTCTGATTATCTAGTTGCCTTGCGCGAAAGCCACATTCAGTCTCAAACCAACATTCCAAACTTTCTTACGTCAGCTGGCAAAACCGCATCCGAAGCGAACGGGCCCGATCCTCGCAACCCCGATCGTCACCAAGACACTCGCAGCGACGATCTTCACAATCCGGAGCAGCGAAGTGGCCCTATTTACGGGAAACGCCTTGCCAACAGCGGCGCAACTACAAATTCAGCTACTGCGGATCGGCGCGTCGCCGAACGTCGCAAAGAAGTTCGTCGTAAAAAAGACGATAGTGTAGTTCGTCCTCGCGAGGTTCGTCGCAACGTCGATCAGATGGACGGAGATCGACTGGAGAAAGAAAGTCATGGAGAGGATCGTGTCAACGAAGCTTTCGACGAAGTCCCATCATCGCCTCTTTCCTTCCTGAACCTTAACTCCATGCCATCGCCTGAGAGCTTTTCGAAGGAAAGTGATTCCGCGCCGGTGGCGGCCGCGGGCTCCACTTCTGTAGATCAGCCGTCCCGGCGCGTTCCCTGGGAAAAGCTCGCCGCCCCTTTGCTTCTGATCGTGCTGGTGGTGGCCTTCTGGAGTCTTCATCGCCGCAGCGAACTCGCGGCCGCATCCCGACCTACCGTCTCGCGCCCCGCCACTGCACCCAATCTCGCGCCTGCCGGTACAGAAACCTTGCCGTCCGCTTCCGTTTCCATGGCACGCTCTCGGACGACGACGCCAGCCCCAACGCTTTCGTCAACTCAACCCGCCTCAACTCCGACCGATGCAGACGTTAATCCTGCTGTGGTAAAACCGCGCGCTCGCGCCGTAAAGGCCGAGTCCCAGCCAACGTTCACCCTGCTCATTCGCGCTGCGCAAACGACCTGGGTCTCCATCTCCGCCGACGGGCAACCCATGGCCACAGAAACGTTGATTGCGCCTGCCCACACTTCGGTTCGTGCCAGCCACGAGATCACCGTCAGAACTGGCAACGCCGCCGGCATCAGCTTCCTGCTCAACGACAAAGAGATCCCGGCCAGCGGACGTCCGGGCGAAGTTCGCATCTACACGTTCGATGGCTCGGGAATGCGAGCCTCCGCCGCGTTACCCTCGTCCAATGCTTCACCTTAGGCCAAAACCGCTTACGTAATGGTCCGCTCCATACGTATCTATTAGAAAGCTCTCACACGATGGGCGCACGCTCCTACTCTACCCAAATTCTGCCGATAATTACTCTGGAGTGTGCGATAGAAGCATCAAGCCATTGTGGAACTGTGAGAAAGCAAGGGCAAAGATGACAAAATTCTGCTTGTTGAAGACAGCAAATTTCTTAGATTGGCCACGGAGCGGGCTCTGACCCGGGCAGGGTATAGCGTGAGTAGCGCGGCCGATGGCGACGAGGCCTTGCGCCAGGCCCGCGAGAAGATGCCAGATCTGACCCTGCTCGACATGTTGCTACCTAAAATGAGCGGTCCCGATGTGCTCAAGGCGTTAAAAATCGATCCCGTGACAAAGATCATTCCGGTGGTGGTGATGACAGGCATGTCACCAAAAAATGCTGGCCGGCTGGAGCAAGATGGAGCCATCGGTTTTCTTGAAAAATCTTCTCTGGAGTTGGATAAAGGCTCAGAAAAACTCCTCGCTGCTTTGAAGGAGATTTTGCAGAAGATTTCATCCGGCCAGGCACGGGCTAGTACGGCATCACCGCAGGATTTTCGGGGCAACTTCCCATATTCTCGCCGCCCGAGCCCGCTGGTAACTCAATTCCTGGTTACCAATGCCAGCTTTCTCGGTTACCCTTTGTGAACAAACCACTTATGACCGGGAACTTCGTACTCGTCGATGGAGTCTATCCCTATTAAGCCGACGGAATATTAACAAAACCGCTGGCCGACAATTTTTCGGTCAGGATTAGGGTGGAAAATCCTATAATCAGGAGAGCCTGCATGGCGGGAGCAACCACCTTGGGAGATTTGGCAAGCGCGATCGGAGTTCATGCGGAAGAAGCCGCGATTGTCGCGGATCTGAAGGCCGGCTCGGAAACGGCCTACGCCTGGCTGATCGGCGAGTTTCAACGTCCGGTTTACGGTCTCGTGTATCGCATAGTCAGCGATCCCGCTGACGCCGCTGATACCACGCAGGATGTGTTTCTGAAGGTATTCCGCGGGATGAGACATTTCCACGGCGAATCCAGCTTAAAGACATGGATTTACCGGATCGCCTTGCATGAAGCTGCGAACCGGAAACGCTGGTGGTTCCGTCACAAGGCGCATGAGACTTCCATTGAACCGGCTGAATCGGAAGCCATGATCACCTCGGATGAGGCGATGCAAAGCGCTCTCACCGATCATCACGATTCGCCCTTCGATAGCGCCGCGCAACACGAATTGCAGCGCAGGGTGGATGCGGAACTACGGCGGGTCGCGGAGCCTTACCGCACCACGCTGATTCTGCGCGATCTGGAAGAGATGTCTTATGAAGAGATCGCCGAGATTTTGCAGATCTCTCTGGGAACGGTGAAATCCAGATTGACGCGAGGACGCCAGGCTCTCAAAAAGCGGCTGGCGCCATACGTGCGTGAAGTGGGGGATGAACTGGGGCTTATCCCGCCCGATGAGCAGGTACTGGAAGATGAAGCCGTTGTTCTGCGGCGACGGGTTGCTGGAGGGGGTAGAAGGATAGAGGTGATGCCATGACGTACATGGCCGCGAACTCCGAATTAGGAAACACCGGATCCACTAACGCGAAGGTAGAGAAAAAAATGAAATGCGTCGAGGCGCAGGAACTCTTCTCGCCTTATCTCGATGGCGCCGTCACCGGCAATGAGATGCGCGACCTGCGGGAGCATCTCGACGCTTGCTCCGCATGCTCGCAGGAATATGTTTTGATTCGGAAGACCCAGCAATTGCTTGCCAGCGCCGGGCGTCCCAGCCTGCCCATGGACTTGGGCCTGAAGTTGCGCCTCGCAATTTCTCGAGAAGCCGCGCTGAGTCGCCGTCCGCGCTTTGAAGGCCTGAGAGTGCGCCTGGAAAATACCCTGAACGCCTTTATGGTTCCGGCGACTGCGGGACTTGCTTGTGCTGTTGTCATCTTTGGACTGGTCGCGGCCATCCTGGCGATCCCGGGTCAACTGCAGGCCAACAACGAAGATGTACCTCTGGTCTTAAATACCGGTCCTGAACTGCAGGAGAGCTCGTTTGGCACCCTGAGTTCTATCAACGCAGAGTCTCTCGTCATCGAGGCTTACGTCGATTCGAATGGCCGGGTTGAAGACTATAAAATTCTCTCTGACCCCGGCGCTTCGCAGGAACTCCTGCCGCAACTGAAACGGATGCTGATCTTCACGACGTTCCGCCCCGCAATGTCGATGGGACATCCCATCTCGTCGCGGGCTGTACTTTCCTTTTCCAGAATCAGTGTGCAGGGGTAAAGTTGCCCCTTTTGTGAATGGTCAGGGATTACCCTCCAACTAGCTAGAAATCCTTTCCCGACATAGGGTTCAAGCTGTATAGCGTACCCCTGCCGCCTAGCGTTAGCTTTGAGGCATCGGTAGCCCCTACGTTGAATCTTTGTCAGATCAAAGGGAGAGTAATGGTACGTATTTTGCTGGTCGACGACAATGCGATGATCCGGTCGCAGCTTCGTGCGGTACTCGAGAAGCAGGACCAGTGGGTGGTTGTTGGGGAAGCCGAAGATGGCCGCCGCGCTGTCGAGAAGTGGAATGAAAACGCCCCTAACCTCACCGTAATGGATTTCGCAATGCCCGAAATGGATGGCTTGGAAGCCTCAAGGCAACTGTCTCAACAGCATCCAGGAACGCCTATTCTTATGGTAACCGTCGACCCCTCGGAGCAACTGGAACAAGAGGCCAAAAAAGCTGGGGTAAAAGGTTTGGTCTCTAAAGCGGATGTTCGCTCTATTTTCGCCGCCGTGGAAGCCTTGCTCAACGGTAAGACCTACTTCCACCTTGCCGGCGCCGCCGCTTAATTCATACGCCGGTCATTTCCTGACGCGACAATCGATAGCCGGGCCTTTCCGTCGGAAACTATTCCTGAGTCTTTTTTCGAAGGACAACGGTGAATTGGGCCTTGCAAGTTTTGGATGGATTGTCGAAGGCTGAGCCTTCGCGGTCGCCTTCCGAGGCTCGGAAGAACAGTCCCTGCTTGGCATTTTCCGGGAGGCCAACGAAGCGGGCCTTGCCTTCAGCATTAGTTCCGACCTGGAGGTCGAACTTGTGGAGGCTCATAACTCCATAAGCGATGTGCACTCGGATGTTGGCGGCGTAGACGGGCGCCCCCGCGTCGTCGGTAATGATGAAATCAGCCGTGCACGAGCCGAGGCCGGCATCCACTACGGCAATCGTCTTCGGATCCGCCCCTTGGGCCACGCGAGCAACAGATCCGCCCGGTAGGAAAACTGCAAAGGCAATCACAAGCGGGCACACGTTTCGGAGTGGCATCGACATACGTATTAGAGTACGCCAAGGATCGAGCGGGCGGTCAAGCGGGCGAGCTCCCGAGCAGGCCATTGACGTTAGGGGTTCTGGTTAC
>Ga0116129_1001918_pt1 | contig 10996 bp, 8 predicted proteins | sample June2015DPH_17_2_FD_89732 | JGI IMG/M metagenome (GOLD analysis project Ga0116129, IMG submission 89732) | Peatland microbial communities from SPRUCE experiment site at the Marcell Experimental Forest, Minnesota, USA - June2015DPH_17_10 | ecosystem: Environmental > Terrestrial > Soil > Wetlands >...
ATAGCAGCAAGCCTCCGAATGCCGAAATCCAAAAACTGAACGCGTTCAGTTTTTGGATTTCGGCATTCGGAGGCTTGCTGCTATACTTCAGCTTTCTCGGCGGCGACGGCCTCTATGGAGCGGGTTCGGCGCCGGATGTCGGCTGGTTTGCTTATGCTCCGTTAACGGCGAAAGTCTTCTCTCCCGGCCATAGCACCGATTACTGGACGCTCGGCATTCTGCTGAGCGGAATCGGAAGTATCGGAACCGCCCTGAATATCGTAACTACCATCGTGTGTCTCCGCTGCCCTGGGATGACTCTGACCCGTATGCCATTGCTCGTGTGGCTCTATTTCGTTACCAACTGTATGGTCTTCATCGCCGTGAGCCCTCTGACGGCAGCTCAGATCATGCTCCTGCTGGACCGCTATCTGGGCGCGCATTTCTTCGATACACAAGCCGGCGGGTCCGCTGTCCTTTGGATGCATTTCTTTTGGATCTTCGGTCATCCAGAGGTTTACATCCTGGTGCTGCCAGCCTTTGGATTTGCAAACGAGATCATTCCCGTCTTCTCGCGCAAAGCAATTTTCGGGTATCCGGCGATGGTGGCCGCCACCGTTGCGATCGGGTTCATCAGCCTCAGCGTATGGGCCCATCACATGTTCACAGTGGGCTTGGGCGGTGGAGCGAATACCTTCTTTACACTAAGCACGATGATCATCGCCGTCCCCACCGGAATTAAGATCTTCAACTGGATCGCGACTCTTTGGGGTGGGAAGATCCGCTATACGGTCGCGATGCTTTTTTGCGTCGCGTTCTTGTTCCAATTTCTGATCGCAGGTCTTACCGGCATCATGCTGTCTGCTTCTCCGTTTGACTGGCAGTTGAGCGGATCCTATTTTGTAGTAGCTCACTTCCACTATGTCCTGGTAGGCGCCATTCTGTTCACGATCTTCGGCGCCTTCTATTATTGGTTTCCAAAGATGTCCGGCCGCATGATGAATGAGACTCTCGGCAGGTGGCACTTCTGGCTCTTCGTAATCGGCTTCCATCTTACCTTCGACTTCATGCACATCCCGGGGCTTCTGGGAATGCCTCGCCGGATTTATACCTATGAGTTCGACCGTGGCTGGGAAGTGTGGAACCTGATCGTCAGTAGCGGCGTCATCTTTCAGTCTCTCGCCATCGGCTGCTTCGTTTTTAATTTGCTGCGATCTTATTTCAAAGGCGATATTGCAGGGCCGGATCCCTGGGATGCTTGGACTCTCGAATGGTCCGCCGCTTCTCCGCCACCTGTCTATAATTTCGCCACAATTCCAATTGTGCGAAGCCGGCGTCCTCTGTGGGACTTGAAGCATCCTGGAGATCCCGACTCAAAATATGAATCATGAGCACACCATGAGCACGACATCACCTTCTCGCGGTCTGGTAGGCATGCTGTGCCTGATTGTCGCGGAGTCTGCGATCTTCGTCATCTTTGTCGTCGCCTACATTTTCTATCTGGGCAAGAGCATCAGTGGCCCGAGTCCGCGCGATGTGCTTGAGCTTCCGATCATCGGTACGATATGCCTGCTTTCCAGTAGTTTCACCGTGTATCTCGCGGTCAACGCGTTGAGGAAAAGCAAGATTGCCTTGTGCTCCCTCTGGCTGGCTGCAACTGTATTGCTTGGCTCCATTTTCTTGGCAGGCACTGCGAAAGAGTGGTATCAACTCATCTACAAGGATGGTCTTACCATTCGAACAAATCTGTTCGGTACTACCTTTTACTCGCTGGTGGGTCTACACGCTACACACGTGATCGTCGGACTCGTCATGCTGGCTCTCGCTCTTGTATTTGCTCTGCTCGGCCGTGCAAATGAGGCACACGCGGAGCGGCTCGACATACTATCTCTCTATTGGCATTTCGTGGATGCCGTTTGGGTCGTTGTCTTCACAGTCGTCTATATTCTGGGCAGGTAAAGGGGGTCATCATGGAGCCAAAAAAAGAAAATATTGAGCTACCTTCTTCCACCGCTTGGCCAATGGTTCTCGCCCTCGGGTTAAGCCTCATTATCACGGGTATGGTGACGAACGTAGCGATCAGCGTACTCGGACTGCTCTTCACGGTGTTCGGCGGTGTCGGATGGTTCCGTCAGGTGCTGCCGGTTAATTGTCACGAATCCTTTGCCATTGAGGCTGAGCCTGTACCGATCGTCAGCACCCGCGCTTCCGTCACGCGTTTGTCGGTCGACCCAATGCATCGGAAGATCTTGCCTGTAGAGACGTACAAAGTCACCGCCGGAATCAAAGGCGGCATCGCAGGCGGAATCGCCATGGCCGTTCCAGCAATGCTTTTCGGCTTGATTAAATATCATAGTATCTGGTACCCGATCAACTTACTCGCCGCCGGTGGCTTTGTCAGTTGGGCTGGGGCGAGCAATCAGTTCCTCGCAGAGTTTCATATGCGCGGGCTGCTGGCAGGACTGGGGATTCATATCGCCGCCTCCCTGTTGGTCGGACTCCTCTACGGCGCAATGCTCCCCATGTTCCCTAAAATGCCGATTCTTACCTGTGGCTTTATTGCGCCTTTTCTGTGGACGGGATTGCTCTATAGCGTACTCGGGATTGTGAGTCCAATTCTGAACCAGCGCGTCGACTGGCTTTGGTTCACGATTTCGCAGTGCTTCTTCGGGCTGGTTGCCGGTTACGTTGTCAATCTGGATGCCAAAGTGCGCACCCCTCAATTCCGGGCGCTGCCCTTCGTCGTCCGCGCAGGCCTGCATGCCGATCTGAGTGACGAGAAAGACAGACCTCAATGAGAGTTTCCGTGGCACTGTGTTTTTCCTTCTGGATGGCATGCATCGGTTGTGCGAACAGGTCTAGCCCAGAAGTTCCACGTCCGGAACAAGTGACGGACTTTGCTACTCTTTATAAGCAGAACTGCGCCGGCTGTCATGGCGAAAATGGAATTAACGGGGTAGCGATCTCTCTAGCGAATCCTATTTATTTAAAAGTTGCCGGCGAAGCTAAGGTACGCCAAGTCATCACGAACGGAGTGGCTGGCAAGCTAATGCCCCCGTTTGGAACTTCCGCGGGAGGCGCGCTTACGGATCAGCAGATCAATAGCCTCGTCGAGGGCATGTCCAAGCAATGGACTCGTTCGGACGTCCCTGCTACTTTACCGCCTTATTCAGCGGCCTCAAAAGGAGATTCGACACAAGGACAGCAAGCCTTCACTAAGTTCTGTGCTCGTTGCCACAAGACAGACGGCGCCGGTTCAATCGTCGATACCTCCTATCTGGCCCTCGTCAGCGACCAAAGCCTTCGAAGCACTATTATCGCGGGACGGCCGGACGAAGGAATGCCGGATGGGCGCACAATGACCGACCAGGAAGTGACCGACATCGTGGCATGGCTTGCCGCACAGCGGTAGGCGGAGTTACTTATGGACAAAGTAAACAAAGAATCCGGGCATTCGAGACGGAGTTTTCTTTTTAAAGTATCGTTGCTGCTTGATGGCGCCGTGGGAGCCGTGTTGGCTGTACCGGTCCTCGGCTATATTCTGGGTCCCGCATTCAAAAAAGGCACGAGCTATTCGTCTTGGGTGTCACTCGGCGACGTTAGTAAGTTTCCGGAAGGCGAGACACGCCTGGTCGACTACCGAAATCCTGTCACGGCTCCTTGGGACGGGCAGACCGGCAACATAGCTTGCTGGGTGCGCCGGATCTCCGGCCAACAGTTTCAAGTGTTCGCCATCAACTGTGCGCATTTAGGCTGTCCTGTCCGTTGGTTCGCGCAATCGAAACTATTTCTGTGCCCGTGCCATGGCGGCGCTTACTATGCGGATGGATCTCGTGCCTCGGGACCACCTCTAAGGGGTCTATTTGAGTATAAACACAAGATTTCTGAAAACCAGTTAATGATCAGTGCGGGCGAAATGCCGACCCTGGCTACGGAAGCGTGCGTCAAGAATCCTTTAGTCCAAATTGAAACGAAGCGTCCGTCATGCTAAAGCTAGTCACTCTGTACGATTGGCTGGAGCGCCGGCTTGGGTTGGCAAAGCCAATCGTCGAAGCATCGGAGCATCCGGTGCCGGCCAGCAGCGCCAGTTGGTGGTATGTTTTCGGCAGCGCCGGCGTGGTGTTGCTTGGCCTGCAGGTCGTCACCGGGATTTTACTCGCTCTGGTGTATGTTCCCTCAGCGAGCGAGGCTTGGAACAGCTTGCAGTTTCTTAATCACAACGTCACTCTGGGCTGGCTTCTGCGGGCGATCCATGGTTGGGGCTCGAATTTCATGATCGCAATCGTACTGATTCACATGGCGCAAGTCTTTCTTTTTGGAGCCTATAAGTTTCCACGCGAGCTCACCTGGATTGTAGGGGTGTTGTTATTACTGCTGACTCTTGGAATGGCCTTCAGCGGTCAGGTGCTGCGCTTCGATCAGGACGCCTATTGGGGCCTGGGAATCGGCGCTTCGATTATGAGTCGAGTGCCCATTATCGGCGGGCCACTGGTACATACACTTCTTGGCGGACCCATCATCGCGGGAGCTACTTTGTCCCGCTTTTTTACCGTGCACGTCTTTGTTATTCCGGGCATCCTTCTGATGAGTGTTGGCGTGCATTTGTGGATGGTGTTGCGTCTCGGTATCAATGAATGGCCGATGCCCGGTCGCCTGGTGCGCAAGTCCACTTATGAGCGAGAATATCAGGAACTAATTCACAGGGATGGCATTCCGTTCGTGCCGGACGCGGCATGGAAGGATGCGATCTTTGCCGGCGCGATCATGCTTGCTGTGATCGCTTGCGCTTTGGTTTTTGGTCCGTTTGGTCCGTCCGGCCAACCGGATCCCACTATTATCCAAACCGCGCCGAAGCCCGATTTCGCATTCCTCTGGATCTACGCGGTCCTGGCCTTCTTGCCGCCCAGCCTGGAAACACCTTTTTTGCTGATCGCGCCTGTAGTCATCATTGGCTTCCTTTTGGTACTTCCGTTAATCGCCAGCGAAGGAGAAAAGCATTGGTCGCGCCGGCCCGTAGCTGTGCTGATCGTAGCTTTGATCGCGGTGACACTTGGCGTCTTCACCCGACTCGGAACCTACACTCCGTGGAGTCCGATCATGGACGCTTGGACCAGCGATCCAGTGCCCGTGGAATATCTTCACGGTAGAACCCCATTGGAACGCCAAGGCGCTCTCGTCTTTCAGGGGAAGCAATGTCATAACTGTCACTCCTTGGGCAGCGTAGGCGGATTGCGCGGCCCCGCGCTGGATTCTATAGCGGCCCGCATGACGGAGGATCAAATCATTCGCCAAGTGCTACAGGGCGGCGGAAATATGCCTTCCTACGGCAACGCGCTCAACCCGGCGGAAACCACCGCCCTGGTGAAATTTCTTCTCTCGCTGCGTGGGCCAAATCTGACACCCGCAGTAGACTCCTCTCGAAGCTTGGGGAAATCGCACTAGAAATGTTAATCACGATCGCGATCGTTTTCACTGGGTGCGTATACATACGAGGCTGGCTTGCGATCCGCAAAACACGGCCTGAACAGTTTACTTCACTGCGCCTCAGCTGCTTCCTGTTTGGACTCGCGTCTTTGTGGATGGCGATCGCATCTCCGCTTGACGACCTTGCGGACGAGTTGCTCAGCGCGCACATGGTGCAGCATCTTTTGCTCCTGTCTGTTGTTCCTCCCCTGCTGCTGCTGGGTTGGCCCGTCGTTCCGCTCCTGCGGGGATTTCCGGTGCTGAGTCCGCTCCTGCGCCTTGCGATACTTCGCCGTCTTGGGCGCTGGCTCATTTCGCCGCTGGTCGCATGGACGGCAATGAACGCTAGCTTCGTCGGATGGCACGTGCCCGTAGCCTACGATTTTGCTCTTACCCACGAACACTGGCACGAGTTCGAGCATATCTGTTTTGTCGTTAGCTCACTGGCATTTTGGTGGTGCATCATTCGGCCTTGGCCGGCCGGTCGGCGATGGAATAGTTGGGGATGGGTGTTCTATCTCCTTTCGGCGGACCTGGTGAACACAGCGGTCTCGGCTTTCCTGGCGTTCTGTGATCGGCCTGTCTATGGTTATTATCACTCACCACTTTCAGATCAGGTTTTCGGGGCGGTCATTATGTGGGTAGGCGGCTCGCTGGTGTTCCTTGCTCCAGCTGCGTTGATGACATTTCGACGATTGCAGGCGCCCTCCGAATCCGATTTAATGAAAGAAGCCGATGAGCGTGTGCAGTGCTAAAAGGGAAAGGCTTGATGGAACAAGTAAATTCGCATGACAACGTTAACTAACTCGAATCCACAGGGAACGGATTCGGAAATGCTTGACGGCCTCCGCCGTGCCGCGTTCGATTATTTTCGTCATGAATTCAACCCTCGAAACGGACTCGTCGCTGATAAGACGGAGCCGGGATCGCCTTCGAGCATAGCAGCCGTGGGTATGGGGCTCAGCGTTTACATCGTAGCGGTCGACCGGGAATTGCTTTCACGGCAGGAAGCGGTCGACAGAATTCTGACTCTCTTGACGTTCCTTCATTCGAGTCCGCAAGGCCCTGAAGCAGATGCCACAGGATACAAAGGCTTCTATTACCATTTCCTGGACATGGAGACGGGCCGCCGAGCGTGGCAGTGTGAATTGTCGACGATTGATACCGCCATACTGATGGCCGGTGTGCTTACCGCGGCAAGCTATTTCACAGCCGATAGTGAAGACGAAACTAAGATCCGGGAACTCGCTGATGTTCTTTACCGCCGCATTGATTGGCAATGGGCTTTGAGTGAAGGTACAACGATTTGTCATGGTTGGAAGCCGGAGTCGGGATTTCTTTGCCACCGGTGGGCCACTGGCTATAATGAAGCGTTAATCCTTTACGCGCTGGCCCTGGGATCGCCAACCTTTCCGATCGACCCTCAAGGGTATAAAGACTGGACTTCCACTTTTGAATGGAAGAAAATCTACGACATCGAATACCTTTATGCGGGACCTCTCTTTATCCACCAAATGTCACACTTATGGGTAGATTTCCGAGGTATACACGATGACTTCAACCGGAAGATGGGAATCGACTATTTTGAAAATAGCCGTCGCGCCACGCTTGTTCATCAGCAATACGGAATAGCGAATCCATTGGGGTTTGCTCATTACAATGAGTTCGGTTGGGGACTGACCGCCAGCGATGGACCGGGACCTGCCTATGTCAAGATGAAGGGCATGGAGAGAGTATTTTTCGATTACGAGGCGCGCGGTGCTCCATTTGGTCCGGATGACGGTACCATTTCACCTTGGGCGGTAGCGACTTCTCTGCCGTTCGCGCCGGAGATCGTGATTAAAACCATGCGCCACGCCATCGAGCGTTTGTTATTGAAGGGGCACAGCCCGTATGGATTCGATGCCAGCTTTAATCCGACCTTTCCTGACGTCAGGGCCGAATCGATCGGATGGGTGTCTCCCTGGATCTTCGGCTTGAATCAAGGTCCTATCATCCTGATGATCGAAAACTTTGAGTCGGAACTAATCTGGAAGACTGTCAAAAAGTGCTCCTGTATCGTGAAGGGCCTGCGCGCCGCGGGTTTTCGCGATGGCTGGCTTGACGTTAAAAGTGGAAGCCGATAGTGCCGGTCAGCGCCCGCGGACTGACGTAATGAGTGCCACTGAAGGTTGAAAGGAAGTTATAGAGGGCTTCCTTGTCAGTCAGGTTGATGATAGTCAGGCGGGCGCTCCATTTGTACTTGTCGCCGTGGAAGATGTTGTCGTGGCCGATGGCCATATCGTACAGAGTGCGCGGGGCGACGCGCGGAGGATTGTGGTCGTCGTTCTCGGTGCCGGCGGCCGGAATGCTGAGGAACTTGGAGCCATACTGCGCAGCAGGGCAGAGGTTGTTGGGGCTGATGGGCATGGTTGGTGTCGCGTAGACTCCGCCGCAGAACAAACCGGCCTGGTATTGCTGGTCGGGAGTGATGCCGGACACATCCACGATGGAATCCGTGCCGTTGGGACCATTGGCGCAATTGCCTCCGGCGCAGGGCACGGGGCCAGCCACCAAGCCGCTATCGTAGCGCACGTTGAAGCTTACCCAAGGCCCCCGTTTCCAGGGCTGATATTGCGCGTGGACGGTGGCATTGTGGATTTCGTCGTGATCGATGCGGAAAACGCCGCCGGCAGCGCCGGGGACAGCGCCGATTCCGCTGATCTGCGGTCCAAAGAAACGCGCCGCGACACTCGAAGTGACGGCGTAGGCCGTTAATCCGTGGAAGTTCGGCATGCTGGCGCGAATGGCGTAACCGGGGATTTTGGAGCTGGCCCATTCGATCGGGTAAGTGATGGGGGTCGCGCCCAGAACGCTGAAGTCGAAGGCGTTGTGGGTGTACTTCCAGATGTACTCGCCGTCGATGACCAGGAAGCGTCCGAAGGCCTGTGAGAGACCGGCGTGAAACTCATTGCGATGACCGGGGCTCAAGGGCGCCTCGTTGGGGACGCAGGTGCCTCCGGGGACGGTGCTCTGGATCGCCGTAATGACAGGATCATTGCATGCGACGCTTGCTAGAACCAAATTCTCATTGAAGGGCGTTTCCATGGTGCGGGCATAAGAGGCACGTATCACGGTGCTGGTCTTCTTGATGTTATAGGCGACACCGACGCGCGGCTCAGCTTGGCGGGCGATGGTGATGCCGTTGTATAGATCGCCGCGGATGCCGAGGTTGAAGTTCCAGTTCTTGATCGTAATGGAGTCCTGTATATACATCGACAGTAGCTTGATGTCGCTATGTCCGTTCCATGTGTAGTGGCCGCTGGTGGAGTTAGGGCAACCGTCGGAAGCCGGCAGGCTAGCGGTTCTGGTGAGGTCGTAGCAGGCCAGCAGAGGAATGAAATTGGGGTTGGGCGAGAGCGGGCCGGTACAAGCGGAGGGATTGGTGAGCGAGGCTCCGGTAAAGGGGCTGCCGTCGGAGTTCAAACAGACCGCGTTCGAAGTGGGATCGACGATGGCGATGGTGTCGTTCTCAGTGAGAAAGGTCGATTCATAGTTGATCCCGACTTTCAGATTATGAATGCCCTTCACGTAGGAGACGCTGGCGCGAGTGCCGAGATCGGTCAGCCGGCGATTCTGGCCCACTGTTTGCGATTCCAGGTCCGGACTAAAGTCGGCAAAAGGATCGCGGCTGGGATAATAGTTGTATTGATCCTGGCGCGACCAGACGCCGAAGGTAAAGATGGTGTTGGGATTAATGAGACGCGTCCAGGTTGGGGCGAGGTTATAAGTACGAATTTTGGAGGTCTGGTCCTGCGGTCCAACTGGCAAGCCATCGGGGCCGAGGCCGCCGTTATTGACGATCAGTCCGTTCCAGGCCGTGGCGTTTTGCGCGTCGAAGGAATTGGGTGTCTGGAACCAGGAGCGCGTGAATTGAAAGCCGAGGTTCACGGTGTCCGCGGAGGAGAGCTTGAAATCGACGCGGTCGAAGATGTTCTCCTCGTTGCCGTGATCGTGCATGACCTGGAATTCCGGGCCATCAAGGAAGCGGCCTGTATCGAGTCCATTGATGGCGATGAAGTTGCCCCACTTCTGGCCGCCGTAGGCGAGATTGACCGCTCCATTAGTAGATCCGAAGGTGCCATAAGATGCGGTGACGTCGCCATGGGGTTGAGTGCTGCCGAGACCGGAGCGCGTGGTGGCCACAATCACAAGACTTGTTTTGCCGCCGAATTCAGCGGGCGGCGCGCCCTCGATTACCTCGACGGACTGCACGGCATCGACCGGGAGCTGGTTCGAAAAGACCTTGCTCTGCTGGTCTGTGATGGGCTGGCCATCGATCGAAAACGAGTTCGAGGCATGATCGCCGAGGCCGTGAAACAAGCCGTTGGAATCAGCGGCGACGCCGGGTGAGGCGAGGGTGATGAGAGAACTGAGCGTCGATGAGGCGCTTTCAAGGGGAAGCTTGTCGAAGAGCGCGCGATCGACATCGGTGTGAGTGGTGGGGTCCGTTTCAACCAGGTCGCCGCCGGTTTCGGTAACGGTGACGGACTCGCTTGCCGCGCCGACCTTTAGGGCGATTTTCAATTCCTGGGGCACCGTGGAGCGGATGTTCAGGTCCTGACGAAAGGGCTGAAAGCCTGGGGCTACGGCGGTAGCGTGGTAGTTATTGAAGGGAATATTATCGAATTCGAAGTTGCCCTGCGCGTCGGTTTGCGTGGTGCGGTTATATTGCGAGACGGGGTTCTGAATTTCGACGGTGGCGGACTTGATGACAGCTCCGGAAGGGTCCACAACGGAGCCGTGGATGGTTCCGCCGCTGCTTGTGGATTGAGCGGACAGCAATGAATTAAGTAGAAGGAACGGGGCTAGGGCGAGGACGTTTCTCATTGAAGTTATTATGGGTGGAGATTTTCATCCCACCTAAGGGTTAATCACGAGCGGTCAACACTTTGTGATGAACGGGATATTCCACCCCATGAACGGACCGCGCGAATCAATGTTGCAACAGGCGCCGGATATTGTGGGCCTGCCGTTTGCTGACCACAAATTCCTGTTGATTGCTGAGCATAAGGATCCAGCGATGACTGGTAATCATGGTCATTTGCCGGACGTGATTGGTATTCACAATTGCGTTGCGGTGTATCCTCTGAAAGCACGGGACAGGCAGCGTAGCTTCGATGGATCGAAGAGTCTGGGAGGCCAGGAAACGGCGCTTGGCGGTGATAATCCAAATCAGTTCACCCTCCGCTTGTAGAGCAAGAATTTCGTCGAAATCGAGCAAAAAATAATCGCGTCCGATTCGCCCCGCCATTTTGCGGGGCGCGATTGTCGCCAGGGCGCGGGCGATCTCCCGAGGCTTGCCGAGAAGATCTCTGGCGCGTTCCACAGCTTTCTGCAATCGCTCTGCACGGACCGGTTTTAAGAGATAGTCGACGGCTCCGGCTTCAAAGGCTTCAATAGCGTGCTGCTGGAAGGCAGTGACAATCACGATGACCGGAAGATGTGTACCGCTCAGTTGGCGGACCACTTCGAAGCCGTCAAACTGGGGCATCTGAAGATCAAGAAACACCAG
>Ga0116129_1001920_pt1 | contig 10990 bp, 14 predicted proteins | sample June2015DPH_17_2_FD_89732 | JGI IMG/M metagenome (GOLD analysis project Ga0116129, IMG submission 89732) | Peatland microbial communities from SPRUCE experiment site at the Marcell Experimental Forest, Minnesota, USA - June2015DPH_17_10 | ecosystem: Environmental > Terrestrial > Soil > Wetlands...
AATCCCTCCAACGAAGTCGTCCTCGGCCCTGAGGAAGACCCACTGAGGCTCCCGCAATGACACCGCCACGGCTGATTCGTCGAAATCGGCGGCGACGACGATCGGAATGATGCGCTTCTTGAGGACAGTTGCGACTCCGACTTCCTTCGCGCATGCCTCAGAGCTCAATGACGCCTGGCTAAGGAGCACGATGAAAGTATCGGTGCTTCGAATGAGCCCGTCGATCTGCTCCTCATAAGACGGGCCGGGCGTCAGCAACCAGTCGCCATTCGCGTCGATCCGCTGCTCAGCTAGCGCGGCGACAATCTTCAGCCGCTCTACGGTCTGTTCGCGAGCGTAACAAATGAACGCGGTCAACCGCTGTAGATTCGAGATTGTTTTGGCGGTCCTTGCGTCCATGACCATCGCACGATAACAGTCTACAACACGAACACAAAGTTGGCTGCACACGATTCCGCCAGTCGAGCATCAGTTTTCGCGGTGGTATGCAAGAACAAAGCGTTGTCCTAGGGTAGCGAGGTGATGTCTGTAAATCCTTAGAGCTGTATCGTGAAAATCCCCTTCGTACCAGACAACCGCTTTTCAGGGGTGCCAACTCAGGTAATGAATGATAAGGACGTTGTCACCCGCATCTGCGATCGCGCCGCGAGCGGGGCCGAGGCCAAGGCGCCGCACGGTGAAATGACGCGTTCTCGAACCCGCTAGCTGGCGATAACAGCCCTTCGCGCCAATCCGCGACGCGCGATGCCTAAATCTGAACTTGGATGGCACGGAGCGGAAATCGGGAGGACTGGATCTCGCGCAGCGTTTGGATAACGTAGTTCGGGATCCACCTCAATCCAGTTCGATTTCGCTTACACGATCGAACCGTGAGAGACAATGAGCCACCTCAATGCATCTTGTCGTGCTACCATCTCCGTCGAAATCTCAAGACGGGGCGAAAATGGAATATGGATCTTGAGCGTAGAGTGTTCATCAGCTTTCAAAACCCAGAGAATCTGGACGCCCGACGTCGAGCGGTTCAGGATGCGGTCATTCGCAAAGTGGAGGAGCTCGATCTCCAGCCAGAGATGTTCTTTAATGCCGGCACCGCCGCGTCACTCGCCTGGTCGCTTCAGAATGCAATTGACATCATACGGCGCTGTGTAGGTGCCGTAATTCTTGCCTTTCCAAGATGGACGGTTTCTGGGCCGAATGGAGAGGAGTATCGGTTGGTGAGCGAGTATGCTCAAATCGAGGGCGGGATTGCGACGGCGCTGCGGGTACCCATTCTGATGCTTGCCGAGCGGGGCGTTGTGGATCGCGGCATTACATGGACCGGAGCCGGCCACCCTATCCTCTACATGCCTCAAGATGCGTCGCCTGAATGGCTGGGCGGTGACGCATTCCGACATCGGTTCGGCGTTGGTCGGATCAGATTGCGGCGCGCTCAGACATTTTCTTAGGCTACAGCAGCAAAGCGCGGAGCACAGCGCAAGCTGTCCATCTATTCCTGAAGGAGCGCCTAAACCTGCGGATTCGGAATTGGGAGATTGATTTTGCAGCCGCCGGAATAATTCTCGACGAGATTGAAACTGCGGCGCGGCTGTGCAGCGGCGGAATTTTTCTGTTCACAAAGGACGACGCTCTCGAAGGTAACGAACTGCGCGCCGCGCCTCGCGACAATGTGGTCTTCGAGGCCGGCTATTTCGCCGCGGCCAAGGGTCGCGACCGTGTTCTGATTATTCGCGAAGAGGGTGCGAAAATGCCGGCGGATTTGGGTGGAAACATTTACCTGTCTTTGGCGGTCAGGGACGATATTCGGCCGATCGAGTCAGCCATTCGTGATTTTGTGGAACGTCGGCTTTGATCCCGGATGCGCGGACTCGGTGTGTTTCGGTTTCGCAGGTCGGCATTCTGTTGATAACAGCCCTTCCCACTCGTAACTCGGTGGCGCGCTACAGTTGCACGGAATCTATGCAGAAGTGGCCAAGCCCTGCCGACTTCAAACCGCGTCTCCCAGTGCGCGATCGCGTCGGAAACATTGTTCCAGGCGCGTTCACGCCCGTATTGGCCAAGCACTCGAAGAACTTCAGCCTAGTCGATGCGGTATCAATCGGCGTCGACCGGATGCAGCGGAATTTCGAGCCGCTCGCCGGGCATATCGAGCTGGTCCGGCAGACGCCACTCACGGATGCCGCCGCCAAGCTCATCATCTACGAGGCGTTCGTAGAAGGCTTGCTGGAAGTGCCGCGGCATCTGGCGCGGGCGGTCCACGAGAATTACTTCCGGCCAACCCACGACGACTTCGCACCCCGCACGGCCTGGAGTTTGTCGAATGCCTTCACGTCGGCGTTCAAGGAGTTGGACGCTGTCCCGCAGTTCCGGGCGACGGCAAAGCTCGGCACGTTCATGACGCGGACGATGCCCCAATAGCGGTCGGCAGCAGCCCATTGCCACTGAGGGCAGAGAAATCTGCCCTCATTTTATTTTTGAAGACCGTTGCAGGAGAGAACGGCAACGAACGGGATTGAAAGATCAGCGAAACAACACGTTTACAAGTCAATTGAGAAGATAGCCTTTTGTGCGCAATGGGTCGCCGTCCGAGAAAAGTGGGCGCGCCTCTTCCAGTGCCTCAGGCGGACATATCATTCCTGGGCATCTTGAGTTGCCGCTCTGGAAACAATCTTCTTCGTCGGATCTGTCGCCGGGCCCGCAGAATTTTCAAGGTAAGCCAAGGCGAAACCTACGGCATCGAAAATCGCCATGCGGTCGTCTTCCGGCATCCACGGCTTCCGAAAGCGCGGTAGGAATGGCCGCAGTTCTTGAAAGTGATCTGCGATGAGACATGCCCGCCCGTACTTCGTGTTGGTCTGCGATTGAGGTCCGATCATGCGGAGTTCGCGCCGGGTGATGAGCCGGACTTGGAGGCGCTTTTGTTTGACTGAAGCGATCTGGTCCAACAATACCTCGACGCGACGGCATCGGCGTGAATCAGCTGCGTTCCAGTCTTCGATGGCGAGAACGTCCGACTGGAACCATTCGAGGAGCGACTCAATCGCACGAGATGCCTTATGATTGTCCGCCCGCCTCGTTGTCTTGAGTCCCCAATCGACGAGATTGTCCCGGCCCTCAAGCACGGCATATCCCACGCCCCGGCTGAAGGGATCAAGGGCAAGCACTCGTTTCGGTAATGGGTTGGTCATGGATTATGGTTCTTGGTTATTCCTGCCGGGCAAACCGGATTCGATGATGCCACGTAGGAGTTCCAGCTTCCGCGCGATTCGTGCGTTCGGCTTTCCAGCCGCATCGACAGTCAGCTGCTTGAGAAGCCGCTTGGCGCGGGGCTGGAGCGTCGCACGTATCGCTTCGTATGCGCCAGCGAAGAGTTCGCTCGCCGGCTGATTGAAGACAATCTCATAAGCGAAGATGGTCTCGACGACGGGCATCCGCGCAAAGTTCTCATAGCGCGAAACCTTGGTGCCCGAGACTGCGCCCAAGAGCATCGCGAGCTCATCTTGCGAAAGGCCATAGCGGCGGCGATAGGTGCGAAGGTAATTTGGTAATCGGGAGCGTGCCACGGATGAGAATGAGTTTGGTTTGTTTTCATCCTACCGACCCGTTACGGTTGTCCAAGAACGAAAAACATGCCGGCGGCGGCAGGTCCCCGGCTCAACTCTCAGGTGCAAAAGGACGAGGAGCGTAAAGTTAATTAAACCAGTTTGCGGCATAGTGCGCCTGTGGAAAACTGCGAGTGCTTGCGCGACGGGGAGTGCATTTCGGTTACGCCCACCGATGGTTTATGGCCACGAATAAGCGAAGGGGACACGTGTAACCAACGAAGCCAAGGCGCGACGGATTGGCATCCAGCCTGCGGTCACCGCGGTGGTTTATCTGCCATTGCTCTCGCGAGCCGCACCTCAACGCGCCGTAGCATTTCCGAACCATGCGTGTTTAAAGTGCTGGCAAGATCGATGATGGTTCGTAGAGACGGGCTCTTTTGGCCGCGTTCGAGCTGGCCGATATAGGTAGCATGATAACCGCTCGCGAACCCTAGCGTCTCTTGCGTGAATCCCTGTTCCTTTCGGATATCCCGGAGGACGGTGCCGAAGACCTTTTCCGCCGTTACGGTCGCCGACCGGTGCCTACGACGCTCTTGCATGCGCAGGCTGATGGTGCTACGATCTGTACTAAAGTACCAGAGACTATAGTGCAGATTTCCTGAGGGCGGAGGTGGCTGTGACGCGGGAATCCATCGAGTTGGGCGGCGGCGGCGGAGTCGGCGGTTAAAGCAGGGTCGATCCGAGGCCACGATTCTACGAAACCATCGCCGACAATGATCGTGTAGTCCACGGTCTCGCCCCACCCTTCCTCCGTTCAGACGCCGGGCCCTAAAAAGATCTCAGCCCGCTGTCCCACCCCCCCTAATGGAATCATTCAAAGACTCATTGGCCTATTGGTCCTCTCTCCTGGGCACGGTCCTCAGCTTTTTGGGCCTCAGCGACTCGTCGCGGTGGCTGGCGCTGCTTGGCCTTTTCCTTCTCGCGGGCTCCATTGCGTTCTTGCTTTATGCCAGGACGCAACGTCAGCGGCTGAAGCTGGCCACGATAAAAATTGAAGGCCGAAGCATAGACTCGTTGAACGCCGCGAGTTTGGCGCGACGGCTGAACCGGAGCCTTGTTGTCCAGGAAGCGGAGCAGACGGCGACGATCAACGGTGAAGACCTAACGCTAGAGTGGCGATACACCGGATATTGTCGAGCACCTAGTGAGGCCGCGGTCGAATTCAGCGTCGACACGGACAATCATGTTCCGTTTGAACGCCTCGAATGCTATGCCTACGACCTGCGCAACGACCCGGGGCAGATGCATCGCATCCGGCCGGTGCTGCTGGGGCCGGACGGATTGTCGAAGAAGATCGCCGTGCCTTTGCGGGAACGCCTTTCCGCGCAGGAACCCTTCAGTGTGCTTTTGACGTGCAAGTTACCGGGTTGCATGAAAAGCGGTGTGGAATACTACACGTCCACTGTATCCGTCGAGCAGGAGCGAATACAAACGTCCACGGTGCGGCTCGTTTTCCTGGGCGAACGCCCGGAGTGGCTCCGCGTATACGAATGCGGCACCACGGGAGAAACCAGGCTCCTCAAGGACCTAAGGCCGTCCCGCGAGAGCGCGCCACTGACCGAGTACGTAGATCTTGCGACCGACGTGCCCGCGCAGTCCGCACGGATATACGTGTTCCGCCGTTGTACCCTCCATCCCGCCAGCCAGCATCACTCAAGCATCGGGCTGGCGAGTATTCCGTAATTCGAATTCGCCATCATACATCCCAGAACGAACGATGACCTTGCGCAGCTCGTGGCTGACCATGACATCCCAACGACATAGGCACTTTGACAGCTCAAACGCCGTGCCCTACGATTTACTTCGAAGGTGCGAAGTGCCGGTCTGAGCATTTCGCGCGAAAGTAGTACGAGAACACCTTCTGCTTTTCTTGATTACTGCGGCACAATGCGCCTTCTCGCAAGTACGACTTCGGGCGCATAGAATTGACGGCATGGATTTAGACGAAGCCGACATCCGCGAATTCGCAGATCTCTGGAAACACGAATTCCGCGAAGATCTTACCTCTGACGAGGCACGGCACCACGCCTCCCTTCTCATCGAGCTCTACGTAGCTATCGCGTCTCCGTTGCCCTCCGAAAACTTATCGGTAACTAATTCTATTACCCACGCACGTCCATGCGATATTTCCTCTACTGTCGAAAATCCAGCGAAGACGAAGATCGTCAAATCATCTCCATAGAATCCCAGCGCCGCGACAACTCGGAAAAACTCCCCGGCTTCGTCCATCTCCTGAACGGTTTTCGCGCGTCAATGCTGAGTTTCTTGCTCTTCAGAAGAGGGTTCAAACCGACAATAAATAGAATCAGACGTTTTGTGCGCAAATCGCCGGCCTCGAACCAGGAAACCGCTCTATTGCTGAAGGAAACGAGGGAGCGAGCGGGTTCGAACCGATCGCCTGGCTGATCCGCAGCCTTGAGGCTTTGGGCGATCTTAACGTGCTCGCGCTCCAGTTCCTGGCGCTGTTTCAAATATTCTTCATCGGTCAGCAGGTCGCGAATCCGGAGCTTGGTCAGATTGTCCAGCTCCTTTTCGACTGACATGCGTGCCGGCTCCAAGGAGCGGCGTCGGGCCGCGTCCGCATTCTTGCCGCGCTCGGCGACGCGATCGAGCTTCGCGATCAACCAGACGTGGAATCGGTCGGGAATCGTAATTTCACGGAGGAACTCGACGATCTGACGTTCAAGTTCGGCGACTGGGACATAGGGCTCGCCGCACCAGCGGTCGATCCGGCGCTTCGTGCAATGGCAATAGGTGTAATGCGAACCAAACCGGTTCGTCCGTTCCTCGGCGGTGACAGCGAGGCCGCACGCGCCGCACCGGATGAGGCCGGTGAACGCCCACTCCCTCGTCTTTGGCCTCGGCTGCCGCGGACGGCCGAGGAGTTCCTGGACCCGGTCGAAATCGTCAAGCGTCACCATCGCCTCGTGCTTGCCTGGGTAGGTTTTTCCTTCCCGCTGCAATATGCCGGCATAGAAAGGATTGTTGAGTATGCGGTATACGGCGCTCAGCGACAGCACCTTCCCGCCGCTGCGTTTCCGCTTCACCGTACGCAGTCCCCATTCGTGGTTCGCGATGTCCATGATCTTGCGTGGCGAGTACGCCCCCGTGAGCATCAGACGCCACATCTCCTTTATCAATGAGAAGCGGTCCGGGTCGGGAACGATGCTCCTGGTGGCCTTGTCATTCAAATAGCCGACGGGCGCAAGCCCCGACAGCCAGCCGTTCTCAGTCTTCGTCTTGATGCCGCGGCGGATGTTCTCGCTCAGGCTGTCTACGTAGTATTTGGAGTAGCCGAAGACGATGGAGAGCATGAACTTGCCTTGCGAATTGTTCTCGAAGGTGAAGGTTGCGAAGCGGAGATCTTTGAGACATCCGGTGTCGAGAAGGTAGATGATCCTTCCCCCGTCGATTGAGTTGCGGGCGAGCCGGTCGGGGTGCCAGGCGATGATGCCTTGCGCTTCACCGGCCTCGACCCGTTCAATCATCTTACTGAAGAGCGCCCGCCCCGGCGCTTTGGCGCTGAAGGATTTTTCGTAGACGTCCACCACTTCAATGTCTTTCCATGTGGAAATAAGGCGCTCCATCTCGAGATTCGTGAAGGACGTTCGAACCCTTGCAGACGCAGGCGAGCTCACGGAAATGTTCAAGTCCGTTGGGGAACTATCCCGACATATGAATGCAACTGACGTGAACACTACGTCCGAATCAATCTTCTCGAATCATAGTAGCATCACTGATGAACCTTTGAAGGACGGCGAAGTTGTTGCGTGAGGCAGGCCCGAAAATATCTATACCATGGGCCTTGACGGGAATCTCCATGGCCGTATCATTAAGGTAAAAGCATGGCCAAATCCAAACCAAAAAAGAAGCCAATGACGCTCGAAGACATGGCCCGTGCGATACAAGGTGACCTCGCCCGCATGGGGGGCGATATCCTCACGCTTGGCGCAAGGATGGACGACGGTTTCAAAAAGGTACGCAATGAGATTGCCGACGTCCGGGACGATGTGGTACGCATGAATGGCATCATGGTCTCGAAGGGGGAACTTGCGGAAACCTTCGTCGAGAACTCGACGTGTCACCGTATGCGAGGGAATCGGACATCAATGAAGTCCGCGACCGTCTGCTCCGCGTTGAGCAGAAACTTGGCCTAAAGCCGGGCCGCCACGCGGCGTAGCATCCTTTCTGAAATTCCAATCGCAACTCCAATCTGATACCTGTTGCACTTCAAGCTTCCATGTACGGCGGCGCACCTTGTTGCTCTGCTTTTTCGCAATCGCCTTAGGCCCCCAATACGCCCCACTGCCCTTCTTAGGTCCCGTATGTTCCGTTTTCCTTATGCCGTACGCCATGTGAAGATAACGGATTCGCATGGTCTGGGGTTTCGCGGCATACCCCTTCCGGTCCACGTTGATTTGACAGACTGCAACCATATCCTATTATTAAAACAAAATCTACCATGGCAAAACCAAAGATAAAAAAGAAGCCGATGACGCTGGAGGACTTTGCTGGCGCGGTCCACAAGGACTATCTTGCGATCAGCAAGGATATGGCGACCAAAGCAGACCTTGATCGATGTGCCACCAAGGACGACCTGTATGCGCTGAGCCAGAAGATGGTTACCCGTGAAGAATTTCGGGAGCTTCGATCCGACGTGAAGATGATCACCGATACGATGGTGACGAAAGCTGACCTTGCAAACACGCTCGGTGAAGAACTCGCCAAGTCCGAATATGCGCATCAACTCGAAGAGATCCGCAATCGCGTGAACGCGCTTGAGAGCAAACTTGGTATCAAACCTATTCACCGCGCCTCGTAGGCCGCATGAGCGCGACCGCCTCCCCCGCAGCAACCGGGGCTTGCGGTAATTCGCCAATCTGGTTCATGGCATTGCCGTAGCACCTTCATCCGCCCTTAGAACTGGCGGAACCTACTCCGTGCTCGCCGCATCGGCTTCGACGGCAATTTGAATGGCTTCGTTGCAGGTGCGGGAGTTTGTTTCGTGTGCAGACGCACCAACCTAGCCACTCATAGAGGTCAAAGTTGTCTTGAGATGAGCGAATCCCCAATCGTTTAATAACGACTCAATCTCATTCACAGTCTGCGAGTTCGAGTAGGCCCCTTCGAAATATTTATGATTTACGAAGAGCGCAACTTCCTTGAAGGGTCCGTCTATCGCCGAGTGTCTATTCACACGCCGGCGAGTCAATTGCCGCAGTCTGTATTCACACCGTCGGCCAACCGTTTCCGGGCCTTCGAGGTAAAGGGCTCTCGAAAGCTCAATAAGACCCTTCATGTAAGTCACTACATCCATTAAGGGCCATGCGGGGAATCGCGAATGCGCAACCCGGCCTGAGCAGGCCGTGGGGAGCCGCGGCCGGTTTCCATCGGAGCCACCCTGCGCAAGGTAGCTCCGACTCCGTAATCCGTCAACGAGGTTGGCATGCATGAAGGAAACCGTTTGCCTTCTGCCATGCATAGAGGGATTCGAGACTATCCTGCCATTACGGGAAATGACACACGATGCGAATGATCAGAGGCCGTCGACAATCGCATTTGAGGATCTTCCTGCCGCCGCCAGCGCACTTCTCGATCATCATAACCTGAAGGACAATCTGGAAAAGACTGGACAACATGCCGGATGAGGCAACTCCGAAATGCAATTGGGAATGTACTACTTGGCATTACTGGTAGGTTGGGGCGATTCATGACGTAGCCTCACACAGTCCGCGCGGGGAGTATATTAACTTACAATGGATCTCCGTGTGCTAGTGGTCTTCTAATTAGCGATCATTGATGGTAGATTGCCATCTTGCTTTGTATGCTGGAACTGAGTACGAAAGGATACGTCGTGAGAGTTATTACATTATGTTTTGGCCTGCTGGCAGCGGGAAGCGCCTTTGGCGGAATAATTCCGGTGGGAAACTCCCTTTTTGACAACAGTTCGGCTGGGTATGGCAATCCTATCGGCTGGACGCTGTTCACCGACAGCGCTTCTCCAACGTTTAGTTCCAACGTTCAAGTGGTGACCAATAACGGATCCGTGTTTCCAGTGGTCACCGGAGTGGCCGGCTCGCAGTTTGCCGCAGTAGACATCGACCATAATGATACGAATACGGCCAATCCCATCGCGATTATTCCACCAGATGGCTCGTTAGCCGAGTTGACCTCCGATAACCTCGGTGTCTTCGCGCCGAACACTTCGTATACGTTGACGGCCGGCGTGGGTTTGGATTCGATTAGCTCCAATACTATGAGCGTTGGTCTGGCGCTGGGCTCCGGCGACCCCAGCCTCATAGATGTCTTTCCGGTCAATAGCACGGCATCTTTTGCCTCTGCTATGATCAACGGAACCGCTTTGTCCAATGACGTTTTGTTCTATGAGACAATTACCCTCGATACTGATATAGACCCCGGCTTAGTGGGTCAATCGATTAATGTGTCGCTTCTCTTTGACAGCGACAACGAATTCGGCCGTGAAGCATTATTCGATAATGTCAGCCTGTCCGATGCGTCGGACGTACCCGAGCCCGGCAGCATTGCCCTGGTTGCCCTCGGGTGCATGGTGTTGGCGAAGACACGCCGGGCGCGCCGTCTCGGTCTGGATTCCAAGCGCGTACGGTGAATCGCCCCGGAACGAATCGTGAGGAAACCAACAAGCTCGGCCGCCATCAGGTGCGAAATCCGGCCGCTCATGATTTCACGATCAGAGTTCATCTAATCCGAGGCTTTGGTCGATGGCTTTCGATATCTCACACAACAGACATGTGCGACGCGCAATAAGCTATGCTCTGCGGGTCCAGGTTTTAGATTCCACGAAGCCGCGGCGAGGTGAAGGCAGCGCACAAAAGGGTGGAACGGGAGCAGGTGACCAAGGCTCTGATCGACCTCGGCCAGTAGGCCCGGTATAACCAACTCCGCCAGCAGGTCATGGATGAGACCGAGTGTTCCAAAGCGGATCGCTCAACTGGCCATTGCCGGCGCTTACCGGCAAGGCTCCATGGTGCAGGCCGACGGACAGTATCGGTTGCCGCTTTGAGTCTTGCGACTTTGCGCGTGGTCGCGCCGGCGCAGACCCTGCCCCGCGGGGAGCGGGGGCCCGAGGTTGGCGACGGATCTGCAGCCCAGACCTGTTCCTCATCGAACGGCCGATGATTGGAGTATTCCATTTCTCGCTCGCGGTTCGCGGTCATCACATCGCGATACCTTCCACCTCATCGCCTGGCCGGAGGCAGCAAGTTCGACTTCAGGGATTGACCTTTCCCGGCAACCGATTATGCTGTATCACTACCGTCCGGCTAATGAGAGCGTCGTTGCTGGCAAGTGCTTTTCTTGCTGAGATTTGAACGGGCTTTCGGCTTGCCGCGATTTGAAAACTGGCGGGC
>Ga0116129_1001921_pt1 | contig 10985 bp, 12 predicted proteins | sample June2015DPH_17_2_FD_89732 | JGI IMG/M metagenome (GOLD analysis project Ga0116129, IMG submission 89732) | Peatland microbial communities from SPRUCE experiment site at the Marcell Experimental Forest, Minnesota, USA - June2015DPH_17_10 | ecosystem: Environmental > Terrestrial > Soil > Wetlands...
AATCTCACTGAGCGGCGTTCGATGAGCGCGACATTTGAACCAAGAGAGGTGGAGAAACCATTCCGTCAACGGTGGTTGCGAATGACGCTTCAGCTTGTTGTGCGTTGTCCGGCGCGATTCAGTGTCGCGATACTCCTCCTGGGTTGTCTCGATGCTTCCGCTGTCAGGCTACTGTCGGGCATCACTGCGCCGATATACACCGTGTATCGCGGTGAATGATATTGATGTGGCGCGAGCGTTGGCGGAGGTGCACGCCGAGCTGATTCTGGTGCACCCTTTTCGGGACGGCAATGTCCGCCTGGCGCGTTTGCTCGCCCTGCTGATGGCATTGCAGGCGGGACTACCGCCTTTGGACTTCAGCCCCTTGGCCGGTCGTGGTAAACGAGCCTATATCGTGAGTATCCATGCGGCAATGAACCACGACTATGCGCCGCTGACCACGAATTTCGAACGCGTTATCGGGCGCTCGCGGCGACGCGCCGCTTCCAAAGCGCGATAAACGCCGCAGCATCGGCAGGTGCTTTCCTGCCTTTAGCGAAGGGCGTACGTATCCCTTCAACCGCGGATGATGATTGAGCCGAGACGCGCAAAGCCGCCTTTCGAGCCGAAGCCTGTTTTAGGTAAGGGTTGGACTGTTTTAGCGTCATGCCGCAGATGATACGCGGGAGATGATCGATAAGAAATGACGGGTGATACAAAGTTCGCGTTCAAATCCGTCTTATCCCATATCTACCTGCCTGCCAGATTGTCGTACAAACACGGGTCGTAGCGAGTCTGCGAACCCCGGGTTGGGAGTAGTACATTACTTGAAGCCAATTAGGTCGTTGTACTTCGGGCGGAATATGAACCCTCGACGGAGGTTCTCTCCAAGGGGTGAGTGCTATTCGGAGCTGACATGCGCGAAGATATGTACAAAGTTATCGTTGAGCGGCCACGGCGCGGAAAAGAAGGTTACGCGGCCGCCGCCCGATTACGTAGGGATTTTGAGGGGCCGACGCGGCTCGGTATGCGCGCCGGTTATGGCTACCGTCGTCTTAACGAGAACCTAGCCCCACTGCGTCGCTACCTGCACGCACAGACAGGGCGCCCCTGGAACAAAGTGTTCAGTGAAATCTGTGCCGGCATCGATCGGCGCAACACCGTACAGCAGCACATTCATCAACACATCCGCGACTTTATAGCGATAGACGTTGATGTTCGTGGAGGTCAATTGATCGATCTTGAAGCACGTTGGGGATTTCGCGGCGGCGGCTCCGTAATATATCAAGGTCTCTATGTGGACCCGCGCACGGGACTGATTCGGCCGAACAAGAACTATCGTGCCTGGCGTCATGGTATCGCGGAGCACCGCAGGCGTGAACAGGCCGAGGTCGCAGCCCGTCGTCGCAAAGTAGATGAGAGCACTTATCTTCTTCTGTTGAATGAAATCTGGTTCAGCGTCGAGGTTGATGTGCTGCCCGAGGGGCGGCTCGTGGATAGGCTCATCGACGGCAAGCTGCATAGGCAAATGACGGCGGAATCTCGGTATGACGTGGTACTACGGAAGAATGTCTCCAGGACCGGGCGGGCTGGATCGCAGCAGCGTGAGTATTTATACGGATCGAACGATCTCTATGCTGTGAGCAAGCGACAGATCTCGACACGAGAGATCAAAGCTCGCTGCCTGCGTTAACGACGAGGGGGTTTTCGGTGTTCATCTGTGCCGCCGGCGACATTCACGGAGCAATGGACCGACTGTATCAGGACGTGTTCAAGTTCGAGGTAGCGCTTGGCGTTCGCTTTGACTATGTCTTGCAGGTCGGCGACTTCGGGATATGGCCCGATCCGAGCCGGATCGACAAGGCAACACGCCATCATGACGGTGCGGGCGACTTTCCGGCCTGGCTCAAAGAGAATAGAGAGGTGCCGCGGCCAACCGCCTTCATCAAGGGTAACCATGAGGATTTCGCGTGGCTGGATACGCAAGACATGGAAGTGCTTCCCGGCCTGACCTATCTGCGCAACGGACACACGATCGATATCCGGAGTCAGGGTGCAGGCAGTCTTCGCGTGGGCGGTGTCGGCGGCTGTTATGGTCCGTCGGATTATTTACGCCGTTCCGATAGGCTTCAAGGTTACGCCAAGCGGCACTACACGGCGGACGAGATTGAACGGCTCGCGGACGCCAGCGGCGTGGATATTGTGCTGACGCATGACGCGCCAGCCGGTGTGCGTTTCGAGGGACATCGCCGGCGGGCGGGCTACATCAGCGAAGCGGCGGGCCTGGATGCGCTTCTGGCGCGGGTTCGGCCGCGTGTCTGCTTCTTTGGTCACCACCACACCCGAGTCGATGCCGAGGTGTCAGGTGTTCGCTGTATTGGTCTTAACAAGGTCGCTATGCCCGGAAACTTGGTCGCCATGGAGATGGAGCCTGGCGCGCGGGACTGGTCACTGCTTGGTGAATACACACAGCTATGAGAATTCGTGACTCGGACGGAGTACGCGATGATTCATCAAATAGAGCAGGCGCGGAGCGAGGAAGCATGTGAAATGACATTGCTCTATGCTCGCGGGCCGGTGCCGCGAACCCAGCGATTGAAGCAGCGACGCGGAGACACGCTAACCTATGAGAAACTACTCACATTGGACACCAATACGCCGACAGTGGCGTGACGTTGCGCGGATGATGCGACAAGACCGCGCCGGAAGAATCACACGGGGACCACGGCAATGAACCTCCCTGCTGCGGATCGCGCGCTCATCGAACCACAGAAGCTTCGTGATTATCTGCTGTCCACTGAACATCCCGTCGGACGGTTTAAAGCCGCCTTTTTCGGCAGGATGGGCTATTCCAGGCAAGGTTGGCAGCGACTTCAAATGGACATATTGCAACTCGCTCGACTTGGCATCGCCGTGGAGGGCCAAATGAGTAACTTTGGGCAAAAATACGAGGTCAATGGTATCTTGCGGGGACCATCCGGACGGGAAGCCAGGGTGACGACGATTTGGATTGTGAAAAGCGGTGAAGACTTCCCGAGGTTGGTGACAGTCTATCCAGGAGATGGCCAATGAGGTTCCACGAATTGGAAACGGTGGTTCTGGAGCGTGACATTCCCGAACGCGGACTTCGCAAGGGCGATCTTGGGGCGGTCGTCGAACTTTATGAGCCCGACGGGTTGGAGGTCGAGTTCGTCAGGGCCTCTGGCAAAACGCAAGCTCTGGTGACGTTGCACATTAACGATGTTCGCGGCGTTCGAGACGAGGATTTAGTGTCTGTGCGGTCCATCGCGCTCGGTGCAGCCTAATCTTAGTCGGATCTGCCAGCCAGGAATGCGACCAACTGAGATTTGACGTACCAGGATTGTGGCTTAGTGAGCCTGGGAAGGGGTCGGCGAGACGCTGCAAGCGATTGATTTATAAACCCCTGGAGATCTTGCGAGGCAGCTGAAAGTCCGCATGCCGCAAGCTCCATTGTCTCCCTCGCCGATACCCAAATCGGGTAGTAAGATACCCAAAATGGGTATTAAGCAGCGGAACCTAACTAGTCACCCACCAATAAGCTCCGGCGTCGCCGACGCACTGTTTACGAAGGTACAGCAGCGCGTCTTGGCTGTACTGTTTGGAAATCATTCACGTAGTTTCTACACGAATGAGTTGATCGCCTTGGCATGCTCGGGGTCCGGTGCAGTTCAGCGTGAACTCGCCCGGCTAGAGGCCGCCGAGCTAGTGACAGTCAGACGCGTGGGAAATCAGAAACACTATCAAGCCAATGCATCGGCGCCCATATTCGAGGAACTTCGTGGTTTGGTATTGAAGACATCGGGCCTGGTGGATGTTTTGCGAGCAGCTCTCGCCACTAGCGGCGCAGATCGATCAGGCGTTCATATACGGTTCCATCGCGAAGGGTAAGGACACCGCGGAAAGCGATATTGATCTCATGGTGACTAGCGAGAAGCTCGCGTATGCCGATCTATTTGCAGCTCTTGAGCCTGCTACCCAGCGGCTGCAGCGTACCGTAAATCCAACCTTGTATACGCCAATCGAATTCGACAAACGGATTCTGGACGACAACGCGTTCGTCAAGCGTGTAATGGCGCAACCAAAACTGTGGGTGATCGGAGTAGATCGTGGCCACGCCGCTTGAGAATTTGAGCGGCCGTGGCAGACCGCTTCAAAAGGAAGCGCCCGACGCGAAGGAATTCGCAGGCTTAAGGTGAATGGCACTTAGATAAGCCCGTAGCACTATAAATGTCCATATCTACGCACTCGCTCTCGAGCCTCGGCCCGCGGTATTTTCAGCCATGGATAGGGCTTGGGTCGACGTTTTCGGGCACGCGGCTCTATACGCCCGGGCCGATTGCCGACTGTCGTTTGCGCGATGAGCCGGAACAAGGTGTCCGGATCGATGCTCAGATCGACGCGGTGCGCGGTCCATTCCGCCCACAACTGCACGGTGTGTTTGAAACTCAGTTGCCGCGGATGAACGCCAGCATCCAGAGCGGCCTGCGCCATCAGCAGCCGGATCAGATTATAGGCGAGCAGATGAACCCACAGCTCTTTCTCGATCATCCGCGGTGTCAGGCAGCGCAGGACTTCGACGCCGAGCGTGGTCTTGATGTTGCGCAGATCCAGCTCCGCGTTCCAACGCTGCGCGTACAACCGATCGAGCGCACTTTTTCTAACCTTGCGCGGGTTCAGCAAGGTGGTGACCAGGATTTGGCCATCGATCCACACTTCTCGTACCGTCAGTTCGTCAGGAAATTCATCGTATTGTTCCGCCGTCATCCACTCCGGTCGGGTCTTCGATTTCATCCAATGCACCAGGTGATCGCGTGCGCCAAGGGAGGTTCCGCGCCGAAAGTCGGTGTGGCGTGCACCGTTCTGTTCAAACAGCACGTCCACACCGGCTGCGATCATGGTCGCGACCACAAAATAATTGCAGTAGAACGCATCGGCAAGCATCACATCGCCTGGGGAAAAGGCGGCATCGAGCGTACGCAGCAGTCCCAGCTCGCTACTGCCTTTGCCGGCATGCGGGCCGATCGCCGCATCGATCACGGCGCCCGTCGCCAGACAAATCACCCCGACAACACGCGCCAGTGGAAAGCCGACTCCCTCGGCCTGGCTACTCGGTTGCGGATAGCATTCCTGGTTCTCCGGCGTATCGGGCATCGAGATCCCGGTGCCATCTACCAGCTTCACATGACGTCCTCTCCAGCGCCAGCCCGCCTTCGCCCGCGCGCTCACCAGTTCACCGACCGCGTGCGTCAAACCGGTCACCATCGATACGGGCAAGCGCTCCCGCGCTTTGCAATATCCGCCTCTTCACGCTCAAGCCTTCCGCACGGCGTTGCGCAGCCCAGCTGTTGACCGCTTTTTGGCACGAGCCATCGGCATCCAAAGCCTGCCGCATGAACATCGACAACGTCACCGTCGGTGGATACAGCCGCTCGCGATGCTCAGGCAGGTGCAACTCCGTCACGTCGAGCAACTCGGGGCCTGTAAGCAGATTGAAAAAGCCGACCGCATCGACCCGCTGCGCTTGTCGCCTAATTTGCTGTCGATGTTGCTCGGAATGAAACTCGGCATTACGCTCTCTCAAGGTTGGCCTCGGGGTTGGCTGGGTGGATGTGTGGTAACAAACATCCTACCAATCCCGGTCAACCTACCTCATACCTTTCAATCGCTTAGCCGAACGCGCTCATGCCGCTGCGGCCAAAGTAAGTGCCATTCGGCTTAAGGTGACTTGAAGGTCGATTTTCGATCCGGTTGATACTTTGCGACAATAGTCCTTCGGAAAAGGGAACTATGAAGAGGACGAGACTTATGGAAGAGCAGATGGTCAAGGTCCTCGCGAGGCGGACAAGGCACCGGTGTTGGTCTTGTCCTGACGGTAATAAAATCAGAGCCGTGTATGGCTCATAGAGTTCAGATCTCTGCCAACATGCTCAGCTGGCCGCGCTTGTGCGCTTGCTGCGGGGCGAATCCCGATGCGAATCTACGCGCAGCAGCGTCCCGCACGACAGGCGTTCGCGTCAAACACACTACCACCTCATCGTGGGAAGTTCCTTACTGCTCACATTGTATAAGGCACACAGCGACGTACGCTCGCGCATCTGCGTGGCTCTACGTCGGGCCGATAGTTGGACTGGGACTGTGGTGGCTTGTTGGACAAAACTACGACGATCAGCGTATCGGTTTCATCGTTGCCGGTGGCTCACTGCTACTTAGCATTTGTCTCTTCTACATAACACGAGTTCGCGCGAGAGCACTAATGTCAGAAAGTTGTGGCAGCGTGACGCCTGCGGTGCGTTACTTGGCATGGCACGGTAGCTTTCAGACGTTTGTATTCTCTAGCAAATCCTACATGGATCTCTTCCTCGCTGCCAATTCACGCAAGCACCGCTCTGATGTTGCGGAAGTTCGCCTGGGTGGCAGCAAATCCGGAGGCATGTTGTGGTGTTTGGTCGCGGGCGTATTGATATGGCGGTTGGCCTCTTATACAGGAGAGCACCAAACGACATCGACTCAGGTAGGTTCCAGCGTGCGAACAGAAAGTACGCCTGCGGGCTCTTCACCGGCCCAAGGGCGTTTGTCAAAGACGAGACCCGTGACAAAGCACAAGACGCGAGCGCATGATCAAAACGTTGCAGGTTCAAATATCGACGGCGCCGCCGAGTTTCAGAAAGGGGAGGCGCAAGAACCCGTGCCTGGATCGGACAAAGGAACTATTCAGGATATGTTGGCGCCCGTAAGAATCCGAGATCCGCAGGCCGCCCAACACATTGCGTCCTATTGCGCTGCACCTACCGCTTCCGCCACCGTGCACGATTTGGCAGAGGCAGCATGCCAACGCGGCGAGATCGGCGCCTGGAAACGACTTGTAGAAGGAAACGAATTTCCCGCACTCGATGAAAGCACACGCCAGAAATGCCGCGAGCCACCGTTCCCTGATAGCGGAAGACTGCGGTGGTCGATGAGAGACACCGGGTGGGCTGGTTTGGAGTGTGGAATAAGTTTGCGCAGATTGAGTAGCTTCCATTGCAACGCAGGGAGATGCTGGAGGTGATTGAATGGCATCAATTCCCATGCCGGCTCGGCACGCACGAGTGATAGTAGAAACTCGCGATGCGATGTGCTCAATGCACGGGGTAATTGCGCTATCAAGTGTTCTTGGGTTTCCTTGAGTAGATCTAGAGCTACTCCGTCGCGCGTCATGCCGGCGAATTCGTTTGTGAAGGCCGGCTCTAACGATAGAAGTTTAGGGAATAGAACCTCGTGAACTGGGCGATTGTGACCCGCAAGGTATGCAACGAAACAGTCCACGAATGAAGGTTGCCAGCCAAATCGCTCGATCATTTTCAACGCATCGAAGATATCGCGAGGATGTTGCCGATCCATTGCGGCGACCAGTTTGCCGCCATACAGTTCTGCGGTATCGAGAACGGGTAGGGTGATATCCGTTGTGAAGATGTCTTGCGCGGTGGAGATGAGCGGCCTCTGGACTACGGGCAGCACGGTCCCTCGAAAGACGAAGTTGACTTCCACCTTAACCCGAACCCCGTTCCCTTCGATGACAAGTTTGACCTCGTCGCCGCCCTTCGTGGTTGGCAAATCCGCTCGATGGCCCATCGCTGAAATCGCGGACTTGATACTTTTCAGGTCGGCTGCAATGGCCTTCAGTGCAGCCTCCGGGGTTGGAAAGGATGGAATCGCGTACGAAAGCACACGCGAATTAGTACGCCCCTTATCCGATGCATAAACCGCGTTTTACTCAATTAAGCCCCAAATAAGCGGCATAAAATATAATAAAGTAATAAGTATTTATGCCCCTTAATAGGTATAATAACACCGCAAATGTAATTTAATGCTTTTTTTGAGGTGCGTTTTGGGCCTAAGCAATGCTCTCACGGATGACGCCGCTCTAGAGGCGTTCGGCACGCGCATCGCCGCCGCGCGGCTGCGGCGCAACTTGCCCCAGGTGGCGCTCGCCCGGGAAGCGGGCGTGTCGCGCAACACGGTGGATCGGCTCGAGCGCGGCATCAGCGTAGACCTCAAGTTGCTTGTGCGGGTGTTGCGCGCGTTGTCGTTGCTCGATTCTTTTCTTGCCGCCATCCCGCCCGATGAGCCGAGCCCCATGGCACTACTAGAGGCTCAGGGTCGCAAACGCCGGCGTGCACGTGGCGTGGCGGTCGCAGCATTCGCGCGCAAGATGACGCCGTGACTGAGCTTGCTGAGGTACGGCTGTGGGGTCGCCGCGTGGGCGCGGTTGCACTCGCTGACACTGCCGCGACGGCGCGCTTTGAGTACAGCGTGGATTTCGTGGATTCCGGCCTTGAGGTCGCGCCTTTGATGATGCCGCTGTCGACCGCGGTATATCAATTTCCGGCCCTAGGCCGGGATGCCTTTCATGGGTTACCGGGGCTATTGGCTGATAGTCTTCCGGATCGATTTGGCAGCACGCTCATCGATGCATGGCTTGCTACCGAGGGGCGCTCGGCGGCCAGCTTCGGGCCGATCGAGCGGCTCTGCTACATCGGTGCGCGAGGCATGGGTGCGCTCGAATTCCGTCCCGTTAAAGGCCCCAGGGCTCGTAACAGTGAGAAGCTCCGGCTCGACGCGCTGGTCTATCTTGCCTCCCAGGTCCTTGAGCACCGACACGATCTTCAAGCGTCTTTCGCTCCCGGCTCTGTGCACGCGGGGCTTACCGAGATTTTACGCGTGGGCACCTCGGCCGGCGGAGCGCGCCCGAAGGCGCTCATTGCGTGGAACCGCGATACTCTCGAAGTGCGTTCCGGTCAGGTGTCCGCCCCGGAAGGCTTTTCCTACTGGCTGTTGAAATTCGACGGCGTGAGTGGGGCGGGGGATCATGAACTCAAGGACCCCAAAGGGTTCACGCGCATTGAATATGCCTACAGCCTCATGGCTCGCGACGCGGGCATCGAGATGGCCGAATGCCGGCTCCTCGAAGAAGGACCCCGCAAGCATTTCATGACTCTGCGCTTTGACCGCACGGCGTCGGGCTCCAAGCTACACATGCAGAGCCTGGGTGCGCTTGCGCATCTCGATTACAACCAGCCGCGCGCACACTCCTATGAGCAGGCCTTCCAAGTGCTGTTCCAGCTAGGGCTCAAGGCGGCTGCCCGCGAGGAACTCTACCGACGCTGCGTCTTCAACCTCATCTCGCGCAACCAGGACGATCACGTCAAAAACATCGCCTTCCTAATGGACGAACGCGGCCACTGGAGACTTTCGCCGGCCTACGATTTGACCTACGGCTACGATCCAACAAACCTCTGGATGAGCCAGCACCAGATGAGCGTGAATGGTAAGTTCGACGGCTTCACGCGCGAGGACCTGATGAAGCTTGCGGACACGGCCAGTCTTTCAAGCACTACCGCGGTCGACATCATCCAGGAAGTTGGGCGCGCGGTAGGCCGGTGGGAGGAGTTCGCCGCGGCGGCGGGGGCTCCCGAGGATTACGTGCAGCAGATCAAGGCGAATCACCGCCTACAGCTTGTAAGTCTTCCCTAGTGGTTTCGGCGGGCCGCCATAGGGTCATCCCGTGGCATCGCTCAAGGCCCGCAACGCGCGGCGCCACGAGCCGGGCGTCGCTCCCACGACGCGACGGATACACCGGACTGAATCCCGAGGAAGTGGAGGGTCGATTGACGACGGTCTATGAGCGCGTGCTCACGACCACGGTCGACAATATCCAATATCTCGAATCCACGACGGTGAATGGACAGGCGATCGTGAAGATCTTCCTGCAGCCCCATGCGAGCCTCGATACGGCGAACGCGCAGGTCACCGCGATTTCGCAGTCGATTCTGCGTCAGCTGCCCCCGGGCACCTTGCCGCCCATCATCATCAACTACAGCGCCTCGAGCGTGCCGATTCTGCAGCTCGGTCTTTCCGGGAAAGGGCTCTCCGAGCAACGGCTCAATGACCTCGGTCAAAATTTTCTCCGTACCCAACTGGTCACGGTACCCGGCGCCGTCGTTCCGTACGCTTATGGTGGCAAGCAGCGCCAGGTGATGATCAACCTGATTCCGCGCCTGATGCAGGCGAAGAGCGTATCGCCAACCGACGTCCTCAACGCGGTGACCAATCAGAACCTCGTATTGCCCTCCGGTACCGTCAAGATCGGGCAGTTTGAGTACGACACGTCGACGAATGCGAGTCCACGGACAGTCAAGGAGCTGAACGAGCTGCCGATTAAGGTGATCGGTAACACGGTGATCTATCTGAGCGATGTTGCGACCGTGAGCGACGGCTATGCGCCACAAACCAATATCGTGCGCCAAGACGGCCGACGCGGCGTCCTCATAAGCGTCCTGAAGGCCGGCACGGCTTCAACGATCGACGTCGTCAACGGCATCCGACAGACTCTGGTGCGGGCGGCGCAGACCCTCCCGCCGAGCTTCAATATCAAGGCGCTCAGCGATCAGTCGATCTTCGTGAAGAGCGCGGTGAGCGGCGTGGTTCGCGAAGCGGTGCTTGCGACCGTACTGACCGCGGCGATGATTCTTCTGTTCCTCGGCACCTGGCGAAGCACTCTCATCATCGCGATTTCCATTCCAGTTTCGATCCTGAGCTCAGTCATCGCGTTTAGCGCCGTGGGACAGACGATCAACATCATGACACTGGGCGGTCTTGCGCTGGCAGTCGGCATTCTGGTCGATGATGCGACAGTCACGATTGAAAATATCGAGCGTCATCTCGAGGAAGGGGCCCCCCTCAAAGATGCCATTCTGCAAGGCGCGGCCCAGATTGCAATTCCCGCGCTCGTTTCAACACTGTGCATCTGCATCGTATTTCTGCCGATGTTCTTTCTGGGTGGGGTCGCTCACTACCTGTTTGTCCCGCTTGCCGAGGCCGTGGTGTTTGCCATGATCGCCTCCTATATTGTCTCCCGAACGCTGGTCGCCACGATGGCACTGTATCTGCTGAAGGAGAAGACGGAGAGCACCGGCCCCTCTCGCAATCCGCTTGTTAGATTTCAA
>Ga0116129_1001922_pt1 | contig 10982 bp, 7 predicted proteins | sample June2015DPH_17_2_FD_89732 | JGI IMG/M metagenome (GOLD analysis project Ga0116129, IMG submission 89732) | Peatland microbial communities from SPRUCE experiment site at the Marcell Experimental Forest, Minnesota, USA - June2015DPH_17_10 | ecosystem: Environmental > Terrestrial > Soil > Wetlands >...
ACAGGGCTCCAGCCCGCGCGGTTACCCGCCCAGACCGCCTGTCAGCTACTCGATCAAACCGGTTACTATCGAGGTGGAATCCTCCTCCACTGGCAACACGCGCCTTCGGGGCGCACTGGCTTTACCAGCCGGAAATGATGTACGCATTGATGCTGCTTTATTTTATTGCGGCCGGCGCCGGCCCGGTTTCCGTCGATCAGCTTCTGAAGCTCTGGATTGGCTAAGTGAGAACATGGGCTTGCGACTTTAGCGTCTGCCGCGTTGCGCCCCGACTTTATTCGTCGATGTAGGCGCAGGTCGCTTCGAGATCACGCCGCGAGCGCGGCGTGCAGCGCATGCTCATAATATCCTCTTTTCAGAGTTTTCTGATGCAACAATGTTTGGTCCGCGGCGCATAGCGGAACACTGGCATTCAATCGCGCGAACGAGACCGGCAACCACGTTTGGCTTGCGGCTGGGCACAACAATCACCGAGATCGCCGACGATGGTCTCGTTCAGTAACGGAACTTAAGCGAGCCGCGGTCTACCCCGCTGGTCACGACACAAATTGGCGACCGATAGAGCGGGGCTACGAATTTTGTATCCGGCATGTCGTCGCGCAGCTTTGCAAAAAGTGGCTCGACTCCAAGATCGAGCCAGACCCCAAAGCTATGGTCGTGATGGGCCGGAAGAAACAGCCGCGGCTGGAACAGCTCAATGAGCGCCATCGTATCCGGGATCTGCCGTTCCGCGACGGCGTGAGGCTGATAGGCTACGATCGCGATATCGGCGGGGCCGAGTTCTTGGGCCATGCGGCGGTCACCGTCGGTGATCGGGCCCGCACTGCCGACGCCGACGATCTTGAAGCCGTTCCGCAGCACGAGACCGAAGGCGAGTGTGCCCTTGTCGATGACATCCGGTGAAAACGTACCGCGCGACCTGACCTCCTTCGTGTGGGCCGCCTCCTCCGGCGTATCGGCTCGCGTCTCGATTTTGTACACATTGGCATAGGCCTCGACGAGCCCATCCTGGATCGTGCTGTGGCGGGCGAGCGCGACGTGGACCGTCAGGTCGCCAAACTTAAGCACCTCGCCTCCCTTGGCGATGATGGCCTGTTCCGGGGGAAGGCCAAGCTTGATTGCCGTTTCAATGGTGATCGGTGCGCCCACGACCTTTGCACCGGTCTGGCGGGCCACCGGCACGACATCCGACATGTGGTCGAAATGGCCATGGCTCAGAAAAATAACATCGGCCTTTTTGACGTCTGCTACCGTGAAACCGATGGGTCGACTACGCGACACGCGGTCATAAAACGTATCCAGCAAATAGATTTTGCCGCCGAACGCAATTTCGTAATTGGCGTTGCCCAACCAACGGACCACCGCAGTCTCGGACGATGCCGGCAACATCGGACCGCCCGTCAAAGCCGGGACAGTGCTGTCGCAGGCGTCCTTGGCATCCGCTCGCACCGAGAGTGGCCAGAGTGCGAGAGCGAGCGCCAAGACCGAGGTCAGCTTTGTTGAAGTGTCCATAGGCAGTTATTCCAGATTATCGCGTGGCTCGTTTGTTCATGCCTCGTGCGAGGCGCAAGTTCGTCGTACGGCATCCGTAAGGGGGTGAAACGGCAAGGCCGAGGCCCGGGTCGTCCACAGGGTCAACGGATAACGGGACCTTGCTCGACAAGCCCGCACTTGGTCGCGTCGATCAACGCGGCGCCAATCGCAAGCTATTTGGATTCTTCCACCTGTGTCGTGATTACGGGTCCTTCGCCGATGAGAAGTATCGTGGTGTCCTCATCCTTGGCGCCATCCCAGTGCACGCCCTTGGCGAGGTCCGTGACGAAAGTTCCGGCCTTCATCGGGACCGTGAGGTTCGCCGGGTCGAACCTGTTGCCGGTGCCGACCCACCAGGTACCCGAGAGCACGGTGATGAAGCGATCGTTTGAGTGGAAATGCGGACGGCTGAAGTTGCCCTTGTACCATGTGAGCATTTGCACATAGAGGCCCGGTTTGTCCGGATCGCCTGCCAGTGTTGCCACCCGGTTGTCGCCGTTGTCCTTCCAAGGAATTTGGTCTGGCGTCATGAGGGTGAGGGCGGCCGGATCGCCGCCGGCGTAGGCGCCGGCGGTCTTCGGAACCTCGATATTGGTCGCGGGGCCATAGCCGGCGATCAGGTAAGCGCCGGTTTCGTCCTTGGTCCCGTCCCAATGCACCTTCAAGGCGTGGTCGATCGAGAACGACCCCTTCGGCAACCGCGTGGCGTGCGCCGGGTCCACCACCGGTCCGGTGCCCCTCCATCCGGCTCCTTCGATCACCGTGATGAAACGGTCGTTCGGATGATAGTGGGCGTTGCCGAATCGGTTGGGCCTGAATTTATTGATGTAGATGTACAGCCCGGGCTTGTTCGGATCGCCGTACAGGATCGTCTGGTTGGTGGCAACCTGATCGGTCGGGTCGCGCCATTGGAACTCGTCAGGAGTCTTGTAGATGACGGCCGCCGGGTTGAGCTCGGCGGCATGGCCGGCGGTCCCAAGGCTCGCGGCCATCACCATGCAGGTGAGAGCGAGACGCAACGGGGCAAAGCAATCCCTCATATTCCACTCTTTCTTGACCGGATACGGACCAGCTTGACCGAGTGCCGACCGGCGCCAACCTGGGCGCCGCGTTCGGACACCGTTACATCGGCAGCGACCTGATTACATCGGCAGCAGCCCGATCGCCTTCTTCAGATCGTCGTAGGGCTTCGGGCCGAAGCCGTGCGCTGGCGCGATCGTCTTCACGTCGAGATTGCGCACCGTGATGACCCGGTACAGGTCGATTGCTTGCTCCGGCGTGCGTACGAAATCCCGAGGATCGTTACCCTCCGGCGGATTGTACCCGTCGCCCCAGAACACGAGTCCTTCCTTCGGCATATAGACGATAAGATTGGCGACGTTATGGCTGGTGCCCTTCATGTGATATATTTCGATGGTCCTGGTCCCATCGGTCAGCACCTTCTTGTCGCTCACGGTTTCAAAGGTCGCAGACCTGGGTGATTTCGACAGCAGATCGGGTGCGAGCGTCCGCGGTCTCGCCCACGCTTTTTCGAAGAATGGCTTGTTGGTCTCGTGGGTGACGACGGTCGCGCCCTGCGCCACGTAGGTGCGCAACCCGCCGGCGTGGTCGTAATGCGCATGCGTGTTGATGACGTAGCGAATCGGCTTGCCGGGAATGACCTTCTTGATCTCCTCGATGACGGCCAGCGAGCGCGCTTCGCTGCCGATGCCTTCAACGACCACGACATGATCGGCGAACTCGACGGCCCAGTTGTGGGCGTTCGGCGTGCCAAAGTACCATACGCCATCGGCAAGCTTGTCCACCGTTACCCTCAGGGCTGGCGGGGCTGTGGTTTGCTGGACATTGGCCGGCACATCGACAGACACCGCCGCGTTGGGCCTTACCTCGCTTACCATGATGTCCAGGGTCGGATAACCGTCCTCGGTTTGCACGATGTGCCGCGGGAATTTGATCCCGCCGAAGTCGGCGTAGTCCGTATAGGCGATCTCGATCGGATAATCGCCGACGACTTCATTGGTCGACAGGTAGCTCACTTTCTCGACCAAATGCTGCGCGTTGAGCGTCGCGTGCACGTCCCGGCCATTGATGCTGACCGTGACGGTGTTGCCGTCCAGATGTCCCGCATTGGCGATGGCGGCTTTGATCACGCCGTGCGGTGTGGTCCATAATTGAAGCGACCGGTCTGCGACCGCGCCGGGATTGGGAGCGGCTTGGACACCGGCTTGGGCACCCGCCTCCTGCCAGGCAAATTTGCCGCTGACGACCGAAACCGTACGCTGGTCCGCCGCAACCGGCTGCGCCCCGCCGCCGCGTGGCGGGTGCTCGCCTTGCGAACGCACCTGAACGAGACGCATCGCCGGCGTCTGGTAGTTGATTGCGGCACTGTAGCTACGCTGCACGAAGCGCGGCCAGCGCTCCCCGGGCTCGAAGGCCTGCCCGAAGCTGAACACGCTGCCGCTGCCCGTGTACTGGATCGAGTTCAAGCCGGCGACTCCCATCGCGTCGGCGGCGACCGCGAGCCCGGTACTCTGCTGCGCCTGGCTCGGCATCGAAAGCACGACGGCCAAGCTGGCAACGACTGTTCCACGAAAACCCATGGTCAGTTCCTCCCAGAACATTTTTATGATCGATCGCCTGCCTGATCATTGTTGGCCGCCAAGCGGGTTCTCGCACCGTAATCGTCGCGTACTTGATCCGAAGGCGCAAGTGCTATGCCAACGGTGCCATGCCGACAGCTGAGGTTCGCCGCCCCAGCGTTGGGTGCGGCTTCCGGCGGATCGGATCACCGCTCGTTCCGAACGACCGCGACGCATGTGATGTCGTCGGACTGGGGTGCACCCTTCGCGAACTCTGCCACACGTTTGATGACGTGCTCTACCACGCTGCGTGCCGAATGGCCGCGTATCTCGAGAATCGCCTGCTCAAGACGCTCCATGCCGAACTGGGCGGATTGGGCGTTTTCGGCTTCGGTCACGCCGTCGGTGTAGAGCAGCAGCATGTCGCCGGGCGCCAGCGCGATCAAGCGCGGCACGTAGCTGATGTCATCGATAATCCCGAGCGGAGGACCGCAGTTGTGCAAGGTTTCGCACGTGCCTTCACCTCTGCGCAGGACCAGGGGCGGATTGTGACCACAGTTGCAATAGCTCATCGTTCCGGAGGATCCGTCGATCACGCCGCAGAATAGAGTCGTGAACATTTCTTCCCGATTGTTGGCGACCAGCAGGTTGTTAGCCGCTTTAATCTCTGCCTGAAGGTCTTGGCCGGAACGGACCACCAGCCGCATGACCGTTTGCGTAATCGCCATGAACAGCGACGCCGCAACGCCTTTGCCGCAGACGTCGCCGATGGTGATCACGACCCGGTTCCCGTCCAGCTTGACGAAGTCGTAAAGGTCGCCGCCGACTTCGCGCACCGGTATCATGTCCGCGAAAATATCGAGCTCGCTTTCGGCGAAGTCACTCGCCTGCAGGTTCGGCAGCATGGCCCGCTGAATGGCAGCGGCGCTCGCCATCTCCGCCTCTTGGGCGCGCTTCTGAGCGATCTGCTCGGCCATAATGCGGTCGGCGACGACAAGGCGATAACTGATGATGGCGCCGAGCGCGGCCAGCGCGGTCAATAGGGGCTCGACCAACGGCACCGCCAGCGCGCCTCGAAACGCAATCGTCGCGCCCGCACTCCAGGCTGCCGCAATGCCAAGGAAGGCAAGCACGGCTCCCGTGGGCCCGAGCGCAAACGCGGCCGCGACCGCAAGCCCGGCCAGCGCGAACGATGCGACCCCGGTGCTGAAGCGGTCGAATTCGGTCAGCGGGTCGCCCCGGATCAAATTGTTCACCGCCGTGGCCTGGGCGTACACGCCGGATATCGAATCGCGGGTGAAGGTCTGCCCGGCCGCCGGCGCCGTCAGCGCACAGCGCTCCGCGCGCGCACCCTCGGGCGCGGTGGCATAACGCTTGGAGGTTATTTTTCGATCTTCGACGTCAAGCACCGTGCCGATCAGCACAACCTTGCCGTCGAAATGGCGGCGGAAGAAGTCCTTGTCGTCCTTTTCGGCACAAGCGCGTAGGTCGGCGAGCGAGAAAGTCGGGATGTCGTCGGCGCCGCCCGCGAAGTTAAGCGTGATCGTGTCCGCCACGGCGCCCGCGCTTGCGAGTTTCGCAGACGCCGGTGCACCGGTTGCGCGCGCGGCAAGCTCCGCCGCCATCGACGGCACCGGCTCGTCATCGACCGTGAATACGAGCGGCATCCGACGGATCACGCCGTCGGGATCGTCGTACACGTTCAGCGCCCGAATGTTACGTCCGAACCCGACTGCGGCGCGCTGGCCGGGCGAGGGCAGCACCGGAGCGTCCTGATGCTGGACCTGGCCGAGCACGACCTTGCCGGCACGCGCGCCGAGCGCAAGCGCACGCAGATAGTCGCGGTCGAAGCCGCGCAGGCGGGCGCCCAGGGTTTCGTCGCCGAACGGCACCGCTGATTGCTCGATTGTGGTCGGGAATACGATGTCGAAGCCCACAACCTTGGCGCCTCCGTCGATGATCGCGGTCAGCACGCGACCGATCTCGGGCGTCCAGGTGACGCTCGGACTGCCCTCGAACGGCGGGGTCCTGAAGGTTTCCTCATCGAGCGCGAGCACGACCGCGGGCGAGGACGCCGGCGGGTGCGCATCGCCGAAGGCGCGCCAGCGCATCATGGTCAGCAAGTCGATCGAGAATCCCCGCAACCGGTCGAATGCGGGGGAGGCGGCGAGGAGACCTGCGGCAAGTGCAATCAGGACGCCTGCTGCCGCTGCGCACAGGCGAACGGGATCCATGGACGCCCGGCGGCCGGACGGGGCTATTGGAAGCGCAACAGACGGCTGACGACCGGTGCAGTGCCGGACTTGGCCTTCGCGTCGATCTGGAACGTCAATTTGTGGGTGCCGATGCTCGCATCATAGATTGCGCCCCGGGTGAGGCTTACATTGACCTTGGCCAGATCGTAGAAGCGGGTCGCCGCGACGGCGTCATCGATCTCGAACGTGTGCCGTTCGCCCGGGCGATCGATTCGCTCGATAAGCAGAGTGCGGTCCTCTTTTGCCAAGGTCTTGGGGAGCTGGACCATCGGGGTCCTCGCAAAGAGCGTCGGTTGGATGTCCGCGCTCTGAAGCCGGAACGCGCTGGCGGCGCTTTTGCTCGCCTGCTGGGAGCTCAGTCGCATCTTGCCGCCGTCACAGGGGACTTTATCCCGGACGATTTGGCCGTCCCGGACATCGCTGCGCTCCGAGCCCACAGTCACCGTGCCGCCGGTGATGGTCTCGTGTTCACAGGACTTGAGATAGCTGAGAACGAGAACGTCGCCGGGATCGAGCTTGATCACCTGGCCCTTGCCGACATAGTCCATGAACTCGATGCCGGCAGTGGCGCTTTTCACATCCTCCGCCAGCGCGGTTGGGACCAGCGGCGGTGGAACATGCGCCGAAACCTGAGACGCAACAGCGATGACGGCAGCCACGGTGGTCACGACGAGCGTCTTGAGCGCCATTAAACCGTCTCCATAGACTGGAAAGCCTCTTCTCAGCAGCGTTTAACATAGTCGGCAAGAGTTTTCATAGTGTTATGAAGGCGCACCCGTGGCCTCCCTCCAACCCGCGCACGCACCTTTCAATGCACACGGCTTTCCACAGGCGCATTCTCGCGAGATCCCGCGCGCCAGATCGCCGGTACCTTGTTAGGGTTGCGGGCGGGGGCTTCCGATCCTGATGGTACGAGTCTGACCAGCTACCGGGAGCAAATCCGAGTGTGGCAGCGCTCGGTAAGGCTAGATTTCGACCTGCCCACCGAGCTCGATCACGCGGTTCGGCGGAATGCGATAGAATTCGGTCGCCGCGAGCGCGTTGCGGTGCATGGCCTCGAACAGCGCACATCGAATGCGGCCGAGCTGCGAATGCTTGTCGGCCACGATGGTGACCCGTCCAACGAAGAACGAGGTATCCATCATGTTGAAGTGCAGGCCCTGTGCCGAGCACATTTCGAGCAGTCGCGGCACGTTCGGCCGCTCCATGAATCCGTAATGCGCGACCACGGAATGGAAGTTGCCGCCGAGATGGGCGACCTCCAGGCGTTGGTCATGGCTAACCCGGGGAATGTTCTCGGTGGCCACATGCAGCAGCACGATGCGCTCGTGCAGCACCTTGTTGTGCTTGAGATTGTGCAGCAACGGCACCGGCACGACGTCGACCCGGCTGGTGAGATAGATGGCGGTGCCCGACACGCGCGTCTTGGCTTGGACCTGGGCGATGAAATCGTCGAGCGGCAGCGTATCGCGCTCGAGCTTGCGCAACAGTGCGCTGCGGCCGAGCCGCCACGTGTACATGGCGGTGAACACCAGCGCGCCCACCACCAGCGGCACCCAGCCGCCCTCGACCACTTTCATCATGTTGGCGGCCACGAAGGACAGGTCGACGATCATGAACAGTCCCGCGACCACGATGCTGAGCGGCAGGCTCCAGCCCCACACCTCGCGCATGGCCAGGAACATCAGCACCGAGGTCAGGAACATGGTGAGCGACACCGCGATCCCGAAGGCGGCGGCGAGATTGTCCGATGAGCGGAAGCCGAGCGCGAGACCGATGGTGAGCACCATCAGCACCCAATTGACGAAGCCGACATAGATCTGCCCGTAACCCTCCGACGAGGTCTGGGTGATGTGCAGGCGCGGGCACAGGCCGAGTTGGATCGCCTGGCGGGTCATGGAAAACGTACCGCTGATGATGGCCTGGCTGGCGATGATGGTCGCCACCGTGGCGAGCACGACGAGCGGCACCTGCAGACTAGCCGGACACAGCACGAAGAATGGATTGGCGCCCTCCGCGACCTCGCCGTCGACCACCACGGCGGCCTGGCCGGCATAGTTCATGAGCAGCGTCGGCAGCACCAGCCCGTACCAGGCGAACCGGATCGATCGTGGCCCGAAATGTCCCATGTCGGCGTAGAGCGCCTCGGCGCCGGTGGCGCACAGGAAGACGCCGCCCAACACCAGGAAGCCGGTGAAGCCGTGGGTGAACAGGTAACCGAGCCCGTAACGCGGATCGAACGCCGCCAGTACGGCCGGGTGCCGCAGGATGCCGACAAGCCCCAACAGCCCGATGGTCACGAACCACACCGTCATGATGGGGCCGAACAGCTTGCCGATACGCGCGCTACCCTGGGGCTGGAGGGCAAACACGCCGAGCAGCACCACCACCGACAGCGGCACCACGTAAGGAGCAAACGAGGGTATCGGGCCCTTGATGCCTTCGAGCGCGCTCAGCACCGATATCGCCGGCGTGATGGCGCCGTCGCCATAGAGCAGCGCCGCGCCCAATATGCCGATCGCGATCACGCCCAAGCGCTCGCCGTGCTTGATGCCCAGCAGCGACATCAGGGCGAGGATGCCGCCCTCCCCGTCATTATCGGCACGCATGATGATGGCGACATATTTGATCGACGTGGTGATGATGAGCGTCCACACGATGAGCGACAGCATGCCGAGCGCGGTCTCCGCCGTCGCGCCGCCGCCCGCCCAGTCGAGCGCCGTCTTGAAGGTGTAGAGCGGGCTGGTGCCGATGTCGCCATAGACGACACCGAGCGCCCCGAGCGCGAGCGCGGCCAGGCTGCCGCCGTGAACGCGCCCGCTCGTTTCAGGATCGTGTGTGTCCAAACTGGCTACGCCTCCGGCGCCGAACGAACGCGCTTGCAGTGGCGCGGCGCCACGCCGCGCGCCCGCCGGCCCGCGATGCTATCAGTCCGCATGCACCTGATAACCTGACATGTTGACATGATGGTGACCCAGCGTCGACGCCCGTTGCCCTCGCGGCGCTATTTCGGCGCAACGCTCGTGATCCGCCATATGGTGCCGCCGACATCCTCCGATACGAACAGCGAGCCGTCCGGCGCCACCGTGACGCCGACCGGGCGGCCCCAGGCCGAGCTGTCGTTGACCACGAAGCCGGTGGCGAAATCCTCGTATTCACCGGTCGGCACGCCGTCCTTCATGACCACCCGGATCACCTTGGAACCGGTTCGCTTGTTCCGGTTCCACGAGCCGTGCTCGGCGGCAAACAGGCTGCCGCGATACGCGGCCGGAAACTGCTGCCCGTTATAAAAAGTGAGGCCGAGCGATGCCGAATGGGCCTCGAGCAACACGTCCGGAACCGTGATCTTGTCCTTGAGGTCGGGCCGTTCGCCCTTGTGGCGCGGGTCCTCGTTGGCGCCGATGTAGTACCATGGCCAACCGTAGAACGCATTCTCCCTCACGCGGGTGATGTAGTCGGACGGGACATCGTCGCCGATCGCGTCGCGCTCGTTGGTGGAGCACCATAAGTCGCCGTTCGGCGTGACCGCGAGGCCGACGCAATTGCGGATGCCGGTCGCGAAGATGTGCCCGTTGCGGCCATCCGGATCGAATACCAGCACGTCGGCGCGCTCGGTTTCAAAACCCCAGGCGGCGCCGGGTGGATGTTGCGAGTTCCAAGTCGCCAACGCGGCCGCATCGAGCTTGCCGATCCCTTCGGCCACGTTCGATCCCGAGCCGACCGAGACGAACATCTTCGATCCGTCGAGCGAGAAGACGACGTCGCGGGTGGAGTGGCCGCCGGTCGGCAGCCGCGGCACCACGACTTCGGATTTGCCGCGGGCGGCGAGGTCGCCGTTACGGTAGGGGAACCGGACCACCGAGCCAGTGTTCGCCACATAGACCCATTCGGGATTTGCGCCAGGCGGATAGAACGAGATGCCGAACGGCGCCGAAAGCCCGGATGCGAAAATCTCGCTGCGCGGCGTTGCGGCCTCCGTGGGCCGCAGCACGCGCACACGCCCGGTCGCGCTTTCGGCCACGAAGATATCGCCATTGGGAGCGGCGCGGATGAGGCGCGGCTGATCGAGCCCTTCGGCGAACAGGGTGATGTCGAATCCCGGCGGCACCACCGGCTTTTCGGCGCCGCGTCGCGCCGTCCGCACGCCGTTCGAGAACGAGCCGCCGAGATTGGCGGCCGGCAGGTCCGCCGGCCTGATGTGGCGGCGCAGGCCCGGCCGGTCGGCGTGCCAGTCCGTGAAGGCGGCTTTGCCCTCCAGGACCTCGCCATTGCCCTGGGCCCGCACCGGCCCCGATACCGTCAGCGCCGCCCCGATCGTGCCCGCGACAAGCGCCACCCGCATGGTTCTTTTCATGACAAGACCCTCGATTCCGGCAATCCGCCGGGCGTAAGCCGTATTATACTACGCTCGCTACCCGGCCGATGGTTTTGCGTTCCACGGGTTTGCGTTCGGCCAGTTTGCGTTCGACTTGGGGCTAGAAAGCCGGAAACACATGGAAGCCGCGCCACCGGAGACCGTGCCGTACCTTGTGCCGGGCCGCGCCTGCGGCACCTGCATGATGTGCTGCAAGGTGCCGGCGATCGAAGAGTTCGCAAAGCCGCCCGGCGTGTGGTG
>Ga0116129_1001924_pt1 | contig 10975 bp, 9 predicted proteins | sample June2015DPH_17_2_FD_89732 | JGI IMG/M metagenome (GOLD analysis project Ga0116129, IMG submission 89732) | Peatland microbial communities from SPRUCE experiment site at the Marcell Experimental Forest, Minnesota, USA - June2015DPH_17_10 | ecosystem: Environmental > Terrestrial > Soil > Wetlands >...
GCCCGCGCGCTGCAGGTAGGGAATTACATCGATCCAGGACGATCCGTCCGCGTACAAACCGTGCACCAGCACGACATTCCTGGCGACGGGAGTATCCTCGGCCCGAACGATTCCGGGCATGTTGGACGCGACCACGCCCGCGACAAGCAATCCCGTAAACAATCGACGATTGAGCATGAGCATCTCCAAGTTTACCGATCGCTGATATAGACCGTGCCTCAAAGAGACTTATTACCGGCTGCATAAATGTTTTGGCGCCGACGCGCCGGCGAGAGGACGGTTACCTCGACGATCTTGAATTTCTCCATGTCCCGGGCCGGCGTCGTACGGCGCCAGGTCGACGGGCTCATACCGGTCATGCGGCGAAACACTTTGCACAGATGCGCCTGGTCGCACAATCCGCACGCGATCGCAATCTGGGAGAGCGGCTCTCGCGTCGTACTCATCATCATGCATGCGAGTTCGACGCGCCGGCTGGCGATGTAGTGAAAGGGAGGAACACCGACGCTGATCTTGAAGGCTCGAATCAGCTGTCCGACGCTCACATTGACGAGATCCGCAAGATCCGTCGCCATGATTTTCCCGGCCAGGTGAGTCTCGATGTAGTCGACCACGCGGTTCAGCTGCCACGCCAACAGTCCGCCGCGTGATTCCGGTGGCCTGGCGCCCTCCGCGTCCGCACACGGTCCGCACCTTGCGCGCAGGAGTGCCGACGCACGCATCAGATAACGGCGCGAGGTATCCCGATCCGCGTCGAAGGCCACCACGGCGGCGTCGATGAGGCTCGGAATGGCTGAGGGAATATCCTCGAAAGAGTTCATGCGCGTGCCTCGTTTTCCATCAGATTGAATCCCAGGGCCTGCGATCACAGCCTAGGCGCATTCGCGCCGACGGTCGTTCGCCCGGTGTTCCATTTCGGTTCCGAATCCGCTTCGGCTGCATCGGATTAGGCCGCGAAGGCATTTGGAGCTAATATCCTGTTACAAAGCCGTAAAGAAACAAGCGGCTCCGCTGGATGACAGCATGATCAGTTCAGGTAAGCACCAGCCGCACAGAGACATTGCCACGCGTGGCGTTCGAGTACGGACACGCCGCGTGCGACTTCTCGACGAGCAAATCGGCCTCGGCTCGAGGAAGCCCTGGGAGGAAAATCCTGAGCTCTACCTCAATGCCGAATCCGCGCGGTGTCTGTCCTACACCGACGCTGGCTTCGACCTGGGTATCGGCCGGGAGCGCAACGCCCTCGCGCCCGGCGACATATCTCATGATTCCCAGAAAGCTCGCCGCGTAGGTGGCGGCGAACAGCTGCTCCGGGGTGGTCCCCCGGCCGTTCGTCCCGCCCAGCTCGCGCGGCCTGGTCACTTTCAGATCCAGATTGCCGTCGGAGGACACCGTCCGGATATCCCGTCCCGCCGTTGCCTTCACCTCGGCGCAGTAGAGAACCTTCTCGATCAGCGACATTCAAGTGCTTCCTTTCCCACCCGGCTGAGGTCCAAGGAGGGCCTCCGATCGCATAGCCTAGGCGCGCAGATACTAGGCGCATTTGAGGTGACGGTCGTTCGCTCGCTGTTCCGTTTCGGTTCCGAATCCGCTTGCACGCGGGCGGCAGCGGCCGATACCCGATGAAGGTGTTCCCCCCCTTCCGGCTCGATACCGCAAACCAGTATCTTTGGCGGCGCGGCAATACCGGGCAGGAGGAGCGCATCCTGCTGACACCGAAGGCCTTTGCGGTCCTTGCGTATCTGGTGGAGCACGCCGGGCGCCTGGTGACTCCGGATGAATTGCTCGAAGCCGCGTGGCCCGGCAGGGTGATCGAACCGCAGGCGGTGAGGAAACACATTCTCGAGGTACGCACCGCACTCGGGGATCGCCCGAAGAACTCTCTTTTCATCGAGACCATGCCTAAGCGCGGATACCGGTTTATCGCCGGAGTGTCCGAGACCGTCGCGACGAGCCCCGCCGTATCCGGCACCGTGGCACCCGGCAACTTGGTCGGGCGTGGCGGCGCCCTTGGGGCGCTGCAGGAGGCATGGCGGCGCACCCTCGGCGGCGAGCGGCAGATTGTCTTGATCACCGGAGAGCCGGGGATCGGCAAGACCGCGTTGGCCGAGGAATTCCAGCGCCGGGTCGCGGTTGGCGAGCGGTCCGTCCGCATCGTGCATGGGCAGTGCATCGAAGGGTATGGAAGCAGGGAAGCCTACGGTCCGATGCTCGACGCGCTGGGACTGCTGTGCCGCGGCCCGCAGGCCGAGCCGATCATTCAGATCCTCTCGACAGAAGCCCCGACGTGGCTCGCGCAACTGCCGGCGCTTCTCACGCGCGAGCATCGCGCGACGCTGCAGCGGGAAATCTTGGGAGCCACCCGTGAGCGCATGGTGCGCGAGATCGGCGACGCGTTGGACTCGATCACCGCGGAAACTGCGCTTCTGCTCATGCTCGAAGACCTGCAGTGGGTCGATGACTCGACGGTGGACCTGATCTCGGCGCTGGCGCGCCGCCGCACCCCCGCGAAATTGATGTTGCTGGCGACCAGCCGCCCGCTGGATGCGGAGCCCGCCGGCCATCCCTTGAGGGGACGCATACCGGATCTGTTGGTCCACCGCCTGTGTCGCGAGATCGCCTTGATCCCGTTGAGCGAAGCAGAAGTGGAGGAGTATCTGGCGATCCAGTCACCGTCGCCCGCCGGCCGGCCGCCGGCCAGCCGCCCACCGCCCGGCCTGTCCGCCCTCGTCCACCGGCACTCGGAAGGCAATCCCCTGTTCATGGTGGCAGCCCTGGAGCACATGGCGAAGCGCAACCTGCTCACCCGTGTGGACGGCCGCTGGGAACTGCAGGTGCCGCTGGAGCAAATCGAATTCGAAGTGCCGGAGGATTTGCGCCACATGATCGAGGCACAGCTCGACCCGCTTTCCGCGCAGGAACAGAGCGCGTTGGAATTGGCGAGTATTGCGGGCGCGGCGTTCGCCACGAGCGTGGTCAGCGCGCTGGCGCCCGTCGATTCGCACAATGTGGAGGATCTCTACGAGGAGCTGTCCCGCCTGCATCACATCGTGAAATGGGCGGGCACCCAGTCTCTTCCCGACGGCAGCATGAGCGAGCGCTACGAATTCGTCCACGCACTGTACCGCCGAGTTCTCTATGATCGACAGTTGCCGGGTCGCAGAGCGCGGCTTCATCAGAAAATCGGCGAGCGCCTGGCAGCGCTGTACGCGAAGCGGATGGAGGATGTCGTACCCGAGCTGGCCTACCACTTCGAGCAGGCCGGCGACTGGCTCCGGGCCGCCGACTATCTGCAGCAGGCGGCGCAGATCGCGGGACGCCGCTATGCTCATCGGCAAGCCGATGCGATACTCGCACGAGCGCTGGAGTTGATGCCCCACCTATCCGGGGCCCAGCGTGCGCAGGCCGAGCCGCCGCTGCTCGAGGCACTGGCTGCGCACCGTGCGGCGGCTTTCGACATGCGCGCCATCGACACCTATGAAACTCTGGCTGCGCGGGCGGCCGAGCATGGTCTGATCGACGTGCAAGCGCGGGCGCTGCTCGATCTGTCTTATTTCTTATCGTTGACCAGCGCGGAGCGCGGTCTGGACGCCGTGCAGCGCGCGCTGCGATTGAGTGCGGGGCAGGACCCGGCCATGCGCTTACGTACGCGTGCGATCTGTGCCTTCCGGCGTTTGTCGGTGAGAGGCTGGAACACCCAGGATGCACTCGAGTTCCGGGCCGGACTCGCGGAGCTTCACAATGGGCAGGACTCCGCCGGCGTCGACTTCGGCCGGCTGGAAGGCAGCCACATTCGGTTCCTGTCGGGAGAATACCGGGAGGCGCGGCGGCTCGCGCTCGAGGTCCGGGCGAAATGGCTCGAGCCCGGAGCCAACCCCAATCTGAGAATAGAGTATTACAGATCCGACGCTCTCGCGATTCTCCCCCTGGTTTTCCTTGGAGAGTGGGGCGCGGCGCTCGAGGAGTTCGCAGCGGCAATGGCCGAGGCGCGCAAGAATGTCAACGAGAATAACATTCTGTGGCTGCAGGTCCATCAAGCATGGCTGCTTCTGCACGCCCAGGATTTCATGGGCGCCCTCGCGATCTGCCGGTCGGCGCTGGCGCTGTTGCGAGATCCGGCACTTCGTGCCGCTCCTCCGCCACAGCTGCGCAGAGCGCTGATTTGCTCAGGCACAGCGTCGGCTGCCGTAGGCGATTATGCGCGTGCACTCGAAGACTTTTCGGCGGCGGCGAACGACATGGACCGTCAGACGGTGTTTCTCGATTGGTTCTGGCGCATGCCGCTCGCGGCAGGCCTGACCGAATTGTGGCTCGCAAAGGGCGATGGCGCTCGCGCGCGGCAGGAGGCTGAACGGCTGCTCGAGATATCCCTCGCCACTGAGGAGCGCACCTGGCAGGGGCTCGCCTGGGAGATCAACGCCCGGGTTGCCCTCGCCAATCGGGACCAATCGCACGCCCGAGACTGCATTGCACGAGGGGTATCCATGGTGCAGGGTTTCGAGGTGCCGTTGGCCGCCTGGCAAGTCCACGCGACGGCGGCCGACGTCGAAGAGCAATCGGGGAATCTCGAATCGGCCCGTTTGCACCGCGATGCCAGCCGGACCACGATCATGCAGCTGGCAAATTCATTGCCGGAACAAGAACCGCTGCGAAAGATTTTCCTGTCCGCGCCCGCTGTCGCCAGGGTGCTCGGCAGGAATTAGTCCCACGCTATGCAGGCTTCTGCAGGCTCTCCAGAGCGCTCATTACGGCCAGCTTGAGTTCCGGGCCGCGCAAGTGAACGAGATCCACTATCGATCGTGTCGCGGCCAATTTCTCCGCAACGCGATAGCCAACATAGTAGCCACTGCGCGGCGGAATTCCGGATTCGGTTCGTTCCGCCGAAAAAAGCTCCATGTAATCGTTCTGATTGGTGGAGTCGGCGATGTCGCGCAATCGCCGGGCGAGTTTGGGCAGCAGCGGTTGCGCCAGCTCCGAAAGTCGATGGGGCTCCACCAACGCCTGGTCGGCCGTCGTCCCGGGATTCATGCGCCGGCTGACATATGTTGCAAGGCCCTCTTCCCACATGAAAGCCCAAGCCGCAAGGTCGTCGGTAATCTCGGGTGCAATTTGGTAATGATATTGATGAAATAGCTCGTGCTGGCAGATGAGCTTGAGATTGCCCGAGCTCCCATGAATTCGGGCCAGTTCATCCACGCCAAAATACAGCCCGGTATCTTCGCCGGACACATGCAATCCACCGGAGAATCCAAACAGTGACACCGTGAAATACACTGGAGTGGTGGGTGCGTAATCCGGGAAGGTCGCGGAAAACTCTTGAGCGTAGCGGGAAAAGTCATCACGGAGGGTGACTGTGATATGCCTCATCGCTGGAACGAAGGTACCCACATCGTGAAGATATTTCGCGACGCGGGCTTGAGCCTCGGGAACGCCGCCAAGATCAGTGAGCGCACCACTGGCGATCAGCCCGTGATGGAAGAGATCCGGAAAGCTCGCCACTACCGTATCGAAGAATGCTCGCACACGCCGATCCGAGGGCTCGTCGATTGTGCTGTCCCAAAACTTCCAAAACGTCGGCATTGCGTCGATTACCCTAAACGGTAGCGGAGACGCCGCGGTGGATACGTCCCAACTCATGGCGGCCCCGCTCCCGGCAATCAACACGAGAAATGTACGCCTCCGCATCAAGAGTGCCTCAAATGGGTATCGGTGCGACCCAGCAATCGCCGGTGTACTCACCTCAGAAGCGGTAACTTGCCTGCGTTCCGATGGTCATTGGCGGCAGCGTCGAGATACGAGTCAACGGCCCGATGTTGAAGCTGAAGCTCGTATTGTTCGCCGAAACCCACGGTATCTTGTTGGTGAGATTGTTCACGAACAGCGTAGCGGTCCAGCGGTCCGCAGTCACTCCAATGCGGAAGTTCGCAATGGCATAGCCGGGAAGCTGGATGACCGAGTAGGACTCGTCCCAGGACGAACCCGTGTACGAACCGTCAAGCCGCGCCTTCATGGTCAGGTTGCCGATCGGTTGAGAGTACTCGATCGCGGCGCTGGCCGTCTCTTTCGGCACGTTGAGGATGGGAACGCTGCTGCAGTGGCCGGAGCCGCTGCAATCGGGGAAGCTGTACCCTGAGTTTCCCAGCGATGCGACGTAGCTCGGGTTTACGCTGGTGATATTGGCCTTGGTATAGGTCCCCGCCAGCGAGAGCGTCCAGTGCTCGGCAACCTTCGCCGCGATCTCGATCTCCGGTCCGTAGCTGCTGCCATCGCCTGCGTTGGTGGTGTACTGGGTACCGCACGAGAGCAAGGCGGTTTGTTGGACCTTGTCCCATTTGATGTAGTAGACATCGGCATTCAACCTGATCCGATTATCAGCGAGCAGCGCCTTCTCGCCGGCCTCGTAGTCCCATACGGTATCGGGGTCGAATGAGGCAGGGCCGCCTTCGGGGCAGGCGCTCAGGGGAATCGTCATGTTCGCCCCACCGGGGCGGAAGCCCTTGGAGGCCGAAACGTACGTCGTGAGATTTTGGTTGGGCATCCAGGCGACGTCGGCGCGCGGGATCACGCCGCTCGCAGATGCCAAGTTGCCCGGCGGATTCGTGAGCGGATCCGCTTGCGGGGTGAAGAAGTAACCCCACTCATTGTTGAAGGCGGACGTGTCGTAGCGGAAATAGCGCAGACCGCCCTCGACCTTGAACGTCGGGGCAAACTGCCAGGAAGCGTCGGCGAAGACCGCTTTCTGGGTGATCTCATACAGATTGTTGATGCCGAAGGTCAACCCCGACGGATTGTTCATGGGCGGGGTAAGGAATTGCGACAGCTGTGCGATGTAGGGAGCGTTCTGCTGCTCGATGAAGGCGGAATTCAGCCTACTGTAGAAAAGGCCCGTGACCCAGTGAAGCGTGTCGCTATTCGAGGAATTCAAGCGGAGCTCCTCGGTCCACTGATGCTCCGGCTCCGCCTCATAGATGGGCGTGTTGATGTACGTGGGCATGCCGACCGCGGCCATTTCCTGAGGGGTTATCAGAAACGACTCCAAGGTCCAGGAGGTCGCCTCCGAGGCGTCCTGGATCTGCTCCATGTGACGGTTGAAATAGCCCGTCGCGTTCGTCAGCTTGGCGAAACCGAGATCCGCCTCCACGGTCGCGGAGAACAGGTCCACACGATCGTCTATCGATTCACCGATCGGGTACGGCTGAAAGTGTGTCAAGTACGCGGGGCCAGGGGGCGAATCGAACTCATCGTAGCCGCCCTGTGTTGAGTGCTGGCTGAGCGCGAGCAGGTTGATATGCAACGCATCGCTCGGCTGTATGAGCATTTCCACGCGCCCGGAATACATCCGAGCGTCGTTGACGTCGGGGATGATTTGCGAGGCCGGCGTACCCGCCACATTGCCGCGCGTGTAAGGCGGCCCATCGGGCGCGAGCACGTCTGCCGGGAACGGATTCACCACCGTCCGGCTGATCCAGCCGCTCCGGTAGTCGTACGAGCCTACCGCGCGGACCGCCCAGTAGTCGCTGGTGGAGTAGTTGACCATGAAGTCGGCGCCGCCGTTGGCACGCCCACCATCGGTGTGCGAAAGCGTCGTATCCGTGGAGCCCGTGATGGTGTTGAGCTGTGGTACATTGGGAATCAGCTTGATGGTACCGCCCATCGAGCTCGCTCCGTAGAGCGTTCCTTGCGGTCCACGCAGCACTTCGACGCGGTCTAGATCGTACAGATTCGGGTCGATCACTACCTTGCCGATCTGCCCCATGGCGGGGGGAGAAAGCGGAATATCCCCCAGATAGAAACCCACGGTCGGCGAGTTGCCTCCGTTCGAGGCGATACCGCGAGCCTCGAACTCGGTCTGGTTCGGACCCGAGCTGCGCATGGAGAGTCCGGGGACGTCACGTGCGACCTGTTCGAGTGAGGTGATGCCGCTGCTCTCGAGCTGGCTGCCGGAGAGGGCGGACATACTGATGGGGGTGCTCTGCGCTGTGGACTTATAAGTCTCAGCGGTCACCACGATCTCCTCGAGACTGCTGCTGTCCGCCGGACCCTGTGGCGAACCCTGCTGCGGACCCTCACCAGCGGTGTCGCCAGCCGCCACCGAGGCGGCACCGAGAGCGATGCAGAGCACGGAAAGAGCACACACCAGCGAGCCGTCGATTTGCTTGTTCTTCGACATTGGCATTGGATCTCTCCCAAAGGGCACGCACTGCATCCCGTCAGCAAAACGCGGCCCGACGCTTGAGGATAGCAGATACTTCTGGTTGACCACCACCAAGATCAAGGCATATGAACAGCTCTACCCTCCCTGCCAGCGGTGCAGCAATCCGGCTCGATGACCTCGACCATCGGGTCCTGGACGAGCTTTCCCGCGACGGGAGGCTATCGAATACCGACCTGGTGCACCGCATCGGACTCTCTCCGTCGGCGTGCTGGACACGCGTGCGCGCTCTAGAAGAGAGGTGGATTGTCTCAGCGTTGATTATTCATCTCGCAGCGCGAGCTTGGTCCTTTGCGTATTTCATCCCAAAGGCGCTTTGGTTCGAGAAGTTGGCCGACCTGACGGAAGACCAAGAACGTCTGGCTCGCGCGTGGACTCGGTTAAGTCGTTGCCGCCCGGTACTTCAATTCGCTTCAATCTTGGCACTCTACGGAGGTATTAATGCGTTAAGGGTCGCGTAACATTCTGGGAATCGCGGCCTGTGCTTTGCGAGCCATGATCTTTTCGCAATTGCCGAGGCCGCGACCACGGCACACTCGTTTGGTCATACGGTCTTTGTTGGCAGTACCGCCTGAGTATGCCGCCTCCGTTTTTACCGTCCGTCTTTACGTTCCTTACTTGCCACCGTCGCGGGCTTCCCGAAAAGATTGATTCAGGCTCTCCACTACGACTTTGCACTAGAGCACTGCGCCCGCTCAAGGAATACACTCCTCGATACCAGCAATCTTCTGAGGAGGAAGACATGAAATTGAGCGCACGCAACATTTTGCCGGCTACTGTCAAAGCGGTCACACCGGGAGCGGTCGATACCGAAGTAGTGGTCGAATTGGCTCCGGGAATCGAGATAGTATCGATCATCACCAAGCAATCCGCGGAAAAGCTGGGACTTAAGCCGGGCGCCAAAGCGTATGCGATCGTCAAGGCGTCCAACGTAATGATCGGAGTCGATTGAAAGGCCGCACCATTAGATCGCGGTGCGCGCACCCCATTGCGACCGGCGCACTGGCCTGCGCGAGCGTCCGGTAACCCGAGGCGGCCATTGGCGAGTGACCGCTCATTGGCATCCTAACTTACGTTGATGCTTCCAGCGTCTGAGTGTGCTCATCAGGGCTCGGTGCCTAGCGGAACCATCTCAGATTCGCGTTTGGTGGGGTAATACCGCTTTTTATAAGTGAGTTGATAGAAAAGCGTACCGTGGATACCGTGCACCACCTTTTTATCAACCGGCCTATCCCAAAGTGCCCCGGTGATTCGGCCAGCGGCCTCTTCGCCGAAGCGCTCCACAAAGTCTTCTATGAATTCAATATCGGCACCATCCGGAAAAATCACCGCAAACTCTTCGTCTGTAGCGGCAAATACGCTGTAAGTGCAATTGTTAGCTCCGTCGATAATTTGAATGTTTTTCACGGCACGTTCACCATGTCCATAGTCGAATCATCACTGATCCTCGATCCGCTCCTATCGACCCTGTGGCGACATTGGCCGCCTGGCAGCTTTGTAGAAGCTTGCGGTGGCGTTTGCACCGCGCGTTCAACGCGTTAATCATCAAGTTCGATCCGTATTACTCCATTTGGTGTTTTCTCAAATCGGAAACGCTTTGGAATGCTCGTAAGAGCTGTTTTTTCTCGCCAAGCCAAACCCACAGCCGTCAAACGGTCCAGATACGCCTTGCTGAAGGGATGCGCTCCTGCCTTTAACGCGGCGATGAATTGATCCGGCGGCTTATACCGGTGCACCACCAAGTAGTGATAAATCAGATCTGGGGCCGCGTAGATCGCGCCGCTCTCAGAAAATACGCGTATCTCAGCGGAACCGAGCTGCAGCATTGCACCTTGTCGCTGACCAATATTGGAGCGGCGCGGGTAGCAATATTCGCAGTCATGGATTCCCCTGTATTGGGCAACGGAAATTTTGCAATAGTCCCAGACCAGATCGAACAACGCTTCATCGGGTTCCGTCTGATCAAAAACAGGGGAGGCACCAAGCCAGCCAATGTTCACGGTGCCAGGTACGTGGTACGCCCCCTGGCCGTAGCAGTATTCGGACAGGTCAGTGTAATGCGCCATCTAGCACAACCGATTCCATGGCGCTTTGTCTGCGATCCAAGCAGATTACTGCAAGTAAGGAATGTCCGCACTTCGGCACGAGCTTTCATAAGGCGAAGGACTGCAGTTGGCCGGTCAGCGCCATTTGTGGTTGGTGCTGTCCGCCATCGGCGTGACTCGACCCGGAGCCGCTCAACAGCCGCCCCGCGATCAGGCTGTGGCATTCTTGCGTCGATGCTTACATTTCGAACCCGCAGACGACGGTGGTGGCTCGGAGCGATCACCACGACCCTGGTCGTAAGCCTGGCCGCGCTGTTGCTGAGACCCATGCTCGAGCACAAGGTGCGAGCGCGGATCGAGTCTGAGGCCGTGCGCCATGGCGCGGTTGCCCGAATCGGTGTAGTACACGTCGGCGTCTGGCCGTTGCTGCGATTGGAGGGATTCGATCTCGAGCTCGGTCATGGAGTGCGACTGCATGCCGACATGATCGCGGCCACGTGGCCCGGCCGCCTGCGACTCGCAGTTCGCGCCGGCACTCTCGCGGGACCGGCAGGGGTCAGGGTCAGCTCGGCGGCCACTGCCTGGGACATGGCGGGCTTTTTCGGCGAGGACCTCCGGCTCACGCTGGTGGAGCCGCAGGCCGGCCTGTCAATCCGCAAGTTGGCGTCTCCGGTGGGCAGCGCGTGGAGTATCGAGGCACGTGGGCTCGACGCCGGAC
>Ga0116129_1001927_pt1 | contig 10959 bp, 7 predicted proteins | sample June2015DPH_17_2_FD_89732 | JGI IMG/M metagenome (GOLD analysis project Ga0116129, IMG submission 89732) | Peatland microbial communities from SPRUCE experiment site at the Marcell Experimental Forest, Minnesota, USA - June2015DPH_17_10 | ecosystem: Environmental > Terrestrial > Soil > Wetlands >...
AAATCGAAAAATATGCTCCAAGGCTTCGTCCAAGCGGAGTTGAGCGGCGAGATGCCGGCTTCGGCCTGGACATTCCACTGTCCGCTCAGACTCGCGCTATCGCTCCCCGCTACAAACGAGTACCCCGCGCCGCCGCTTACCGTCCAACAACGAAAATTCTCCGGGGCGCCGGAATCGCCGGAGGTCTGAGCCCACCCGGCAAGGGGCATCGCCAGCGCGGCGAGGATTGGCAGCCGATGAAAAAAGTTTGGCATAATCGTTGGGATTCGCGGCGGGAGGCGGCGGCAACTATTTCTTTTTATTGGAACCCCCAGACGTGGGCGGAGTTCGGAAATTCGCCGCCACATACGCGGCCAGGTCCTGACGGCAATGCAAAGTATTTCCGTTCACGCCGTTGTCGACCGAGGCGTAGCACAGGCGGATTCGCTCCATGTCACTGAGTCGCGCATTGACTGCGTCTTCGGCTGCCTTTTTCGCCGCCGCCGCCGCCGTAGCGGCCGTGACGGCGTCCTTGGAAGCTTGGTCGACCGCTTTGACATAATCATCAATGGCCTTCTGTAACGCGTCCTTAACGGACTTCGCCGGCTGATTCGCCGCGGAACTCAACTTCGCGGCAAAGCCAGCGACAGCATCCGCTAGGCCGTTGGCCAGTTTGTCCGCGGCACTCCTGACTTTCTGGGCGTTGTCTCCTCCGGCGTTTTGTATGATGTCCTGCAAAGGCTTGTCTGTGAGAGCCTTAATGTCCGACGCTTGTTGACGGGCACTATCCACGATGCCGTGTACCAGAGCGTCGATGGATGAACTGATCGAGCCCGTCGAACCGGGTGGTGGGCCGTTGAGTTGCGTCAGGAGTTGGTCCGCCCGCTGCTTCGCGGTGGCCAAGCCCTTTGACACCTGCGCGAGTTCGGATGCTGTCTTCCGGGCGCCGACGACATTGCCTTCCAAAGCTTCCAAAGACGGCATAATACCTGGGGCTGCGTCTTGGCCCGCAAAGCTGAGCAGTTCGAAAATCGCACGACGAGGATTTTTTCCCGTGAAATTCGCGTCCACCTTTTCGATAAGTCCCCCACGCCTATACATGTAATAGGCATGTACATATATCTTTGCTGTGTCTAACGCGGTTGTCACATCCGCCGCTTTGGAGACACTCAAGGAGGGACGGACCGCGCCGGCGAGCCAGTCCCAGAAAATATCGGCATCGGCCGCCGGCACGACATATGGGTTTGGAGGTCCGAGGTAGTATCCCGACGATAAGACTTCGAGCGGCTCGCCGGGAACCGGCTGGGCTTGAGTCGCGAGATCGAGGGCACGCAGACACATTTCCCAGGGAGGAGTCCTCCCAGGGGTATCCCAGGTTGTCCACTGTGTGGCCAGCGCCGAGGTAACGTCCGTCTGAACCGCAGGAACCAGCACCGTCACTGGGGCAGCCTTGGCCTTTTTTTTCGCCGGCGTTCTCGCTGGCTGGGCCGGCACCTGGGCTGGCTGGGCTGGCTGGGCTGGCTGAGTTGGCGCCTTAACTGACTGAGCCGGAGTACTCACTGACTGCCCCGACCCGCAAGACAGGAATAAGAATAGCAGCGCAGACGCTAAGTATGCTTCATACAGAAGCTTTTTCAGGTAAGGTCGCTCCGGCATTTCAGTAGATTGTACTTCCCTCTCTTGACAATCGCAATACCCAAGACGAAGATATATGAACGCCCCTGTCAAAATCGACGGCGTATAAGAACGGAGCGGCCATGCGCTTAAACATGAAACCGACTTTTCTTACTTTGGCGTTACTCGCCGCCTTCTCTCCCGCCCGCGCCCAATTTTCTCCGTCACCGAACAATCCCTTCTTCTCCGGCCACAATCCTGTTGCCATTGTTGCCAAGGACTTTAATAACGACACCATTCCGGACCTCGCCGTTGCGAACCAGACGGACAATACCGTGACTATCCTGATCGGCGACGGCTTAGGAAACTTCTCGCCGGCTAACACCGGATTCACCGGGAACGGAGTCTTTCGGGTCGGAAGCAATCCCAGCGCCATCGCGAGCGCCGATTTCAATAACGATGGCAAGCCCGATCTGGCGGTGGCAAATATCAACGATGGAACGGTAACGGTCCTGTTCGGCGACAACGCCGGCAACTTCCCGAACAGGACCACGCTGACTGTCGGCAAAGGCACTGGGCCGACCGCTATCGCGGTCGCCGATTTCAACGGCGACGGCAATCCCGACATCGCCACGGCGAATCTCGATGCCGGCAGCGTCACCATCTTCTTCGGCGACGGTAGCGGCGGCTTTCCCCGCTCAATCACTATCGACAACACCGGTAGTTACCCCATTGCCATGGTAGCCGCCGACCTGAATTTTGACGGCATTCCGGACATCGCCGTCGCCAACGAAGGCGACGGTTCGATCACAGTCTTACTGGACCCCGGAACCAGCGCTGCACAGCCGCCGCGGGTGCTGCGAAGCTCCGTCATCTCCGACACTCCCGCCGTCACGCAGAGCGTCAGCGGCATCGTGGCGGCGAATTTTACGGGCCATCCGCCAGCCTCCAATGGCCTGCCGATTTTCGATCTTGCCGTTACCTACTACGACAACACCAGCTTTCTGGGAAATCTGCTGCTGTTCACCGCCGACGGCACGGGCTGGTATAACCCGCCATCCTCTCCGTTCTTTGCCAAATCCATCGGGATGCAGCCCATCGCTATCGCGATGGGAGATTTCGCCGTGGGCTGGAACCCTGGCGTCGCCATCGTTAACTACCGGAGCGATACGGCTGCCGTGTATGCCGGCGACGGCATGGGCCACCTGAACCCATCCATGAACAGCCCCTACGCAACCGGCTCTCTGCCCCGCGCCATAGCCGCGGCCGACTTTAACGGGGACGGACTGACCGACATCGCCGTGGCGAACTATAACGACGGGACGGTCACCGTTTTGCTGAACGGGTTCGCGACCGCACCGAGCATGCTTTCCGCCGCCAGCAATGCCTCGCCGGTATCCCCTGACTCGCTGGTCACCATTTACGGTACCGGGCTCTCCTTGCCCTCCAACCCGCAAGCCACCGCCCTGAAGTTGACAGACGCGAGCGGCGTCGTATGGCCGATGACGACGACGATATCCTATTCGTGTCCTACCCAACTCAACGCACTGGTCCCAGCCAACGCCGCCACGGGCGCCGGCTCATTCACGGTGACGGCGCCGGGGGAAACGCCCCAGAAAGCATCGGTCACCATCAACGCCGTTGCGCCAGGCTTGTTCTCGGCGGATAGCTCGGGCAAGGGGCCTGCCGCCGGATATGTCCAGAGTTTGATCGACCCGACTTCCATCATGAATGTTTTCAGCTGCTCGGCGCCGCCACCGCCGCCAAGCGTATCCCCCTGCTCGCCGCAGCCGTTGGTGTGTACACCTAATCCCATCAGCCTGACGGATCCAACTTCGCTGGTGCTCTACGCCACAGGCCTGGGCGATCATATCCAACTCTCCTCGATTGCCGTTACCGTCGGTACCACTGCGGTAACCGCGTTCTACGCCGCCGCCGTACCCGGGATGGAGGGAGTGGATCAGATCAACGTAATCCTCCCCTCCAGTCTCGCCCACGCCGGCACCGTTTACGTCCAACTCGCCATAGGCAGCGCCACCTCCAACCAAGTGACAATCAACATCCTATAGGGGCGCAGCCGCAATTAGTCTTGTCTGTGGCGACTTTCGGGGCGGAACATGTCGTCCTACCATTGGTTTATTGATTCCAAACAAATGCGGGCCTCTCCTCCGTACCACTCGGCAGTCCTCAGAAAACGGCTACCCTCAACCTATGTGGTCTGTCCGGCTCGCTCTCGCCGCCCAGACCGTCAGGAGCTCGATGATGACCAACAGGACGACTAATGCGCAAGTGGCTCCAGACCGAGGAGACCGTCAAGGACTTTTTTGGGGAACCTCAAGTCGCTACCTTACCTTCGCTATGGGCGCTCCTTGCAGTGCCCCTGCGTAAAGCCGAACTGCGCGGCGATGCCAAGCGGTCTCTTGGAGAGCGAACTCGCTTTCGAGCGCGCGCCGAACGTATACTGAGCAGCTTATGAGCACTTTGTCGCAAACTTACGATGCGACGCAGGAGGTGCGCATCGCCTCGGTCATGTTCGGCGGCCTATCGCTTGCAGTCTAGATGAACGGCATAACGCAGGAGTTGCTGCGCGCAGTGCGGGCGGCGGCTCCGCGGCTGGCGCAGGCGCCGGGCGACAACCCGCGGCCGGGTTTTCAGGAGTCGCTGAACGCCACGGAACTGCTGATAAGCGATCCCCAACTGCAGAGCACCGAGGCGGTATATCGCACGATCGGGCGGACATTGTTCCACGGGCGCACGGCGGGGACCGGGCCCTCGACGACAGGTCCGGTGCGCACGCGGATCGTGGTGGACTTACTGGCGGGGACGTCGGCGGGCGGAATCAATGCGGTCTATCTGGCGAAAGCAGTGGTGAATAACCAGAAGCTAGACGACCTAAAGCAGATGTGGATGGATCAGGCCGATATCGACAGGCTATTGAACGACGGTGCGTCAGAGCCATCGGCGTATGCGCCGGGGCCGCATACGACGTCGCTGCTGAACAGCACGCGGATGTACGGACTCTTGTATCGGGCGTTTCAGAACATGGACAAGGTTCAGGCGGAGGGCAACGCCCTGACCGATGAACTGGACCTTTTCGTCACTACCACCGAGCTCAACGGCGTGGTGACTCTAATCCAGCTTTCCGACCGCGCGATTCAGGAGCAGGTGCACAAGGCGGCCTTCCATTTTGTGTACGGAAAGGGCCGCTACGGCAGCCCGAACGATTTCACCAGCCCTTACAATCCGATGCTCGCGTTTGCGCGTCGCGCTGCACCTCGAGCTTTCCGATCGCTTTCGAGCCAATGAAGCTGGAACACGTGGACCGGATCCTGCCGGGACCGTCCGCGTCGATCCAACAGCAGCCTAACCATCCGCTGCGCAAGTTCTTCCGGCAGTACGAGGCGGACGGGACGGTGCTCAGTTTTTCGCAGCGGCGGCTGGCGGGCGCCTCAACAATAAGCCGTTCAGTTTTATTGTCGACTCTACTACCCTGCGCACAGGGTCTCTGCCGGTGAGCCGGAAGCTGCTCTTTCTTGATCTGTTCCCCGAACTCAAGAGAGCCCTGGAGCGCCACCAACAGAACATCAATTCTGCGACCAATGCGCTGGACGCCGGCAGCACGCTCCCGCGGTATCAGACGATTCGCGAGGACATTGAAGCGCTGAACCAATACAGCCGCGATCTGCATGGGGCGCAGGCCCTGGCACACGAGATCGAAGAGGACGAGCCATGGAGGCTGAGGAGGTACACGGACAAATACGTTGCCGACGGGCACGGGAAGGCCTATGAACAGCGTACCCTGGACGATCTCATCGACCAGTTTGGGATCTGCTACCACACGTATCATCGCGTTCGCGTTTCCGCGGTGAGCGATGAGTTGGCGGAGTCAGCCACGCGGCTGCTGGGCCTGAATGAGCGCTCGGATAACTTCCTGGCAATCCGAATGCTGATACATTCCTGGCGGCTGAGTCAATACTCTCCCGGGGGCGGGGACGGCAAGGAGACGGAAACACAGTTTCTGCGCCGCTACGAATTCGGATTCCGCTACCGGCGCGCCGATTATGTGCGTGGCCGCATCGATGTGCCGATGTATGAACTGGGCCGCGGCGCGGAAGGCGAAGCCGGGATTACGAAGATTCTGCGCGCGGCGTTGCCATCGTCCGCAGTTCCGCTTGGCGGCGGCGCCGTAGATGGCCACGCCGGCGGAAAGTTTGGTCGAGTTGCGGCGGCTGCGCAACGCGGCGGAATCGGTGAAATGGAAGCTTTCGTATGAAAAGGAGCACATGGCCGTGGGTTCTCCGGCCGGAGGAACCCAGGATGCGACAGACCAGATCCGCGCGGCCTTGATCACGTCGCTGAGATGGACGCATTTGAGCCTGGCCAATTTGCGCAGGGTCCTGGAGCCGGTCCGATGTGATTTCAAAACCAAAACAAAGTCAAAACCAAATCCCGGGGCGGGAACCGACCGTCTCCCGCTGGTCGGCCCCAAGCCCAGGCAAAAGAACGCGTCGGGAGGAACACGCTCTTCTCATCGTCCGCGATGAGTTCCGCGCCGGCTATTCCTTGATCGGGTTGCTGGCCAGCAGAGCCCGTCTCCGCTTCACCGGTGCTCGCAGATTAACATGCAGTCTTCAGAGGCCCGGGCTAAAGGGGACGTTTCTACTTTGCCAGAAAGGGGACATTTCTACTTTGCCTTGACAGCTTTATATTTGTGCTTGACTACTATCGGCGCCCGATGTAGACTTCCGCATCAGCTAAGAGTCCATCTGGAATACACTCTGCAACCTCCGGATGCCGGCAGAGCGACCACTCCCCTGGCTTTTGGTCGGCGTTGCCGGTGTCTAAGGCCTGACCAAAGGAGAATTGCCAATGTCGAGCGGCGTCCCCCCCCAAACGGATCCCGGCCCTTGGCCGACTCTTTCGGTGCTGAGCACCATGAATGAAGCGGAACGCCGGCGGCGGCTCCGGTGGCATCGCGAGACGGGCATCGATTCCGAAGACGACGCGGAGAGTATCGAGCTGCGCGATGCGCTGGACGGGGAACTCATCGAGCTCACCAACCTCGAACTTCGGGCGGAAACTGCTCACGGCGACGTCCGAGAGGCCCTTGTGCAGCAGATTCGGGGCGCCCGCGCGCTGACGCAGTTGGTCCGAAAGTCTCCCGCCTTTGCGCAATATCTGAACGCCTACTTCTATTTTGGCATTCGCTTCGCCGTCGGCCGCGAGCACGCACCAGCCCACCGCGACGAGAACCGGTGGAACGAACGCCCCATCGGACTACCGACCCCGCCCGATTGTATCGGCATCGCGCAGGACGAGATGCAGCGAGAAGTGGATCGGTTTCTTTCCATCCCACTAACGGAGCAGGAGAGCCTGGCTCTGGAATTCCTGGACGGCTTCACCCGTGAGCCCGGCGAACTCTGCACGGTAAAGCCCGACAAGATGTCCCTGCCGTCGGCCTCTGAAAGCTCACTGTTCGAGCTGTGGCTTCGCGGCTTGCTTCCGAATCCCCCGGATCCGCGGCGCTTCGATAGCCTCGCGGAGGGGCTGTTGTCCTGGGCGAATGCGAGGCATGACTATTATTGCGTCCTGGAGAGAAGGAAAGGCAGAGAGCGTAGCGTCGACCTGTGGCAAGAAGGCCAAACCACCGTCGAAGGACAGTGGATTGCCAGGAACCCTCTGGCGGCGCGCTGCGGAGTGGCGGACTTCTACTGGCTTGCCCAGATTCTTTGCGCCGAGGTCACGCCCCGCGGGGTGGTGACTTACAAGCGCCGGTCATGGTTGTACTATCTCGCGTTTCTGAAGCCGGATGCCCGCTCGCGAGACCGGATTCTTCGGATAGAAGAAGTACTTCGCTCGGTTTTCGATTTCGCCTGTGAACTCATACAGAACGCCGTCGAGATCGCCGAAAGCCGGGAGAATCGGCGTGTCGACCCGCCGCCCACCCGGCCCTGGACCGCGGATTGGCGTGCAACCTACGATCGGGAGATCGGAGAAGTTGCCAACCAGAGGATTGAACGGCTTTATAAGGACGAACCGGGCGTCACGCGCGTAACCGCACCGGCCGGCGCGGGCGCGGGCGAATATTGGAGTTGGCGAATCCGCAGCGGGGAACACGAGGAGAACCTGGTGGGACTGGCGCTTTCGGGTGGCGGCATCCGCAGCGCGACATTCGCTCTCGGTGTCTTGCAGGCGCTGAAGGACCTCGATTGGCTGCGTCAGGTCGACTTTCTTTCGACGGTTTCCGGCGGGGGCTACATTGGAGCATGGCTCCTCGGCAATGTGCGGCGAACCCACTATTGGCTCAGCCGCATGACCAGTTGGGACGAATCCATCGGCTACCTGCGGAGATATTCGAAATACCTTGCTCCGCAGACTGGGGTGCTCAGCGCGGACAGTTGGGTGATTTGGGGGACGTGGCTTCGCAACGTGCTGCTGATCCAACTGAACGCCTTCTCCTGGCTGGCATCCTTGTTCGTGGGGACGATCGGTCTGAAGGTCGTCTTCGACAACCTCGCCGGGAAGTGGATTCCGTCCCCTTATGTGGCTGGATTGCTGGCTTTGATCTTGGCAGGGCTCTCCGGAATCCTGTTCCTGAATCTTTGGGATCCCGTGCTGCGCCGCAAAACCCAACATCGCACCGCCGTCGTGCTCGCGTGGATCGGCTCCTTCCTGACGGCGGTCTTGCTCTGGCAAGAAACCACCAATCGGCAGATTCCGTGCGACTTCAGCGTGATCCTAACGTCCGAGATACGGGGCTGGCCTTGGTATCTGTCGACGGCTCTCGTGTTCTGTCTTTTCCTGCTGGCGGTCTGTTCGATTTGGCGCCAGAAGCCCGCGGAACCATCGAAGAGTGCTTTGGCGAAGTTCGTCGGGTCTCTGGTTATTGCGCTGGTCACTTCCGGCGTCGCCTACATCGCAATCTGCGGCGCCGTCTATTTGTTTCAATGGTGGGCGTCTTGGGGAAAGGACCTATCCGGCTGGTATGCCTACGTCTTCGGACCCGCCATGGTCTTGCTCGCCGTCACCCTGGCCATCGTTATCTTCATCGGCCTGGTTGGGCGCGACTCGGCGGACTGGAGGCGCGAGTGGTGGACCCGCTTCGGTTCGTGGCTGGCCATTTTCGGGGCCGGCTTCCTGGCGGTAGCCGTAGCGGCCGTATTCAGTCCGGTGTGGGTCTACAGGCTGTACCACTATCCGCATGCAAGTGTCCCTTGGGCCGCGGTTGCCGGATGGGCCGGGTCGGTGATTTCGGGCCTCCTAGCAGGCAACAGCAGTAAGACCAAAGGCAACGGAGCCGATGCGTCAAAGGGCTTGGAATTGGCGGCGAAGATCGGCGGCCTCGTTTTCATCGTCGGTGCGGTCTTGGGCGTGTCGACCCTTGTGCATGTACTCCTCGTGAAAGTCTGGGTGGACCACCCGAGCGACTGGAACTGCTGGTGGAAGAATTTCAACAGTTTTCTAGAAAAATCCTGTTCGTTGTTGCCACTTTTCGGAAACTTTGGAGCATTGCTCGTCACCCTGGCAGTTCTGGTGATCTGCGGTCTGCTATTCTCTTGGCGTTTCAACATCAATACTTTCGGCCTGAATCAGTTCTATCGCAACCGCTTGGTGCGCTGCTACCTGGGCGGCACCAGGTGGATTCCGGGGTTGCGCCATCCCGAAGTGTTCACGGGTTTCGACGACGCCGACGACCTCGACCTCACCAAGCTCCAATTCGCGACCCAAGTGGATGGCGAGCACTTCCGGGGACCCTTCCCAATCGTAAACTGCTCTCTCAATCTAGGCGGCAGCAGCGACTTATCCGTGCATACCCGCCAAAGCGCGTCTTTCGTGCTCACGCCGCTTCATGCAGGCTCCGACCGGCAGAAGGTTGGCTACGTACCTATCAGGAAAGAGGACGGGCTCAGAAAAGAGGACGGGTTCGGCGATAACGTTACTCTCGGCCAGGCGATCTCCATCTCGGGCGCTGCCGCCAGCCCCAATATGGGCTACAACACGTCCGCCCTGGCCGCCGTATTACTGACTATGTTTAACGTCCGGCTCGCCTGGTGGTTTCCCAATCCCGGGCGGAAAAAATGGAAAAAGGACTCGCCGGTCTTTAGCCTCGGTTACCTCATTCTCGAATTTCTCGGGTTGGCGGATGAGAACTCCAATTTCGTAAACGTGTCCGACGGCGGACATTTCGAGAATCTGGGTATATACGAACTGGTCCGGCGCCGGGCGAAGGTGATTATCGCCTCCGATGCCGAGTGCGATCCGGAGCTTGGTTTCGGCAGCTTGGGAAACGTAATCCGCATCTGCGAGACCGACTTCGGCGCGAAGATCGATATCGATGTGTCGTCCATCCGGAAGCAGGCGGAAACCGGAGTTAGCCGCGCCCATTGCGCCGTCGGCCGCATTACCTACAGCAACGGAAGCTTGGGTTACCTGATCTACCTCAAAGCCTCGATCGCGGGTGACGAAGAGGCCGACATCCAGCAATACCGCGTCATTCATCCGGATTTCCCCCACCAGTCCACAGGCGATCAGTTTTTCACCGAGGATCAATTCGAGAGCTATCGCCGACTCGGTCAGCATATCGCTCGCGTGGCCTTGCGCGCCGGCGCCGACGAACCGGACATTGTGGCGCTGGCGGCCAAGCTGTTTGATGTCTGGGCCCCGGCAGGGTTCAGCAGCGGCACTTTCCTGACACAAACCAAGTCCCTCGATAAGCTGTGGGAGACGTTCCGTAAGTCTCCCAAGCTCACCCAACTGCACCAGGAACTTCTGGCCGACAAGCCCGCCCCGCTTCGCCCTGGGGCCCCAAGCAAAGAGGAGATGTACGCCTGCCTGGAGTTGATTCAGTTGATGGAGGACGTCTTTCTCGATCTCCGCCTCGACAGCTTCTGGGAACATCCGGATAACCGCGGCTGGGCTGTACTATTCACCAGGTGGGCGAGAAGTCCCACGTTACGTGCTGTATGGGAAATGGAGCGAAGCAGTTTCGGAATCCGTTTTGAGTATTTCTGCGCTGAACATCTCGGGCTGGAAGCCGAACACCCCGTCCGGCGCGGTTGAAAAGACCGTGGTTTAACCTGCGGCTTCCAAGAACGCTTCGCAAGAGGAATTCGCCCACGTCGGGGGAATCCATCCGACCCGCATCTGTCAACCGAAACGCGGCCAAGCGAACATGACATCCCGAAGGGCCAAAAAACTCATGCGGCCCGCCGGTGGTAATACTTGAGAAGACCGCCGAGGCGCTCGCGGCACTCGATGGATGGTCCCCGGCTCTTCGGCAGTTCCTCGCCGTGAGGGAATAACAGAACGTTCCCCTTTCCCTGGTGATTGCGTTCGCTATAATAATGCTCTTGGAATTGCGTCAGT
>Ga0116129_1001928_pt1 | contig 10953 bp, 9 predicted proteins | sample June2015DPH_17_2_FD_89732 | JGI IMG/M metagenome (GOLD analysis project Ga0116129, IMG submission 89732) | Peatland microbial communities from SPRUCE experiment site at the Marcell Experimental Forest, Minnesota, USA - June2015DPH_17_10 | ecosystem: Environmental > Terrestrial > Soil > Wetlands >...
CGGGCGTCGATTTCGACCTGCATACGTTCATCGGCGCCGGCGCATATATCTGCGGCGAGGAGACCGCCTTGCTCGAGTCGCTGGAGGGCAAGCCCGGCAAGCCGCGCTTCAAGCCGCCGTTCCCCGCGAATTTCGGCTTGTACGGCAAGCCGACCACCATCAACAACACGCAAAGTTTCGCATCGGTACCCACCATCCTGCGCAAGGGTGCCGCATGGTTCGCCGCTCTGGGGCCGAACAACTCCGGCGGCACCATCATCTTCTCCGTGTCCGGTCACGTGGAGAAGCCCGGCAATTACGAGCTGCCGATGGGCATACCATTCAAAGACCTCATGGATCTGTGCGGCGGCGTGTGGAAGGGCCGCAAGCTCAAGGCGGTAATTCCGGGCGGCTCATCCTGCCCCGTGGTCCCCGGCGACATCATGTGGAACACCAACATGGATTACGATTCGGTGAAGAAGGCGGGTTCCTCCGTCGGCACGGGCGCCGTCATCGTCATGGATGAGACCACCTGCATGGTGCGGGCGCTGGAACGGCTGGCGCGCTTCTACATGTCCGAGTCCTGCGGCCAGTGCACGCCGTGCCGCGAGGGCACCGGTTGGCTCGACCGCATGCTGAAACGCATCATTGCCGGCCAGGGGCGCGCGGAGGACTTGGGCCTGCTGCTCGATGTGGCCAATCGCATCGAGGGACATACGATATGCGCGTTGGGGGACGCGGCGGCGTGGCCGGTGCAGAGTTTCCTCAAGCATTTTGGGCACGAGTTCAAGTACATGATCGAGCACAAAGGCCGCTCGATCGTCGAGGGCGCACCCGCGCCTGGCGCGCCCTTAGGGGGCGAGGGCCGATCTGCGGCGGCGGCTTAAGACCATGAGCGACGATACGGTAAACATCGAAGTCAACGGCATTGCGGTGAAGGCCCGCAAGGGCCAGATGATCATGCAGGCAACCGACCCTGTCGATATCTATATCCCGCGATTCTGCTATCACGACAAGCTCTCGGTGGCCGCGAATTGCCGCATGTGCCTGGTCGAGGTCGAAAAGGCGCCCAAGCCCTTGCCGGCATGCGCGACGCCGGTGACCGAGGGAATGAAGGTATTCACGCGCTCGCCGAAAGCGGTCGCCGCGCAGCGCGCCACCATGGAATTTCTGCTCATTAATCATCCGCTCGACTGCCCGATCTGCGATCAGGGCGGCGAATGCGAGCTGCAGGATCTGTCGCTGGGCTACGGCCGCGACATCGCACGCTTCAGCGAACGCAAACGCGTGGTCAAGGATAAGAACCTGGGGCCCCTGGTGTCGACGGACATGACGCGCTGCATTCACTGCACGCGCTGCGTGCGTTTCGGCGCCGAGATCCAGGGCTATCCGCAGATGGGCACCACCGGCCGCGGTGAGCACATGGAAGTGGGTACCTACATCGAGCATAGCGTCGATCACGAACTCTCGGCCAACATCATCGATCTGTGCCCGGTGGGCGCACTCAACAACAAGCCGTTCCGCTATCAGGCGCGTGCCTGGGAAATGACCCAGGCCGCCCTGGTATCGCCGCACGATGCCTTCGGTACGAACTTGTACGCGCACGTGCTGCGCGGCAGGCTGATGCGCATGGTGCCGCGCGAGAACGAGCAGATCAACGAAACCTGGATCGCCGATCGCGACCGCTTCGGCTTCGAAGGCATGTATTCGCCCGACCGTGCCGGCGAGCCGATGCTGCTCACGGACAGCGCGCTGCAGGTGGTGGATTGGGAGGTGGCCTTGAACGCCGCCGCCGAGCGCTTGCAGCGGGTGCGCGCGGCGCATGGCGGCGCCGCGATCGGGTTTTTGAGCGCGCCGTCAGCCACGGTGGAAGAGCTGTATCTGTTGGCGCAAGTCGCCCGCGGCCTGGGCAGCCCCAACATCGATCATCGCCTGCGTCAGCTGGATTTTCGCGCCGCGGAAGGCGAGGCAGCGTTTCCGCATCTGGGGCTCACCATCGCCGATGTCGAGCGGCTGCAAGGCGCGCTCATCATCGGTTCGGATTTGCGCCGCGAAATGCCGCTGCTGGCGCATCGATTGCGCAAAGCCGCGGTCAAGGCGGATGCGAAAGTCGCGTTCTTGAATCCACGCCGCTTCGAATACATGTTTCCGGTGGCCGCATACCGGGTCGCGCCCGGCTTGGTGGCCGAGCTCACCGCGCTGGTACACGCCGCCGCTGAGACAGCCTCGAAGTCCCTGCCGGCGGGCACGGCGCAGGCGAGCGTCACCGATGAACATCGTTCCCTGGTGGGCGCCCTGATGAACGGCACGCGGCGCGCCGTGATTCTTGGCACCTTGGCGCAGCGTCATCCGGCGTATGCGCAGCTGAAAGCGCTGGCCAGCGCGCTCGCCAATCTATGCGGCGCCTCGGTGGGATTCATCACCGAGGGCGCCAATGCCGCCGGTGCCTATCTGGCCGGCGTGGTCCCGCATCGTGAGCCCGGCGGCGCACCAGCGCGCAATGTCGGCCTGTCCGCCCGTGCCATGCTGGATTCGCCGCGCAAGGCCTACGTGTTGTTCGGCGGCATCGATCCGCTGCAGGATCTGGTCGAGAGCCAGGCGCTGCAAGGCGCGGAACTCGTCATTGCCATCACCACGCATCTGCCCGAGAGCCTGCGCTCGGTCGCGCATGTGGTGTTGCCCATGGGAACCTTCGCGGAGACCTCGGGCACCTACGTGAACGCGGAAGGGCGCTGGCAGAGCTGGGCCGGGGCCGTCAAACCCGTCGGCGAGAGCCGGCCGGGGTGGAAGATATTGCGGGTGCTGGCCAATTTGCTCAATTTGCACGGCGTCGACTACGACAGTTCCGAGCAAGTTCGCGATGCGCTCAAGGCAGTGTGCGGCACGCGCGTCGATCCGGTCGGTCTGGCGGAATTTCCAGCCGCCATCCCTGGCGGCGATGCCGCGGGCCCGTGGGTGGATGTTCCCCCATACCAGGTGGATGTGCTGGTGCGCGGCTCGGATGCACTGTCCAAAACCCAGGACGGGCGCATAGCCCGCGGCGTGATCTGACCGTGTGGGACTGGACTCCGCTGCGCGAGTGGCTGGCAGGCCTGATCACGCCGTATTGGACCACGCCGTTGCTGACGCTGGTGCAGGGGGTGATCACCACCATCTCCATCATCCTGGTGATGGCGATGTACGTGCTGGCGGAGCGCAAGGTCATCGGCTGGATTCAGTTTCGCAAGGGACCGAACCGCATCGTCGGCTTGCTGATTCCGGGGCTGGCCCAGCCGTTCGCGGACGTCGTGAAGCTGATGTTCAAAGAGATCATCATCCCTGCGGATGCCAACGGCTTGCTGTTCCGCTTGGCGCCGCTGCTGGCGTTGATTCCATCGTTGGCGATATGGGCGGTGATCCCGTTTCGCCCCGAGCATGTCTTCGCGAATATCGATGCCGGGCTGCTTTACATCCTGGCGCTGACCTCGATGGGCGTCTACGGCATCATCCTGGCCGGCTGGGCCGCCAACTCGAAATATGCATTTCTGGGTGCGATGCGCTCGGCGGCGCAAATCGTCGCCTACGAGATCGCCATGGGTTTTGCGATGGTCGGCGTGCTGATGGCCGCGGGCAGCCTCAACATCGGCGACATCATTCAGGCCCAACGCGGCTTGTTCGGCTGGAACTGGACCTGGCTGTTCCCGTTGCTGATCGTGTACTTCATTTCCGGCGTGGCCGAGACCAATCGCGCGCCGTTCGACGTGGCCGAGGGCGAATCGGAAATCGTCGCCGGCTTTCACGTGGACTATTCGGGCATGGCGTTCGCGCTATTCTTCGTGGCCGAATACGTCAACATGATCCTGATCTCGGCGCTCACCGTGATCTTCTTCTTCGGCGGCTGGCTGTCGCCCTTCGACGGCTGGAGCTTCGTGCCGCAGGACTCCTGGCTGGCGATTCCCGGCTTCTGGTGGTTCGGCATCAAGACCTTGTTTCCGATGTTCGCGTTCCTGTGGCTGCGCGCGACCTTTCCGCGCTACCGCTACGATCAAATCATGCGGCTGGGATGGAAGGCGCTGATACCCGTCACGCTGGTCTGGCTGCTGGTTGAGGGTTTCATGGTTTATCTCCACGTGGGTCCGTGGAAGGGGCAGCCGTGATGCAAGGTATTCGCAGCTTCTTCAAGACTTATTTGTTGGCCGAGATGATGCAGGGCCTGTGGGTGACCTGGCGCGCGATGTGGCAACGCAAGGTCACGGTCAATTATCCGGAAGAGAAGACGCCGCAGAGCTACCGCTATCGCGGCTTGCACGCGCTGCGCCGCTATCCGAACGGCGAGGAACGCTGCATCGCCTGCAAATTGTGCGAGGCAGTGTGTCCGGCGCTGGCCATCACCATCGAGTCCGGCGTGGGCGAGGACGGCACGCGCCGCACCACGCGCTACGACATCGACCTGTTCAAGTGCATCTATTGCGGCTTTTGCGAGGAGGCCTGCCCGGTGGATGCCATCGTGGAGACGCGTCTGCACGAATAGCACATGGAGAATCGCGGCGAGAACATCATGAGCAAGGACAAATTGCTCGGCATTGGCGAGCGCTATGAAGCCATGATTGCGGCGGACAAGGCCGCCGACGCGCGGTACCGCTGATGTTTCCGACGATTCTGTTTTTCATCTTTGCCGCCGTGCTGGTGTGCGCGGCACTGGGCGTGATCCTGTCGCGCAATCCGGTTTATGCCGCCTTGCTGCTGGTGCTTTGCTTCTTCAATGCCGCGGTCATCTGGGTGATGCTGGATGCGGAGTTCCTGGGGATAGTGCTGGTGCTGGTTTACGTCGGCGCCGTGATGGTGCTGTTCCTGTTCGTGGTGATGATGCTGGACATCAACGTGGAGCAGCTGCGCAAGGAGTTCGTGGGCTACTGGCCCCTGACGCTGGCGGTGGCCGGCTTCGTGGTGTTCGCCATGATCAACGTGATCGTGGTGCGACACCTCGGCGGCATGAGCTTGAGGAGCGCAGCGGCGCTGCCGGCCGGCTACTCGAATACCCGCACGCTCGGCGCCGCACTGTTCACGCGCTATGCCTATCCGGCGCAGGTGGCGGCGTTGATCCTGCTGGTGGCGAGCATCGCGGCCATCGTGCTGACGCTGCGCCAACGCAAGGGCGCCAAGCCTCAGAATATCGCCAAGCAGGTGGCGGTACGCGCCAAGGACAGAGTGCGCATCGTGAAGATGGCCGGCGAGAAACGACCATGATCACACTGACGCACGTCCTGGCTTTGTCGGGAATCCTGTTCGCGATCGGAGTGGCCGGCGTGTTCCTCAATCGCAAGAACATCATCGTTCTGCTGATGTGCATCGAGCTGATGCTGCTCGCGGTCAACTTCAACCTCGTGGCGTTCTCGCGCTTCCTCGGGAACATCGACGGCCAGGTGTTCGTATTCTTCATACTGACGGTGGCGGCTGCAGAGGCGGCCATCGGTCTGGCGATTCTGGTGGTGTTGTTCCGCGAGCGCAGCAGCATCGATGTGGAAGATCTGGATTCGCTCCAGGGCTGAGGAAAAGCGAACGATGCAGTCGATTTATCTGACCATTGTGCTGGCGCCGCTGCTGGCGTCCATCGTCGCGGGCCTGTTCGGCCGCGTTATCGGCAGGGCCGCGGCGCACAGCGTCACGATACTCGGCGTGGCCGTTTCCTGTGCGCTGTCCGCGTACGTGCTCTACAAACTCGTGGCCGAGGGCATGACGCCGTTCAATGGCACCGTGTACACCTGGATGCTTGCCGACGGCGTGCACATTCAAGTGGGATTTCTCATCGACCGCTTGTCCGCGATGATGATGGCGGTGGTGACCTTCGTGTCGTTGATGGTACACATCTATACCATCGGCTACATGCACGACGACGACGGCTACCAGCGATTCTTCAGCTACATCTCGTTGTTCACCTTCTCGATGCTCATGCTGGTGATGTCCAACAACTTCATGCAGCTGTTCTTCGGCTGGGAAGGCGTGGGCATGATTTCGTACCTGTTGATCGGCTTCTGGTACACGCGGCCGAGCGCCATTTTTGCGAGTCTCAAGGCGTTTGTGATCAATAGGGTCGGGGATTTCGGCTTCGTGCTGGGGATCGCCGCGGTGCTGCGCTACACGGGCTCGCTGGATTATGCCGCGGTGTTCGCGCACGCCGACCAAATAGCCGCCTCGCAAGTACATATCGCGGGCACCGTGGTGTGGCCGGCCATCACGTTCACCTGCATCTGCCTGTTCATCGGTGCCATGGGTAAATCGGCGCAGGTGCCGCTACACATCTGGCTGCCGGATTCGATGGAGGGCCCGACGCCCATTTCGGCGCTGATTCACGCCGCCACCATGGTGACGGCCGGCATTTTCATGGTGGCGCGCATGTCGCCGTTGTTCGAATTATCGGAGACCGCGCTGTCGATGGTGCTCATCGTGGGCGCGACCACCGCCTTCTTCATGGGGCTGCTCGGGATCGTGGCCAACGACATCAAACGCGTGATCGCCTATTCGACGCTGTCGCAGCTCGGTTACATGACCGTCGCGTTGGGCGCCTCGGCCTATGGCGCGGGCATTTTTCACCTCATGACGCACGCCTTCTTCAAGGCCTTGCTGTTCCTGGCGGCAGGCTCGGTGATCATGGCCATGCACCACGAGCAGGACATGCGCAAGATGGGCGGGTTGCGCAAGTACATGCCGTACACGTACTGGACCTGTCTGGTGGGTTGCCTGGCGTTGATCGGCTTTCCGGGAACCTCGGGGTTCTTTTCCAAGGATTTGCTGATCGACGCGGTGGCGGCCAGCCATCGCGCCGGCTCCGGCTACGCCTATTTTTGCGTACTGGGCGGCGTGTTCATCACCGCGCTGTACACATTCCGCATGTTCTTCATGACCTTTCACGGCAAGGAACGCATGGACCACCATACCCAGGAGCACTTGCACGAAAGCCCCTGGGTGGTGACCGTGCCGCTGGTCCTGCTGGCGATCCCTTCGGCCGTGATCGGCTGGCTGACCGTGAAACCCATGCTGTTCGGCGATTTTTTCGAAGGCAGCATTCAAGTCGCCGCCTCCCACAATGTGCTCGAGCACATCGGCGAGGAATTCCACGGGTCCGGCGCCTTCGCGCTGTCGGCGCTGACCTCGGTGCCGCTGTTGTTCGCGGCGCTCGGCGTATTCACCGCCTGGCTGTTCTTTCTCAAGGCACCATCGCTCGCCGATTCGGCGCAACGCTCATTCAAATGGCTGTACACCATTCTGGTGGATAAATATGGATTCGATTGGTTCAACGAGCACGTCATCATGCCGGCGGCGCGCATGTTGGGCGGCGGTCTTTGGCGTTTCGGCGATCAGATGCTGATCGACGATGGTTTGGTCAATGGCAGCGCGCGCACCGTCGGCTGGCTGGGATCGATCATGCGCTATGCGCAGTCGGGCTACCTATATCACTATGCATTCGCCATGATCTTGGGCCTGGCGTCGCTGCTGATGTGGCTGATCTGGCGGACATGATGTTCGGCGGCCACTTATTGTCGGTTTTGATCTGGCTGCCGATCATCGGTGGCTGCGTAGTGCTCGGATTGGGCAAGCAACCGGCCGCGGCGAAGTGGCTGTCGCTGGGGGTGAGCGTGCTCACCTTGCTGTTGAGCATTCCCTTGTGGACGAGTTTCACGACCGGCATCGCGACCATGCAGTTCGTCGAGCGTGCACCGTGGATTGCGACCATTCACTCGCAGTTCTATATCGGCGTCGACGGCATATCGATGCCGCTGATTTTGCTGACCACCTTCACCACTGTGCTCATCCTCATCGCCAGCTGGATCAATGTCGCGAAGCGCGTGGCGCAGTACTTCGCCGCCTTCCTGATATTGGAAGGCTTGATGATCGGCGTGTTCGCGGCCCTCGACGGCGTGCTGTTCTATGTTTTCTGGGAAGCCATGCTGATCCCGATGTTCATCATCATCGGCGTGTGGGGCGGACCGCGGCGCGTATACGCCACCATCAAGTTCTTCTTGTATACCTTCTTAGGCTCGCTGTTGATGCTGGTTGCGCTGATCTATATGTACCTGCGCGCCGGCAGCTACGAACTTGCGGCTTTCCAGACGCTGCCGCTGACGCTCACCGAACAGACCTGCATCTTCCTGGCATTCTTCGCCGCCTTCGCAGTCAAAGTGCCGATGTGGCCGGTGCACACCTGGCTGCCCGACGCGCACGTCGAGGCACCCACCGGCGGCTCGGTGGTGCTGGCTGCGATCATGTTGAAGATGGGGGGCTACGGCTTCTTGCGCTTCTCCCTGCCGATCGCGCCGGACGCCAGCCGCGAACTGGACTGGTTGATCATCACCTTCAGCCTGATCGCCGTTGTGTACATCGGTTTCGTGGCGCTGGCGCAGCGCGATATGAAGAAGCTGATTGCCTACTCCTCGATCGCACACATGGGCTTCGTCACGCTGGGCATGTTCATCGGCTATCAGATCGTGGTGCACACCGGCAGAACCGCCGGCGTGGAAATGGGCATCGACGGCGCGCTCGTGCAGATGCTCTCGCACGGCTTCGTCTCGAGCGCCCTGTTCCTGTGCGTCGGCGTTTTGTACGACAGGGTGCACAGCCGCGAGATCAGCGATTATGGCGGCGTGATCAACACCATGCCGATGTTCGCGGCATTCATGGTGCTGTTCGCGCTGGCGAATTCGGGTCTGCCGGGGACTTCCGGCTTCGTGGGCGAGTTCCTGGTGATACTGGCTTCATTCAAGGCGAACGTCTGGTTCGCATTTCTGGCCGCCACTACCTTGGTTCTGGGCGCGGCCTACTCCTTGTGGCTGGTCAAGCGGGTGATATTCGGCGAGGTCGCCAATGACAAAGTGGCGGCGCTCAAGGATCTCAATGGCCGCGAGTTTCTGGTGTTGGGACTGTTGGCGGCGGTGGTGATTTTGTTCGGCGTGTGGCCCGCGCCGCTCTTGGATGTGATACGCGCCAGCACCGACCACTTGGCCCAGCAGTTGTTGATCTCGAAGATAGCGCCATAGGTTTAAGCATGAACGCCGGCTCATTCAACCCGAATTACTTCGCTCAAGGCCTGAGTTTCGCAGCGCCGGAAATATTCCTAGGGTTGGCGGCCTGCGCGATCCTGATGCTGGATCTGCTGCTCAGCGACGCGCGGCGGCACTGGACCGGCGTGCTTGCCGTAGTCAGCTTGGGTGTAACCGCGGTGCTGGTCGCGGTGCAGCCGGTGACGGGCAGGGTGGTGGCGCTCGGCGGCTTGTACGAACTCGATCCCATGGGGCAGGTGCTGAAGGTGGTCACGCTGATCATCGTGGCGGCGGTGTTCGTGTATTCGAGCGACTATCTGCGACGGCGGGCCATTTTCAAGGGCGAGTATTTCGTTCTCGGCTTGTTCGCGACCTTGGGAACGCTGGTGCTGACCGCCGCTGCGAATCTGATCACCCTGTACCTGGGTCTGGAATTGTTGTCGCTATGTCTATACGCGATGGTGGCGTTCGATCGAGATTCAGGCATCGCCGCGGAATCCGCCATCAAGTATTTCGTGCTGGGCTCGATGGCCTCGGGCACCTTGCTGTACGGCATGTCCATCATCTACGGCGTTACCGGCAGCTTGGAGCTTGCGGCCATCGCCGATGCCGTGCGCAACGGCCTGGGCGACAACATCGGGTTGATATTCGGCATCGCGTTCATCATCGTCGGCGTGGGTTTCAAGTTCGGCGCCGTGCCCTTCCATATGTGGATTCCGGACGTGTACGAAGGATCCCCCACCTGCGTGACGGTGTTCATCGGCACGGCATCCAAGCTGGCGGCCTTTGCCCTGGCCATGCGCCTGCTGCCGGAGGCGCTGGGCGGCTCGCAGCAAGATTGGAGCCAGATGCTGGTGGTGTTGTCGGTGTTGTCGATGGCAATAGGCAACATCGTGGCCATCGCGCAAAGTAATCTGAAACGCATGCTGGCTTACTCGACGATTTCGCACGTCGGCTATGTGATCTTAGGGATATTGGCCGGTACGGCGCAGGGCTATCAGGCAGCGATGTTCTACATGATCAGCTACGTCATCGTCACGGCGGGCGCCTTCGGCATGATATTGCTGCTGGGCCGCCAGGGATTCGAGGCCGACAAGCTCGCGGACTTCAAGGGGCTGGTCGTGCGCAGTCCGTGGTTCGCCTTGATGATGGCGATACTGATGTTCAGTCTGGCGGGTCTGCCGCCGTTCATCGGATTCCCTGCCAAGCTGGGCGTGGTGCAGGCGGTACTCGGCGTCGATATGACCTGGCTGGGTGTGGTCGCGGTACTTTTCTCAGTGGTTGGCGCGTATTACTACTTACGGGTCGTAAAGATCATGCTTTTCGATGAACCCGTGGACACCGCGCCGCTCGGCGGATCCATGCTGATGCGCACGGTGCTGAGTTGCAATGCGCTGTTGGTCTTGGGACTTGGCGTCATGCCGGGCGCGCTGCTGCAGCTATGCCAGCGGGCATTGCCATAGCTTAGCAATGGGAGCGAGCCCCGCGTTTTCGCACTCACTCGCTCTTGCGTTAGGCGCGTTATCGGGTACAATGGTCGGCTCTCCCGGTGCGGGGTGGAGCAGTCTGGCAGCTCGTCGGGCTCATAACCCGAAGGTCGCAGGTTCAAATCCTGCCCCCGCTACCAATCAGCACGTAACTGATTGATTTATAATAATATTTTATCTATGGTAGTTTCACCCGCTACCAGCCAAGATCCAATTCAGTTCATTAGCAGGCGTCCAGGATTTCGGTTCTACTGATTCAGGCTACATCGCTGATAGACTCATAAAATGAACTGGAGAGACCGCATAACCCTTGATGCGGCGGTGCTGGCAGGAAAGCCGGTTGTCCGTGGCAGCCGGCTGGCTGTGGATTTCATCGTGGGGTTATTGGGTCAGGGATGGACCGAAGCTGACATCTTGCGGAACTACCCCGGCATCACGCACGACGATATTGCCGCTTGCTTGCAGTACGCGAG
>Ga0116129_1001929_pt1 | contig 10949 bp, 9 predicted proteins | sample June2015DPH_17_2_FD_89732 | JGI IMG/M metagenome (GOLD analysis project Ga0116129, IMG submission 89732) | Peatland microbial communities from SPRUCE experiment site at the Marcell Experimental Forest, Minnesota, USA - June2015DPH_17_10 | ecosystem: Environmental > Terrestrial > Soil > Wetlands >...
CTTCGGCAGAAACGACGGAGCCATAACGGCGGTGGGCCAACCGGCTGCCGCCTGGTGATCCATCGCAATCGCTCGGCCACCGTCTCCGAAAGCCATGCGCAGGACCTGCGTGGAAGGGGACCGCGGACAATCGAAGCGCATATCGTCGGCCCGCGTACAAATCATCTTGACAGGCTTGCCGAGAGCCTTCGCGGCAAGTGCTGCCGGCACCATGTAGTCACCTTCCAGGCGCCGGCCGAAGCCGCCGCCGAGTAGGTAACTGCGAAGTATGATCTTGTCCTGACCGCGGCCCAGGGCCTTGGCGAGCACAGGCAAAATCAGTGACTGCCATTGATTGCCCGTATGGATCTCGAAAACGCCATCCTTTTCGAACGCTAAAGCATTCACGGGCTCCAGCGCGAAATGCATCACCGTGCTGGTCGTGTAAGTTCGTTCCAGTTTTTGCTTCGCGGAGGCGAACGCGGCGTCCACGCCTACATCCTCGACAAGCATGGCTCCTCCTCTCGGGTTCGCAATCAGTTCGGCCGCCCGGTTTTGAATGTCGCGCTCGGATACATGAGCGGCGTCGCCCGACTTCCACGTCACCTTGACCAGATCAGCCGCCTGACTGGCCACCGCGAAGCTCTCCGCGCAGACCATCACCCAGCCCGGCGCGATACCCGAAGGGTCATCGAGCGGGAGGCTTCGAATATAGCCGGGCAGATGCTTCGCTCTCGAGTCGTCGATCGAGACCACCCTGGAGTCGTAGCGTGTTGGGGGAATCTTGGGGCGCGCGTAGACCATTCCTTCTACGACGGCGTCGATGCCATAGCGGCCTGTACCGTTGGTCTTGGACGGTACGTCCAGCGCCATGGTATCCCGACCAATCAGTCGACGTTCGCGAGGCGCCTTAATCGGTATGGCGCGCAATTGCTCGGGCGTGAAGGCCCGCCGCATATTCCCGTGCGCCACGATATCGCCATAGAGAATGGACCTTCCAGTCGCGTGCACTGCGCCGTTGCGCGCCGTGCAGCTGATTGGATTTGCACCCAGCAGCTTGGCGCCTTCTTCAATTAGTGCGACGCGGCCAGCGGCGCCGGCACGGCTAAGAATCGGAAAGCTCTGCCACACTGACAAGCTGCCGCCCGTTAGCATCAGGCCCCATTTCGGGTCGGTATCCACGAGGACGATCTTGACCTTGCTCCAGTCCGCTTCCAACTCATCGGCCACTATGCGCGCGAGCGCCGTGCCGACATGTTGCCCTAACTCGGCGCGGATGATATTGACAGTTACAATTCCGCTGTGATCGATGCCGTACCAGATCGTCGGCTCGAAGAGTTCACCAGCGCTGCCCGTCGACTGATCGGCTAGACTTCTTCGCGCATAACCCAGCATGACACCGGCACCCATCATCGTGATGAGGAAGCCCCGGCGCGAAGGGTCATCCGCCGACCTGAATCCATGGGGAGACAAGTTGTTCATTGAGCGGTTCCTCCTCGCATTCTGGAGGCGGCGAGCTTGATGGCCTTGCGAATTCGAATGTAGGTCATGCAGCGGCAGAGACTCCCTGCCATCACCGCGTTGATGTCCTGGTCGGTGGGATTCGGGAAGTCCTTCAAAAGCGTGGCAGCCTGCATGATTTGCCCCGATTGACAGTAGCCGCATTGAGGAACCTGGAGTTCGGTCCAGGCGACCTGCACGGGATGCCTGCCTTCCGGGTCGAGCCCTTCGATAGTGGTGACTCGGGCGCTGGCGATGGCTCCGACTGCGGTGATGCAGGATCGAGTCGCGCGCCCTTCCACGTGTACGGTGCATGCGCCGCAGAGGCCGATCCCGCAACCGAACTTGGTTCCCGTGAGGCCCATCTCATCGCGAATCACCCACAGCAACGGCGTGTCCTCGGGACTGTGTGCCGAAACGCTGCGGCCATTGAGATTGAACGTTGTCATGCGTGAATGGCTCCTGTTTTCGATTGCGTCAGTGCGATCCCGCCGACTCCCGGCGGATGGCGGAAACTTTCCTTTCCAGGTCGACCCACGGCGCGGAGTTTGTGCGCGTGCGGCGCAGATAGGCGGCGAGCCGCGCGATATCGCCGTCGGAAAGCGACGAGGCGTAGGCGGGCATCACCAATCCCGGCGCACCTTCCGTGGCGCTGACGCCGTTCAGCACAACCTGAAGGAAATTGGTCGGCTCCGGCAGGCAAAGCGCACTATTGAGCGCAAGTTCCGGTCGCGCGGCAAGAGGAACCGCACCGGAATTGTAGTGGCAGGCGATGCAGGCGGCGGCATAGAGCGCGGCATCGGCGTCGTACTCCTGACCACTGCCAAGAGACGAACGCGCTAGCCCCTCACGTGTTCGCGCCTCCATACTGCGTGCCCGCATGCCCGCATGGTCCATATCACTGAAGTAGACGGCAATGGCGTGAACATCGGAGTCCGGCACGGCGGGAAGCGCCAGACCTTCGCGAATGACCGGCGTCATCGTGGCGCCTGTGGTCCCGTGCAACGGGCTGCCGCCGGTGCGCAGGTAGCTGAACAACTCCTCCTGAGTCCACGGAACAGGTGACGGATTGGTGTCGTTGAGCGCCGGTGCGATCCAGCCATCGATCACCGCGCCGGCATAAGCGTGTCGGGTCTTTTCGGCGCCGAGCGCGTTGCGGGGCGTATGACAGGCGCTACAATCGCTGAGCGCTTCGGCCAGATAAGCCCCGCGATTCCATTCGTCGCTCTTGGAGGGATTGACCTGGAAGCGTCCGCCCTCGAAGAACAGAATCTTCCAGCCTTCCTGTAGAGCGCGGATCTTGAAGGGAAACGGAAGCGTGTTCGCCGGTGCCGCAGCGGTGGCGGCGGGACGGGTCATCAGATAGGCGTACAACGCCTCGACGTCACCGTCCGATAGCTTGGTGTAGGCGTAGTATGGGAACGCAGGGAAAAGGTGGGACCCATCGCGGGCGACGCCCTCGCGCATGGCCCGCTCAAAGGCTTCGAGCGACCATGTCCCGATACCGGTTTTCGCGTCCGGAGTGATATTCGTTCCATAGATGATCCCGAACGGCGTGTTTACTCCATACCCGCCGGCGAATGGTTCTCCGCCCGGACGCGTGTGACACGATGCACAATGTCCAGCCGCGGCGAGAGCCTCGCCTTTGGCAACGGATTTGGCAGAGAACCTCTGTGCCGGTGGCCGCTGTATCGGAGCAATCACCGGCCGTCGTGCCAAAAGCAAGAGGCCGCCTATTCCGAGAATAGCCGCCACGGGGATCGCAACTGCAAAGCGCCGGATCATCACATCCCGCTCCGTCAGGGACGTCCCATCACATGGACGTGGGCATACGGCGACCCGGCCCACATGATGTAGGCACCCGTCGGCTTGTGCTTGGTCGGCAGGCCGGTGGCCTTGGGATCGAACGGCCACATAATCATCCAGTGCGGACCGATCGGAATGGGTTGACTGGTCGTATCGTAAGGATCGGTATCACTGCGCTGCGTGGCTCCGGCCAACATGTATACAATGCCTGGCTCCGCGTTGGTGGGCTTCGATTTGCGAACTCTGAAATCGGCGAACCATTGCATCGCGGCAGCGTCTGCACACATAGGCGGATCGCCGATTTTCCGTCGATTCCCCGGCATACAGGTGAAGCCGTTCGTTCCCTCGCGCAGCACGACGGTCCCGTGCCCGTCGGTATCGACGATTCGGGCTGACTTCGCGACCTCGGCCGGTCCCGCCGACATCGCGCGGGCAATCTTTGCTTGCGTGGTTTCCCCGGCATCCCTTGCCGCACTGTGATCAGCCATCTGCGCATGAGCTGTGCCTTGCGGATTCGTCCCGTTCACGACCAGCACACCAGCTAAAAAGGCCGGCAATCCAAGCGTGCGTGTCATTAGCTTCATATAGCTCCTTTACCGCCGATGCTCTTCCGAACGCGGATGCTCGCCTCAGAGGTCTCTGCGTTGCAGTTCGCGTTCGGCCTGGAGCCAATCATCCAGGTCGCAGCCCGGTTGTTCGCCGCGTTCCAGATAAATCTCGAATGCGCGACTTCTGACCTCCTCTTCGGGCACCGGATTCCCGATCTCAGCGGAGGTTCCTTCGGCTTCCGTCTTTGTGGTTCTTGCTGCTTTTGGTGACATACTTTCTCCTTCTTATGCCTTCTTCGTAACCAGGACCATGCGAAACCGTGCTTTCCCTTGCATCATGCGGGCGTGAGCATCGGCAGCATCTTCGAGAGGAGCGGTCTCGATCATCGGGCGGATATTCGCCAGGACGCTGAAGGCCAGCGTGTCCTCTTGCTCGATCGCCGTGCCGGTCAGCGAGCCGTAGACCGAGCGCCCGCCAAACACGAGCGGGAACGCGTTCAATTGAATCTGGTCCTGCGGCACTCCGACCACGATGAGCTTTCCACGAACCGCAAGACCGGACACAAGCGGCCCCATCGAGCCGCCGCTGGGGGCGGTCGCGAGAATTGCCCTTGCCCCTCCCATGCGCTGCAATACCGCCACCGGATCGTCGATGGCGGTATCAATGTAGATGTGCGCGCCGAGATCCTTCGCGAGCTTTTCCTTGTCGCTGCCACGCCCGATCGCCACGGTATGGAATCCCAAGCGCCGCGCAAACTGGATGCCAAGATGCCCCAGACCCCCAATGCCCTGCACGGCCACAAGATCTCCGCCACGCAAGCCGGCGTTGCGAAGAGCGTTATAAGTCGTGATGCCCGCACAAAGGAGAGGGGCGGCCTCTGCGGAACTGAGCTTATCGGGAATCGAAGCAATGCCGCGCGCCTCGGCGATCATCACCTCCGCATATCCACCGTCCACAGTTACCCCCGATACCACCGGGTTCTGGCAGTTAACCGCGTCCCCGCGCCTGCAAGGCTCGCACACGCCGTCCTCGCCGGCGATCAGGCCGACGCCAACCCGTTGCCCGATCTTCCACCGCGATACTCCGTTGCCCAAGGCTTCGATCCGCCCAACGACTTCATGCCCGGGAACACGTGGCAAGGTGAGGCCCGGATAGGCTCCGTTGTTTGTGGCTGAATCCGTATGACAAATTCCACAGGCTTCCACCCGAATTCGAACCTGACCCGGTCCGGGCTCCGAGATCGGCCGTTCGACCACGCGAAGCACGCCGGGAGCGGAAACTTCGACTGCTTTGTAGGTGCTTATCATTCTGCGGCGTCCTTGTTTGTTCTAGCCATCCCTGCGATCGAGAAACTCCGTCACATGACTAACGAACGCGCCAGCGTGCTGGAACAACGAGCCATGACCGGAGTCAGGGTAGATGATGAGCTGCGCATTGGGCAGGTGTGCACTGAGAGTGAACGAGTTCACTGTCGGGATCATGATGTCGTTGTTCCCGTTGGTGACGAGTACCGGCTGCGTGATCCTCTTCAATTCAGCGTGGGGTTCGCCTCCGGATTTCGCCCAGGCGGCCATGGCTCTGAGCTGTGCGGCGGCCGACTCTGCACTCGTCGGCGTGTCCTTGTCTTCTGTCCGCCGCGCAAGCCGTTGGACAAAATTGCGCCCCGCCGATTGGCTGGTTTCCGTGGTTTCGAAAAACAGCCTGAGCAATTTATCGCTCGCCGGCATCTTCTGATCGACGAAGATCTTCAAAAGCTCCGGCCGATCCATGGCGACGCCAATGCCACCCGCGGGGCCTGTACCGGTCAGGATGATCCTTCGCAAAAGCGCGGGCCGCTTCAAGGCGATCACTTGCGCGACCATACCCCCCAGCGAGAACCCGAGCACATCCACTTCGGTCAGACCGAGTGCGTCGAGAAATGTCATCGCGTGATCGGCCATGCCGGCGACGGTCTCCGGCACCTTTCCGCTCGATCGGCCGATACCGGGGCTCTCGAACAGGATGACGGGCCGCCCTAGCGCGAGGGGGTCGGTGACGGCGGGGTCCCAGTTGTCAAGCGTGCCCGTGAAATGCTGCAGGAACAGCAGCGGGGTGCCTGCGCTTGGGCCGAGCCGCCGATAGGCGTAGCTATTGTCTCCCGCGGTGATGGATTGCGTCGGGGCGGCCGTGTTGCTCGCGGTCTCAGTCGAATTCACGATTATTCTCCGTTTCCATTAGCTGAGGACGATGTTGTCCAAATCGATGGAGACGACCAAGGGGGCCGGTGCCGCATGGCCGTCCGGCTGGAGGCCGAGGATCTTGTGCTTTGTCGGAAAGACAATGCCAGAGATTTCCTTAATGTCAGAGACGTAGTGTGCGGCTCCTATTCCTCCGCTTATTTCGACATGGTAGTCGTGGCGCTTCAGCAATCCCTTCTGATCGAAGTAAAGTGCCTGCTCTGTACTATGGGTCGCGATATCGGCTGGAAAGCGAACCTTCAGACGGCGCCATGTTTCTCCCGCTTCCTGCCATGGCTCGATTTCTTCCGATTCAACGCCGGGCATCACAAGAAGGAACGGCGTATTCAGGTACGTCCACATCGCGCACCCGGCGAAGTATGCGAGCTGCAAGTCGCTCCAGGGCGTTTCGAAAATGTGTCCTTGGAACGACGACCGCGGATGAAGGAGTTCTTCAAGCACCTTGCCGGACCCGTCCTCAAGCGCGACGCGCTGAGGCTCGAAGCGGGATCTTCTATCGGAGGAGCCGAAGGGGTAGTGCGAAACCTTCTCCGCGCGAAGGTCGAGCGTAACCGACACGTCATCGAGGACTCCGGCTTTGCCTTTCACGCCCCAAAACACCCCACCTTGGAGCAAGTGGGCTGAAATTTGGGTGAATTGGTTCCAGCGTGCAAGGCCCCCGTGGGCATCAATTGCCAACTTCGCGAGCTCCGGAACAGCTACGTCTGCTGCTTTGTCCGCGCTTCTCATTTGCATGTTCCTCAATCCCTTTCTCTGTCCATCCATTCGCGAATATAGGGAGCGCAGTTTTCTAGCTTCACGCCGTCCACCTCGCAGTGCGCAAGAAAACGCATGACTTCGCGATCGATCACGCTAACGTCCTTCAGATCCAAAACGATGTCGCGATGGTCTGTTTGGCATTCAAAAAGTCGCTTCAACTCGCCGATTGCCTGCTTTTCGATCCGGCCGCTCATAGTGAGTACGGTGAATCTCCCTCGCGCTGCGGTCTCAATCCGGAAAGGCATCGACTACCAGGCACCGCTGACAAAACGGCAATCGAAAACCCATTCGGATGTGATTGAAAATAAGCGCCCGAAGGAGCATTCGGAGTGACAGGATCTTAGGAAGTGCCAGGATCCTGGGAGTTATGTCGCGGTGCTTACTGAATGCGGCGCTTGTTTATGTCGAGCTGTTTGATTTTCAGATCCAGCGTTGAGCGCGGAATTCCCAGTTTGGCGGCGGCTCCATTCGGGCCGGCGACTTTTCCGTTGCTGTCCGCCAGGGCCGCCTCGATGAGGTCTTTCTCAAAGCTGTGGAGGGACTCGGTCAGGGAACCTGACGACTTCCGGCGCGATGCGTCGGGACTGGAAAGCCAGGCTTCATCTATCCGCAAGGCATCGCCGGTGCAGAGGATCACAGATCGCTCGACGATGTTTTGCAGCTCGCGAATATTGCCTGGCCAGTGATATGAGCGGCAGCGCGCGAGCGTGGCCTTATCGATCCTGGTGATTTGCTTGCGCGCCTTGTCGGCGTAGCGCTTCACGAAGTACTCGACCAGCATCGCGATGTCTTCTCTCCGCTCCCGGAGCGGTGGCACATCGATCGGGAACACATTGAGCCGGTAGAAGAGATCGGGGCGAAATGATCCTGCGGCAATTGCGGCTGGCAGATCGCGGTTGGTTGCGGCGATAATTCGAACATCGGTGGGTATGGCGCGGCTGCCCCCCACTCGTTCAAACTGGCGCTCCTGAAGCACGCGCAACAACGCAATCTGAGTCTCGGCGGGAAGCTCGCCTATTTCATCGAGGAAGATGGTGCCGGAGTTCGCCAATTCAAAACGGCCCTGGCGGCGCTGGATAGCCCCCGTGAATGCGCCCTTCTCATGGCCAAATAATTCCGAGGCGATAAGCGAGTGCGGAATCGAGGCGCAATTCACCGCGATAAAAGGGCGGCTGGAACGCTGCGAGCTCTTGTGTATGGCGCGCGCAATCAGCTCCTTCCCTGTTCCTGTTTCGCCCGTAATCAACACCGTGGAGTCAGTGGGAGCGACCTTCAAAATGCCGGAAAGGACACACTTAAGGGCTGGCGAAGATCCCACGATCTCATCGAACATGAAGACTTGGTCGATTTGCTCCCGCAACGCGACGTTCTCCTGCCGCGTTCGTTCCTCTGCCTGTTTGCGATCATCGATGTCGGTGCCGGTCGCATACCAGCGGATGACCTTTCCTTGCCCGTCCGGCAGCGGGTTGTATTGGACCAGGAACCAGCGAAACTGGCCATCTTTCCGGCGAACTCGTCGTTCGTACGCGAAGGGTACCCCACGCGAGATTGCGGCTTCGCGTTCGTCGCGTAATCTCTCGGAATCCTCAGGGTGAAACACCTCTCGAAATTTTTCCGAGCCCAATTCTTCTTTCGCCAGGCCCGTGTAGTCGAGCACGGCCTGATTCGCGTCGAGAAATCCTCCGTCGGCTCCGATCGCGATGATGAGTTGAGGTATTGCATCGATGATCGTTCGAAGCTCGGCTTCGGATTTGGTTATTTCATCGTGAGCCGTCGCCAGCGCCACCTCGTTGCGCTTGCGGTCGTCAATGTCGGTCAACAACATGTACCATCCGCCGATACGATCGTCTGCGTCTCGCACCGGAAGCGCGCGAGACTGGAACCAACGGTACGTGCCGTCGGATCGACGGTGACGAAGCTCATACTCATACGGCTGCCCGGTCTCGACCGAGCGCCTCCACAGATCGATCACGCGAGGAAGATCGTCCGGATGGACGGCATCGCTGGTGACCCAATCCTTTAGTTCATCACTCGTCTTGCCGAAATACTCCAGGATCTGACGGTTCAGGAGTTGCACCTCGCCGGCTGCGCTCAGGGTACACACCATGCCGGGAATGGTGTCGACGATCTGCCGCAGCCTCCGTTCATTCGACCTGAGGGCTTCCTCCGCGAATTTCCGCTCTTCGATATCGGCGTTTGTTCCATACCATTGAACAATGTTCCCGGCTTCGTCACGCAACGGGCTGGCGCGGAACAGAAACCAACGATGCACCCCGTCGAATCGTCGGAGACGCGCTTCGATCTCTCCCGACTCCCCCGATGCAAGAATTGATCGCCAGTAGTCGGCGAGCCTGTTCAGATCGTCGGCATGTAGGGCAGATGTCCATCCCCAACCTAGTGCCTCTTCCGAAGAAAGGCCGCAATAGTCCAGCCAGCGCCGGTTGAAGAATTCCGCCGAGCCGTCGGGGCGGGCAGACCAAGCCAGAGTGGGAATCGTATCGATAATGGTTCGCAGCCTGTTTGCAGAGTTCTTGATTTCGACCAGAGCCTTCGTTAGGGCGAGGTGTGATTGCTCGACCTCGATGGCGATGCGCGCAATGTGTCCAGCCCCGGCAATCAACTCAAAGTCGATGTTCTCGGGCGTCCGCGCTTCCGGATAGTACATTGCGAGCGTGCCAAGGACCTCGCCGTGTTTCGAAATGAGCGGTTCGGACCAGGCTGCGACGAAGCCGTGGCGGAGAGTCAGGTCGCGAGCGTCGTCCGGCCAGCGCGGATCGTTGGAAATGTTCGGAACGATCACCCGCTGTTTGGTAAACGCGGCGGCGCCGCAAGAAGCCCTGTTTGGGCCGATCTTCCAGGGTGTAATGGCGGCCTTGAATGCGGCGGGAATATGAGGCCCAGCACAGGGCGACAGCCACTCGCCATCCATCAAACAGACCATTGAGGTAACGGGAGAGCCATGCGCGTCGATGGAGGCACACAGATCGTTCAGCACCTCTGAGAGGCTCGCGCCGTTCGCCATCTTCTCCAGCGTTTTCTTCTCCGACGCCAGCAAGGATTCGGCGAGCGACGGAGCTGCGACCGGCTGCGCCGCATTCCGCTGCATCGCTGAAATGATTTCGGGGAGCGGCGATTCGGGGGAATTCTTCATATCGATCCGCGATGGCTTTTCACAGGCCCATCATGGCAGACCGAGGTCGCGGGTGCAAAAATGCCGAAGCCGCGACACCTTTGATGACGGCGAAACCCTCTTCGTCGCAAGACTCCGAACCAAGCCACGCGGCATCAAGCTTGTGCCGTGGGACGGATGACGATTTCGTTGACGTCAACCTCAGCCGGCTGCTCGATCGCGAACGCAATCGCGCACGCGATCGCCGCCGGCGGTATCCCCATCTTTTCCGACCGCTCGACAATTTGGGCCTTGACCGCCGAATTCGTCATGGAATCCGCGAGGCTCGTCTGGACAAATCCCGGCGAGATGCCCGCCACGCGCAGCCTGTCGCCGGCTTCCTGCCGCAAGGCCTCGGTGATCGTGCGCTCCGCGTTCTTCGGGGCGGCATAGACCGCCATGGTCGACGTATTTTGAATTCCGGCGTCGAAAATGGGGGTTGCCCAACTATAGCTTTTCGGGGCGTTGGGCAAAAAAGCCCCTATAAGGGCTCCTGAGGCAACCCATCCCGTTTGGCATACTTTGCAAGAGGATTGGCGTCTTTTGCCAGTTACACCCACGCCTTTTTCAGCCAGAATGAAATCGTAGCCGGGGCCTAAGAGACTCGGCGACTTTTGAAAAGACTGCTGAACGTCATAAAGGGTGAGAAAATGAAGGTAAATGAAACCGCGGCTCCGGTAAGAGCCTTTGATCGCGCCTACATCAACGGCCAGTTCGTCACACCCCATGGAACCCAGGTCGTCGATCTTGTGAACCCGACCGACAACAAGGTTATCGGCAAGGTCACCATGGCGGATGAGATCGACACGCGAGAAGCCATCAGTGCGGCGAAAGAGGCCTTCAACACCTTTTCGCAAAGTAGCAAGGAATACCGGATGGAGCTCCTGCAGCGGTTGCACGACGCCGTGGCCAAGCGAATGGATCAACTCGTTGAGGCGACGGTCGTGGAA
>Ga0116129_1001931_pt1 | contig 10940 bp, 10 predicted proteins | sample June2015DPH_17_2_FD_89732 | JGI IMG/M metagenome (GOLD analysis project Ga0116129, IMG submission 89732) | Peatland microbial communities from SPRUCE experiment site at the Marcell Experimental Forest, Minnesota, USA - June2015DPH_17_10 | ecosystem: Environmental > Terrestrial > Soil > Wetlands...
CGGCCGAACTGGGTTTGTCCTTGGCCGTGATCAGCAAGCGGCTGGCCGGTTTCGAGCGGCGCCTGGGTGTGCGCCTGATCAACCGCAACACGCGCCGGCTGGCGGTCACCGACGAAGGCAATCTCCTGTATACCCACGCGGTGCGCATCGTGGCCGAACTCGCGCAGGCGCGCGATGCGATGGCCCGGCAACAGCGGGAGATTTCCGGGCTGCTGAAGATAACGGCGCCGTTCAGCTTCGGCCGGCGGCGGCTCGTGCCATTGCTGGCGCAATTCGGCGCTTTGCATCCGCAGCTGCGCATGCAGCTGGAGCTCAGCGACGATGTGCTGGATCTGATCGCGGGAGGCTTCGATCTTGCGATTCGCTACGGTGAACTGCGCGATTCGAGCATGGTGGCGCGCACGCTGGTGCAGAACCGCCGAATACTGTGCGCATCGCCGGATTATCTGCGCCGCCACGGCCAGCCTCAGCGTCTGTCGGACTTGACGCGTCATCGTTGCATCGTGACCGGGGCCGCGCCCCTGACCGAGTGGCGGTTCAGCAGTCAGCGGCAAACCGGTCCCGTGCGCATCGTCGGCCATTTCGTCTGTAACGATGGCGAAGCGGCCCAAGCCATGGCGCTCGAGGGCCTGGGCATCGTTCTAAAATCCGTCTGGGATGTGGCGGACGATCTGGCGAGTGGGCGACTGGTGCAGGTTCTTTCCAAGCACGCTGTGTCGGCCGCTCCGTTGAATGCCGTCTATCTGCGAGGGCACAATCGGATACCGCGTGTGCGGGCGTTCATCGATTTCCTGCGCGAGCGGCTGGCCTCTTCGCCCTTCGTTCCAGCGCGTGGCACGCGAGAGCCGAACTAAGTCTTCTCCAGGAGTTTTCATGTCTTCGATTCGAATTTGGCACATGTACATCGGGATTCTGATCGCACCCAGCGTGTTATTTTTTGCCCTCACCGGGGCTTTGCAGATATTCAGTCTTCACGAGGCGCATGGCAGCTATGAGCCGCCCCCTCTGCTCGAGAAACTGAGCCGCTTGCACAAGGACCAGGTGTTCGCGCAGAAGGAGCACAAGCAGAAGGAGCAGGAAGAGAATAAATCCGAAGGAGCGGGCGCCCACGAACCCCCTAAGGCCGAGAGCGAAGATCAGCCGCGGTTGGGCACTGTTCTGTTGAAGTGGTTCTGTTTGCTGGTGGCCTTGGGACTCAGCGCCTCGACGCTATTGGGCCTCTGGATGGGGTTGATGCAGATGCGCCGCAAGCGCACGGGCTGGTGGCTGCTGGCCGCAGGAATCGTACTGCCTGTTGCACTGACTCTTTTTTGATGGAGACTTGGCGAGTCGCCCCGGTCCCGAATCAGGCACCCGCCACGAGAGAGGCGACGTAGTCGCCGATGGCCAGTGCGGCGGTCAAGCCCGGCGATTCGATGCCATAGAGATTGACGAGGCCCGCGATGCCGTGCGAGGCGGCTCCTTGAATCATGAAATCCTGAGCGGCGCTTCCGGGCCCTTGAAGTTTCGGCCGAACGCCGGCGTAGTCGGGACGTAGAGAACCGCTCGGCAGCATGGGCCAATATGAACGGATCGCAGCGTAGAAGCGATCGGCTCTGTCCGGGTCTACACGGTAGTCGATAGCCGGTACCCACTCCACATCCGGTCCGAAGCGAGCGCGTCCCGCCAGATCCAAGGTCAGGTGAACGCCAAGCCCACCATCCTCGGGCACCGGGTATATCAGGCGCCGAAACGGCACCCGTCCTTCGATTCCGTAGTAGCTGCCTTTGGCATAGTGAAGCGCCGGAATGGTATCGGCCCTCAGACCGTCGAAGCTGCGTGCGATATTCTGCGCTTCCAGTCCGGCGCAGTTCACGACGACAGAGGCCTCGAGGCCGTAGACCGGATCTTGTCCTATCGAAAGCCGGAGCTTGCTCGACCGGCAAGAGCCGCTTTGCACCTGCGTTCCCAGCATGACGGTGCCGCCGGAACGCTCAAAATCGGCTTGTAGTGCCAACATGAAGCCGTGGCTGTCGACAATGCCGGTCGAGGGCGACCAGAGTGCGGCGACGCAGCGCAGTTCCGGCTCGAGACGCAGTGCCTCGGCCGCATCGAGCAACTGCAAATCCTCGACTCCGTTCAGCCGGCCTACGGTCTCGATCGCCGCCAGCTTCGCAAGCTGCGCGCCGCAGGCCGCTACGATGAACTTACCGCAACGATTGACTTCGACTCCGTGCGCGGCGCAAAAGCGGTAGAGCAATTCCCGCCCGGCAACGCACAGCCGCGACTTCAGCGAACCGTGCGGGTAGTAGACGCCGGCATGTATGACCTCGCTATTGCGCGAGCTGGTGGCCGTGCCTATCGCACCGGCGGCCTCCAATACGATTGTTTCGCGGCCGCTCAGCGCCAAGCTGCGCGCTACGGCGAGTCCGACGACGCCGGCTCCGATCACGATGCACTCAACGTGGTCCATGTGCGGCGTCAGCGGCGATTCGGATAGGCGTCTATTTCATTCAGCATCTCCGGGCCGCCCAGTGCCTGCATCTGGCCCAGTATCCACTCGCGCCGCTGCTGAACATAGCGGGACGGCGCTGCTGCTGAAAAGTGCTGCGGGTTCGGCAAAACAGCGGCGAGCACGGCGGCGTCGGCGCGCGAGAGCCGGGAGGCGGGCTTGTGAAAGAACCGCTGCGCGGCAGCCTCGGCGCCGTACGTGCCGTAGCCGAACTCGGCGATGTTCAGGTAGATCTCCAGTATCCGCCGCTTCGGCAAGGCGCCCTCGATCAAGACGGTGAAGTAAGCTTCCAGTCCCTTGCGAAAGTAGCTGCGCCCGGACCAAAGAAACAGATTTTTCGCGACTTGCTGGCTGATGGTGCTGGCGCCGCGCACCTTGTGGCTGTGCTGATTGAGCGCATAGGCCTTTTCGATGGCGGCGACGTCGAAGCCCCAGTGCTCGGGAAACTTCTGATCCTCAGAGGCCACCACCGCGAGCGGCAGGTTGGGCGAGATTCGATCCAAATCCACCCAGCTGTGACGGAACACGTAACTCGAGTCATGGCTCATCCACGCCGCGATTTGAGCTTCCGCCATGAACGCAGTGAAGACTGGATTGATCCAGCGCAGGGATACCACCGCGAGAATGCTTCCCACGATGAAAATCGCGGCCAGCCACAGGATTGCCCGTGCCAGCCGACCGAAAAATGATCCCTTCGACGCCACGTAAGCGTCAGGCGGGGAGTCGCCGTACGCTCTTCATGATGACGGCCTCGACCGGGACATCGTCGAATCCGCGCCGCCGGCCGGTCTCGACCGCCGCGATCTTGTCGACCACGTCCATGCCCTCGGTGACCTTCGCGAAAACGGCGTAGCCGAAGTTGCCGCGCGAGTGATCGAGGAAGTCGTTGTCCTTCAAATTGACGAAGAACTGCGAGGTGGCGCTGTTGATGTCGTTGGTGCGCGCCATGGAGAGCGTGCCGCGTTCGTTCTTCAGGCCGTTGTCAGCCTCGTTCTTGACGGGCGGCTGCGTGCGCTTCTGCGTCATGTCCTCGGTGAAGCCGCCCCCCTGGATGACGAAGCCCGGGACGATCCGGTGGAAGATCGTGCCGTCGAAGAATTCGTCTTCGATGTAGCGCAGAAAATTCGCGACCGATAGGGGCGCCTCCTTTTCGAGCAGTTCTACCGTGAAATCGCCGAGCGTGGTTTCGAAGCGGATCATGGGGTCTCCTTGTGTTCAGTGAACGGTTCCCAGCGTGACGCGGGGCTTGCCTGAGAAATCAAGATGCGAGCGAATGTCCGTGAAGCGATGGCGTGCCATCAATCGAGCGACGTCCGGCGCTTGATCGCAGCCGTGCTCCAGGATCAGCCGGCCGTGTTCATGCAGATGCGCCGCCGCACCCCCGACGATGGCCGACAAGGATTCGAGTCCGGTCGGCCCGTCGCACAGGGCGAGGGCGGGTTCCGCGGACAGTTTCTCGAGCGCCGGATCGGCGGCGCAGATATAGGGGGGATTGGCCACGATCAGGTGAAACCGCTCGCCGGCCACCGGCGTGAACCAGGAACCCAGGCGCCAATCGATGTGCGAGAGCCCCAGGTCGCGAGAGTTCTGAATCGCAACATCCAGCGCCGCGCGCGAGACGTCGACGCCCGTGACCCGCGCATGCGGCCTCTCCGAAGCGATAGCCAGAGCGATTGCGCCGCTGCCTGTCCCCAAGTCGAGAATAGAGACGGCCGGCTCTGGGCGCGCGCCCGCCGGATGCTTCGGCAGGAACTGCAGGGCGAGTTCGACCACGAGTTCCGTTTCCGGCCGCGGTACGAGGACCGCCGCAGTGACGCGCAACGGCAGCGACCAGAATTCCCGCGTACCGGTCAAATAAGCGACCGGGGTGCCCCGCAGGCGTTGTTCGATCAGGCGGGCATAAGCTCGTTCCTTGTCTGCGGCGATGGGCTCGGCGCCGTGCGCGATCAATCCCGAACGCGGCAGTCCGAGGATTTTGCCCAGCAACAATTCGGCGTCGAGCCGCGGCGAGTCGCTGTGGCTGTGAAGCGAGCGTACGGCACCGTTCAAAGCGTCTGCGACCGTTGGCGTCATTCGACCTGTTGCGCCAGCTCTTCGGCCTGGTGCTCCTGATTCAATGCACGAATCAACTCCTCGAGATTGCCGTTCATCACATCGTCGAGCTTGTACAGCGTGAGATTGATGCGATGGTCGGTGACCCGCCCTTGAGGGAAATTATAAGTGCGGATGCGCTCGGAGCGGTCGCCCGATCCGACCTGCAGTTTGCGCGATTGTGCTTGCTGGCTTTGCTGCTTCTCGCGCTCGGCGGCGAGCAGCCGGGATTTCAACAAGGACATGGCTCGCGAACGGTTCTTGTGCTGCGAGCGCTCGTCCTGGCATTCGACCACCACCCCGGTGGGAATATGCGTGATGCGAATGGCCGAGTCGGTTTTATTGACGTGCTGGCCGCCGGCGCCCGAGGCACGGAAGGTGTCGATGCGCAGATCCGCGGGGTTCAGGTCCACGGCCTCGACTTCTTCGAGCTCGGGCAGAATGGCCACCGTGCACGCCGAGGTGTGGATGCGCCCCTGCGCCTCGGTGGCGGGCACTCGCTGCACGCGGTGCGTTCCGGATTCGAATTTGAGCAGCGAATAGGCGCCACGGCCGATCACCCGGCTGATGATCTCTTTGTAGCCCCCGTGCTCGCCCGGGCTCTCGCTCAAGATTTCTACCCCCCAGCCCTTGGATTCGGCATAGCGCGCGTACATGCGAAACAAGTCGCCGGCAAAGATGGCGGCCTCGTCGCCGCCGGTGCCTGCGCGCACCTCCAGGAAGATATTGCTGTCATCATGCGGGTCCTTCGGTACCAGCAGGCGCTGCAGCTCGAGTTCCTCGGCCGCGATGCGCGGTGCGAGGTCCGCCAGTTCCTCCTCGCCCATGGCCTGGGTTGCAGGGTCCTTGTCCGACGCCAGCTCGTGAGCGATGACCTGGTCGCCCTCGAGGGCCGTGAAGCGCCGATAGCGCTCGATCAGCGGCCCCAATCTCGCGTACTCCATCGAGAGTTCGCGAAATTGATTTTGCCGCGAAATGACCCCGGCATCCGATAGAAGGCGGCTGATTTCTTCGTATCGTTCATCGAGTTTTTCGAGCTTGCGGCGGATGGAGTCTTTCATGGCCGCGGATTATAGCCGCCAAAACCCTCATTGCCGGTTGCGTTCTTCGGTCAGCAGCCGCGTCACGGCCTCGGCCAGGGCGGCGTCCCCCAGCTCGGCCGCCTGGCGCAGGGCCTGCGTCGGCGCATGCAGCAGCCGGTTGGTCAGGGTGTTGGCGAGGTATTCGATGGCCTCGTCGGCAGATTTGCCCGTGGCCAGCAGGTGCCGCGCCTGCTCTGCGGTTTGCGTACGGATTTCCTCGGCCTGGCGGCGCAGCGCGCGGATAGCCGGTCCCGCATCGTGGGCTCGCGATTCGGTGAGAAATCGCGCGACTTCCTCGTCGATGACCAGCCGCGCTCCACCGGCTGCCGCCGCACGCTGCTGCCGGTTTTCGTCGATCAGCTGCTGCAGGTCGTCGATGGAGAACAAGTAGACGTCTTCCAGCTCTGCCACGGCGGGATCTATGTCGCGCGGCACGGCCAAATCCACCATGAATATCGGCCGCCGCCGCCGTGCGCCGATGGCAGCTTCCACGGCGCTCTTGGTGACGAGCGGGACGGTGCTCGCGGTGCAGGTGATGACGATGTCGGCCTGGGCCAGCTCCTTATCGAGGTCCTCGAGTCCGGTGGCGTAGGCCTTGAGTTCGGCGGCCAGGCCCTGTGCCCTTTCCAAAGTGCGATTCGCGATGACCATGCGCTTGACACCGGCGCTCGCGAAATGGCGCGCCACGAGGGCGTTCATGTCGCCGGCGCCCACCATGAGGGCGGTGTGAGCGCTCAGGTCGGAATAGACCCGCCGCGCCAAGCTCACCGTGGCGGAGGCGATGGACACGGCGTTCTCGCCGATGCGAGTCTCCGAGCGCACGCGTTTGGCCGCTGAGAAAGCCGCCTGGAACAACTTGTTGAGCGAGGGACCTGTGCTGCCGGCTTCCTGCGCCACGCGGTAGGCGTCCTTCAGCTGCCCCAGAATCTGCGCTTCGCCGAGCACCATGGAGTCGAGCCCCGAGGCGACGCTGAAGGCATGTTCCACGGCCCGCCGCTCCTGGTGAACATAGACGCTCGAGGCAAGATCGAGACTGTTTCCATGGTGCTGCTCGAGCCATCGGGACAGTTCCGTACCCGTCGCGGATCCCGCCCAGTACACTTCGGTTCTATTGCAGGTGGATACGATCACCACTTCGGCGATGCCGGCTTCCCGGTGCAATGCGTGCAGCGCGGCGAGCAACCGCTCTTCGCTGAACGCCACCTTTTCGCGCAAGGCGACCGGTGCGGTCCTGTGATTGATACCGAGAATGTTGACTGCCATTGAAGCGCTTTTGGGTCGTAACCCTCTGATTCTGGTGTAAGAGGCGCTGCGGGATCAAGCAGGAATCCGCGGCGCACGCGTGGTCATTTAGATATAGTGGGACTGTGTTCTCGATCTCAATTTTTGCAAGGACTGCGGTGGGGCTTGGTCTCGCTGCCTGCGCCGCTTGTGCCGGCCTAGGCAGCAGGGCCGACGACGCCACCGCTCCGGTGCCATTTTATACCGTCACGGCCGAGATAGCCCTTGCGCGGCACCAACCGCGGGTCGCGGCGCTCCAATATGCGGCCGCCGCGGCGCACGATTCGGACGTCGGGCTGCTCGAACGGGCCACGCAAGTCGCGACGGATGCCTTGCAGCCATCGCTGGCCGAAAAGACTGCCGCGCGCTGGATCGCCGTGGATCCGAAGTCCCTGGACGCGCAGCGAGCAGCCGCTCAAGCGGCATTGGCGCTGTACAAAATCGATCAGGCCGCCGCGCACTATCGCGTCGTGCTCCTGAACTCGCCCATCGGCACCGAGGCGGAGTTCGCGGCCCTGGAGACCTCTCTGGCCGGCAACGACAATGTTTTCGGCGTGCGCCAGCTCGCCGATCGACTGGTATCGATCTTCCCTTCGTCCGGGGCCGCGTTGAGAATGCAGGGATTCGCTGCGCTGCGCGCGGACGACCCCGAGGCGGCCGTGCATAGTCTGACGGCCGCGCTGGCGATACCGGCCGCCGGCGGTCATGAAGAGGATGCGAACGCACGGCGCGATCTGCTGCAAACGCTCGCGCGCGCCCGAATCATGGCGGGCGATGCTGAAAAGCCCTTGGCGCAGGCGCAGGAAGCCGTCGATCACGAAGATACCGCCGACAATCGCCTGGATCTCGCCCTATTGCTCATGACGGCACAGCGCGATGCGGCAGCGTCGCAGCAATTGGAAATTCTGGCGCACGACCCCAAGTACGCGCCCGTGGCGCTGCGCTTGCTCGGTTTGATCGAGTTTCAGGAGGGGCATCTCGACGCGGCCGCCGCGAAATTCGCGCAGCTGCTGCGGGCGGATAAATTTCTCGACGATGCCTCTTATTATCTGGGGCTGATCGCCGATCGCCAGGATGATCCGGAGCGCGCCTTGCGCTTGTACGCACAGGTACAGAGCGGCGAGAACGCGGTGCCGGCATTGCTGCGTGCCACCGCGATATTACAGACGCACGGTGCGGCGGCGGCGGCCGAGGAGTTGCTCGACCGGCTCGTCGAGGATGAACCGCAGCGCGCGCCGGAAATCATCACGGCGCGCGCCCGGATGTCCGCCGACGCAGGCGATTTGCCCGGCGCGGTCACGCTGCTCGAGCGAGCCATCGCGGAGTATCCGGACGATGTGGGCCTGCGCTATGCCGTTGCGTCGACCTACGAGGAGCAGGGACGGATCTCCGACTCCTTGCATGAATTGACCGAACTGGTGAAGGTACGTCCGGACGATCCGGCGGCCCTGAACGCCTTGGGCTATACGCTGGCCGATCACTCACGAGAGCTGCCCCGGGCTCGCCGGCTCATCGAACGCGCTCACGTCGCGTCGCCCAAGAATTCGGCGATTCTGGACAGCCTGGGCTGGGTGCTGTTCCGCCAGGGCCACGCCGCGGAGGCGGAGACGTATTTGCGGGCCGCCTATCTGGACGATCGCGGCGGCGACATCGCGGCACATCTGGGCGAAGTACTGTGGAATCTCGGCAGACCCGACGATGCCGAGCACATTTGGTCCGAGGCCGCCGCCATCGACGGCGACAATCGTTTGCTCAAGGCGACGCGGCAACGATTGCGGGGGACGCCGCAGGCGCCGGCCCCCGCGCGCAAGCCAATGCCCGTGACGATGCGGCCGCTGTCGCCGTGAATTGACTCCGCGTGCGCCGCTTACTGTTGATCTTGTTGTGCTCCACCGCGCTCGCCGCGTGCGTGACGACGCGCCGCGCACCCGCACCCGCAGTTGCAGTCGCGGGATGGGAGCAAAGGGTCGCCGTGCTGCAAAAACTCGGCTCCTGGCAGCTCGATGGCCGCGCCGCCGTCGCCGTGGGCACTCAGGGTTGGCAGGCCAGCCTGAACTGGCGGCAACGCCAGAATTCGGCGGAGGTTCACTTGTCGGGCCCGCTGGGCATCGGTGCGCTGGTGCTGAAGCGCACGCCCGACGGGATTTCATTGAACGGCGCGCCGCCGAGCGATGCGGTTCTGGCGCAATTGCAAGAACGGCTGGGATTCGACCTGCCGCTCGACCGCCTGCGTTTCTGGCTGCTCGGCGTGCCGGATCCGAGCGCGGCGTTCGTACTCACGCGCAACGATCAGGACCGTGCATTGCAGTTGACCCAGGCCGATTGGACCATCGATTACGATCGCTACATGCCCGCCGGCGCAGATTCCCTGCCCGCGCACTTGGTGTTGAGCCGTGAAGGAGTGCGCGTGCGCATTGCCGTCGACCGTTGGGAATTCCCGCCTTGATGAACCCGCACGCACCACGGTTTTGGCCGGCGCCGGCGAAGCTCAATCTGTTTTTGCATATTGTGGGCCGGCGTCCGAACGGGTACCACGAGCTGCAATCCTGCTTTCAGTTCATCGATCTGTGCGACGAGATCACCATCGAGGTGCGCGGCGACGGACGGATTCGGCGCGCCGCCGAGATCGCCGGTGTGGCCGAGGAGGCCGATCTTTGCGTGCGTGCGGCTCGCGCGCTGCAGGCAGCCGCCGGCACCGCACTCGGTGCAGATATCGGAGTGCTCAAGCGCATACCCATGGGCGGCGGTCTGGGCGGCGGCAGCTCCGATGCGGCGACCTGCCTGGTGGCGCTCAACCACTTGTGGAATCTGCATTGGCCCGTGGACGATCTGGCGGCGCTCGGACTGAAGCTGGGAGCGGATGTGCCGGTCTTCGTCCGGGGCCGTGTGGCTTGGGCGGAAGGAATCGGGGAACGCCTGACGCCCTTATACCCGCCGCTGGCCCCGCCAGAGGCTAACTATCTGATTCTTAAGCCGAATGTTGGAGTGAGCACGGCGGAGGTATTTCAAGATCCTGAATTGACAAGAAATTCCGCGCCCATCACAATTCACGGCTTCCTGGCGTCCGGTGGACGAAACGACTGTTTGGGCGTGGTACGGCGCCGATTTCCAGAGGTGGCGCGTGCGCTCGACTGGCTGTCGCAGTATGGTCCGGCGCGCCTGACGGGAACCGGGGCCTGTGTTTTTTTGGCCGTCGAGACGATTGAGCTTGGACTGGAAATTGTGCGGAAGTTACCGCCGGAGCTGGATGCATTTTTGGCTCGCGGATTGAACGACTCGCCCTTGCTTGAAAGATTAGCGACCGGCTGAGAATCGGCTCAAGCGAGTTCGCTGATTGTTGATTCCATTGGGGTGTCGCCAAGCGGTAAGGCAGCGGGTTTTGATCCCGCCATACGGAGGTTCGAATCCTTCCACCCCAGCCAAATTTTTATGGTTGAAGCGGTTCGTGGACTGGAAATGGTCTAATAGGATGAGTTAGCAGAGGAAGGATAACGCCCGAAGGGCGGCCCCGAAGGGGTGAGGCCCGTAGGGCCGAATAATCCTTCCACCCCAGCCAATTTAGAGCTTGAGCCCATGTCGCAGAGTAAAGAGTTCGATACATTGACGATTGCCGTGTTCACCGGCAAGGCGAACCCTACGCTCGCGCACGACATCACGCGGCACCTGCATGTGCAGCTGGGCCGAGCCGACGTCGGCCGATTCAGTGACGGCGAGGTGAGCGTCGAGTTGATGGAGAACGTGCGCGGGCGCGATGTGTTCGTCGTGCAATCGACGAATCCGCCGGCGGAAAATTTGATGGAATTGCTGATGATGACGGATGCCTGCCGGCGCGCATCGGCGAAGCGCATCACCGCGGTGGTGCCGTACTTCGGCTACGGGCGGCAGGACCGGCGTCCGCGCGCGACGCGTGTCGCCATCACGGCGAAACTGGTCGCGAACATGATTGCGAGCGCGGGCGTCGACCGGCTGCTGACGGTGGATTTGCACGCGGATCA
>Ga0116129_1001932_pt1 | contig 10938 bp, 9 predicted proteins | sample June2015DPH_17_2_FD_89732 | JGI IMG/M metagenome (GOLD analysis project Ga0116129, IMG submission 89732) | Peatland microbial communities from SPRUCE experiment site at the Marcell Experimental Forest, Minnesota, USA - June2015DPH_17_10 | ecosystem: Environmental > Terrestrial > Soil > Wetlands >...
CTCCCAATGGGAATCCGGAAGCCCACAATCCCCGCCAGCATCGTGCGGCGAAACCCTTCCGGGCTGTTGCGCCACTGCTCAGCGAAGCTCGCTTCGTTGGCTGCGATCAACCCGGCAAGCAGTCGGTCCTTGCCGGCATCGTCCTCGACCAACTCCAGAGTGCCATACGCATGCACGGCGATGTAGTTCCAGGTAGGCACCGACAGCTTATCAACATAACAAGTCGGAGAAACATAGCTGTGCGGCCCCGGAAACACGACCAGGGTTTCACGCCCCGCCAGTGCCTGCCAGTGCGGATTTGCCTTGGCAAAATGCCCTTCGATCAGGCCATGTTCGCCCTCATCCTTCACCACCAAAGGCAGGTGGGTAGCCACCAGCGGCTCAGCCGCACCCTCGGGACCGAACAGAATCGCGAACGAATAGAGGCGCATCGCTTCGAGAAGGACCGCGCGCTCGGAAACCTGGTTAAATCTGGGTGAGTACATCGCAGGCTCCTATTGAATCCGTTCGAAGCGGAAGCCGGCTTCGCGCAGTGCGTGGCTGATGGCCGTGATGTGCGCGGCGCCCCGGGTCTCAAGGGTCACGTCGATCACCGTTTCCCCCAGGCTCACGCCATAATACGCCCGGTTGTGCACCGTCTCGACGATGTTGGCCCGCTCGCGCGCCAGAATCTCGGTCAACTGCAGCAGCGCGCCCGGCCTGTCCTGCAGATAAACCCGGACCCGCAGAAGTCGCCCATCCTTGACCAAGCCGCGCTCAATGATCTTGGCCAGCAGCGTTACGTCGATATTGCCACCGCACACCAGCACCACCGTACGCCGATGCCGCAAGTTGGTCTTCGACTGCACGACCGCGGCCAGCGCCGCTGCGCCTGCGCCCTCGGCCAGCGTCTTTTCCTGCTCGAGCAGGAGCAGAATCGCGCTGGCAATCTCCTCGTCGTCGACCGTCACAATCTCATCCACGTAGCGCGAGACCAGCGGCAGCGTCAGGTCGCCGGCGCGCCGCACGGCAATCCCATCGGCAATGGTGGCCTCGGCGGAAATGGTCACCGGATGGCCCGCCTCGCGTGCCCGCAGCATCGAGGGCAGCCTCTCGGGCTCGACGCCAATCACGTGAATCCTGGGGTTGGATTCCTTCAGTGCACACGCAACGCCGCCAATGAGCCCCCCGCCGCCGATGGGCACAATCACCGCTTCGATGTCCGGCACCTGCTCGAGCAGTTCCAGGCCAATCGTGCCCTGGCCAGAGATCACCTCCGCGTCGTCGAACGGATGGATAAACGTCCGTCCTTGCTCGACGCTCCGTCTGAGCGCTTCCTCGCATGCATCGTCGTAGCTGGCTCCGTGCAAAATGACTTCTGCACCATATCCGCGCGTAGCCGCAACCTTAATCTGCGGCGTGGCCAGCGGCATCACGATCTGCGCGCGGATGCCGCGCGAGGTCGCATGAAACGCAACGCCCTGCGCATGGTTGCCCGCGCTGGCCGCAATCACGCCCCGAGAGCGCTCGGTCTCGCACAGAGTCAGCAGCTTGTTCAGCGCTCCCCGTTCTTTAAATGAACCGGTGCGCTGCAGGTTCTCAAGCTTCAGATGCAACGGCAGCCCGGTCAGCTCCGAGAGGTGATGCGACAGTTGACAGGGGGAAACATGAATGGCGGCGCCGATCCGGGCGCGCGCCGTCAGAATGGAGGTAAGAGTAACCGAATCCAAAACGCGATCTCCTGAACAGCTAAAACCGAGACAAAAGGGGAGGGAGAACCCGGCTGAGACTGAAAAACCACCAGCCGCGCTCGCGGGTGGTGGCCTGGGCAATGCTGAACGAGAGAAAAGTACGAATCAGGCTAGGCTTCCCGCCGGTCGGTTGTGGTTGCTAATTCGATTCGCGGGCATCGACCTAATCTGGGGCATAATCGAACTCCGTGCCAATGGGAACAATCAACATTCATTGCGTAGTGCCAAGTAGAGCAGAGCAGTGAGGAGCGAGTCAAGACTGAGTGACTTTTCCCGATTTCAAGATCAGCCTGAAGCGGGCTGGAGTCGGACTGCGACTGTGCCGGAATCAGGTCCGGCGCTGAGGCTGATGCCGGCGCGAGGCGCGAAAACTTCGCTGCCTTCGATCCCGCCCATCGGCCAGATCGAAGGCAGCATTCACCAGCGAAATATGGGAGAAAGCCTGGGGGAAGTTTCCCACCAGCCGCTTGCGCCCGACGTCGTACTCCTCGGAGAGCAGACCAAGATCGTTGCGCAGCTTCAGGAGCCGTTCGAATAATCGCCGCGCGTCCCTCTGCCGCCCCACCGCCTTGAGCGCGCTGACCATCCAGAAGCTGCAAGCCAGAAAAACACCTTCCCCGGGCGGCAGACCATCTGTGACCTTGGCCGTGTTGTAGCGCATCACCAGGCCGTCCCTCATCAGTTCGCGCTCAATGGCCTTGACCGTGCCACGAACGCGCGGATCGCTGCCGGGAAGAAAGCCCACCACCGGCATCAGCAAGAGCGATGCGTCCAGCTGGTCCGAATCATACGCCTGCATAAAACTGTTCTTCTTCTTGTTGAAGGCCCGCGTGCATATCTCGCTGTGGATCGTGTCGCGGATCGCCTTCCATTTCTCGATCGGAGCATCATAGTGCAGCTGCTCGGCCAGCAGTACGGCGCGGTCAAACGCCACCCAGGCCATCATCTTCGAGTACGTAAACTGCTCGGCGCCGCCGCGCGTCTCCCAGATGCCGTGATCCGGTTGGGGCCAAATCGTCTCCAGGTTCTTCAGCAGCAGAACCAGCACCCGGTAATCGCCCTCCGTATGCCGTCGCAAGCGGTGCTGGGCATGAAAAAAGCAGTCCAGCATCTCGCCATAGATATCCATCTGTACCTGCATTGCGGCGGCATTGCCCACGCGCACCGGCTTAGAATTCTCATACCCCGCCAGCCATCCAATCTCCCATTCAACAAGCTGCCGCTCGCCCTTCAGCCCGTACATGATCTGCACCTGCTCCGGGCTCCCGGCCAGTGCGCGCAGCAGCCAGTCCTGCCACGCCGCCGCCTCGTTGAAGTAGCCGCCATTGATCAGCGCCAGCAAGGTAAACGTCGTGTCGCGCAGCCAGCAATAGCGGTAGTCCCAGTTGCGCACCCCGCCGATGGCCTCGGGCAGGGAACTGGTCACCGCGGCAACCATGCCGCCCGTCGGCCGGTAAATCAGGGCGCGCAGCGTAATCAGAGAGCGCTCCACCGCATCGCGATTCGTGCCCTTGTATTTGAGCCGCGCCGTCCACCGCCGCCAGCGCCTCTCTGATTCCTTCAGCGTCGGCTCCGGATCAATCTTCCTCGGATCTGGCAAATTCGATTCCCCGTAGGTCAGCGAGAAAGTCACCCGCTCGCCACGCCTCAGGGTGAAATCGGCGACGGTCTTCAGGTTTTCCCCGTGCATGGGAACGGAAGCGCGCAGGATGGCAAGGTTCGGTCCGGCGATCGCGCGGATACCCCCGCGCATGCTCGTGACCCACGGTACCGTTCGGCCATAATCGAAGCGCAGCGCTAATTCCATTCGCACCCTCACGCTGCCCTGAATGCCTCTCACCACGCGGATCACATGCGAATTCTTCTGCCGCACCGGCATAAAGTCGATCAGCTGAAAGGAGCCCTCCGGATGCTCAAACGTGGTTTCCAGGATCAGCGTATGCGGCCGGTAGCGCCGCCTGGTCTTCCATTTGCCTTCTGCGGGAGTAATCTTCCAGTAGCCGTTTTCTTCTGTCCCGAGCAGCGCGGCAAAGCAGGCGTCGGAGGAAAAGCACGGCCAGCACAGCCAGTCGATCGAACCGTTGCGGTCCACCAGAGCGGCGGACTCACAATCGCCGATCAAGGCGTAGTCCTCAATCCTTGCAGCCATAGGTTTGCCGGTCTATAGTCGATCCCTTTCCTGATCTCGCGCTCTTCGGTCTGCGCCCTTAAATTGGATGCAGAAATCGACGTATGAATGCCATCGTTGCCTAGGTGCACCGGAATACGAAGGAATTGAAGGGGGGCTATTCGTCTTGAAGGGGCAGTGGAGCCGCCTGGTAGTAGAACGGCTGGTTGCCGTTCCTTTCCCTGAGTCTGGCAATCTTATAGAGGTGATATTGAAAATAGAAAAGGGAGAAAAAGAAGGTCATGACCCCATTCAGGTAGAGTCCGACAGGTTCGCGCACGTTGTAATGAAAGTGGAGCTCGGCGCGAATCACATAAACAGTAATGAACCACATGGCAATACACATCAGCGCGAGCGTTGCCGCAAAAAAAGTAATTCCGTAGTTGCTGGGAACCGGTGTCCCGGGCACGCTCGATGCAATCTGCAGAGCAACATAGGCGATGCACCAAAAAAGACTCATGGCCGCCGGTTCGAGCTTCCGAACCCAGAGGCAGAGATAGATTGCCCAGACATCAAAGGCCAGGTCTGAAACCAGAATCCCGTACCCCTTTGGAACCGTAAGCCGCGCCAGGATCGCAATCACGAACAGAATCCCGAGCAGCACGGCCCAATGCACCTTGGGGGGCGGGGGAAAGACCATTCGAGTTTCGACCTCAGCTCGTTCAGGCAAGGCGTCCATCCGTAGTCCTCGACGGCAATGAATCCTCGCCAGCCTAGAAAATCCCGGCTAGCTTCGAAAATGAGTCCAGTTCGAGCAGCGTCTGCCCCGCGGGAGCCTCATCGAGAGCAGCGTGCTCCAGTACCCAGGTGTCCTTGTGAAAGAGAAACACAGCATGCATGCCGGCGGCAAGAGCCGGGTTGATGTCACTCTTGATACTGTTGCCGATCATCCAGCTGGTGTAGGGCTTCAATTGATGGCGGGCAATCACCTCGCGGTAGGTCGCCCTATCCTTCTCCCTGACAATCTCCACCGCGGAAAAGTGCTCGGCGAGCCCGGAGCGGGCGAGTTTATCCGCCTGTTCGGCCTGGTCGCCCTTGGTCATGAGGATCAGCCGATGGCGCCCGGCCAACTCCCGCAGCGTGTCCGCTACCCCGGCAAGCAGCTCAATTTCCTGCTCGGCAATCGACCGCGCAAAACTGCGCACCCGTTCGATATTGTGCTCGGTCACCGGTTCCGGGCTCAACTTCTCGAACACGGCCACCAGCGAGCGCGTAAAGCTGCTCAGCCCGTAACCAGCGGCCATGGTCGTCTCATGCTCCTGGGCGTTCAACGCCTGCCGCACCTGGGCAGGGGAGTATTCGCGATGGTTCAAATAGCTGATGAAGGCCGCAATTGCCCGCTCAAAGTAGACATTATTCTCCCAAAGCGTATCGTCGGCATCGATCAATAGCGTCTGGCCTGGAGGGAAATCGGGCATAGCTCTATGGTATCGAATCAGCGCGGCGCGCCGATTGCGTCCGAGGGAACGGTGTAATCAAAGGTATAAGAATGCTTGCCGGCTGCCTGGGCGATCGTCATGGTCCCCGCGATGCCGGTAAGCTGCGCGGTGCCTGAACCCGGCACGACGGCCACCGCAAGCTTGAATCCACTGGCGTCCATCGAACCGATGTGCTCGAGCACGAACGAGCCCTCGTGTCCGTTGAGCGTGCCGGTCACTTGCTCCATGGCCACGTAGCCGGCGCTGCCCTTGGCCGGATCACCCGCGCCCAGCATCTCGCCCTTGCTCTTCGCCTCCAGGTCGCCGTGAAACTCCTTGTGCAGCGCAAACCGCCCAATCCCCGTTCCCGAAGTCACTTCATCGGCCGCAATCGGCCGAGTTTCCACGTCGAATGTTCCTTCTGCGTGACTGCTCATCCGTGGCTCCTTGCCAGCAAGTTTCGCTTGCGGAGCCCGGGGAGGCGCTTGAACCCGCGAAGCCGGCAAGCAAGCCGAGGCAAAACAAGAGCAGTTCCTCGAAAAAGGCTCATTGATCTCTCCCCTCCGGTTGGAGCCATTCTACCTGAGGGAAATCAATTCGGCGCGCTCCCTCCGGCCCTCCTGCCGGCCGGGGGGAGGGAAGCCGTTCAATCTGCCAGCTTGAAGATGCGAATCTGGACCAGCTTGTCGATCGTCAGCTCTTTCAGTCCACGGGCCTGCATGCGCTGAATAAAATCCGGCGTAATCTTGAAGATGCGAATCTGGATCAGCTGATCAAAGGTTGGCTCATACCCCAGCGCGCGAATCTGCTTGACTTCATCCCCGTTCACCCCTTGCACCCGGAGCGCGATCAACTGGTCAGCCGTGGGCATCGCATAGCCGAGAGAAGTCAGGCTGCGCACGTAGGCCGGGTCCACGCGGAAAATGTGCAGTGCAATCAGGTTGTCAGCCGTCATTCCGGGGACGCCAATCTCCTTTAACGAGCGCGCCCAGGCGCTGCCGACATCCAACAGCGCATAAGCCATCATCTTATCCGCGTCGTATCCGCTGAACCCCATCTTCTCCATGCGCTCCACGAAGAGCCCATCGGGAGTGAACACCGACTTGCCACTTAATTGCCCTTCAACCACAGTCCCGGTGCAGGTGAATGTCCCGGCCTCGGCAGCCAGCGTCGCCGTCAGCTGAGCTTCTGGTTGCGCCAACTGAGAGGCCGAGATCCCGGTGAACCGGCTCATGGGAATGTCGCTCATGCTGTTTGCGCAATGGCGGCCCAGCTGGCAGTCTCCGCCGTCGGTCTCTAACCGCAGTGTTCCCGCCTTCTCCCCGCCTCTGATAGTGCAGTTCTGGCGAACCGGCTCGATGCTTTCCGCCGGTAAGGTCGCCGTCCATCCAGTGAAAGCAATCAGGCCGGCGATAGCCGTCATTTTTGCCATCAAACTGCGTGTCTTCATGGAGTCTCCTCTGCTGGCCTTTTTAAAGGCGCAGTTCTGCTGAGGCGCCCGCAGGCTCGATCGAAGGCTCGATCAGGTTCGCGCGCCGCTCAGTTGCTCAATTGCGATCGATTGTCTATCTGGAAACGTCCTCGTCCAGAACGCCGGAGATGCGCAGCTTCACCAGTTTCTCAATCGTCAGATCCTTAAACCCGTGTCGCTGGGCCGAGGCGATAAAAGCGGCGTTGATGTTGAAGATGCGCGTCTTTGCCAGCTCGTCGGAGCTCGCCCCGGGGAACTGCTCCTTGATCCGCCGCGCGTACTCCGGTGTGACGCCTTCTACGCGCAAGGCAAGCAATTGCTGTGCAGTCAACCCGTCAAATCCGGCATCCTTCATGCCCGCAATAAATTCCGGCGTCACGGCGAAGATGCGGTAGGAGATCGCGTCCTGAACCGTCTCCACTTTGAAGCCGCTCGACTTGATCTTGGCGATATACTCTGGCGTCACGCCCTGCACCTTGCAGGCGATCAACTGGTCCGCGTTCAGCTTGCCAAACCCCAATTGCGACATGGCCCGCGCATACTCTGGCGTCACGCCCTCAACCTTCATTGCGATGTACTTGTCCAGCTCGAGGTCGTATCCTTCCGCCTTCATGCGGTCAATGTAGTCGCCTTTTTCGCCTTCTTTGCCGGCGTTCTGCTCGGGCGCTTCATCTTCCCGGGCTTGGGCCTCCTGGTCCGGCTTGGGCTTCGGCCTGGCGACGGAAACCGCGACCCTGGCAGGCGCTGGAGCTGAGGGGACAACGCTTTCGGCGGCCACCTGAGCCGCGACCGGAGCCACCTGAGCCGCGACCGGAGCCACCTGAGCCGCGACCGGAGCCGCCGCGATAGACAGGGCCGCTTGCTCCTGATCGGGATTCGAAGCCGGTTTGAGGCTGGCCATCAGCTGGGGCACGGGCAACAGCAGCAGCACCAGCACCGAGGCTGCTGCGGCCAGCGAGAACGGTTCGCGGGCACCGGTGCTCGCCACCGGTTCACCAAGGATCCGCGCAATGCGCATGCCTAAGGTCCGCGCAGGTTGATGCCCGCTCAGCGCCATCGAAAGCTGGCCGATTCGCGAGCGCTGCTGCTCGAGCTCAAACAGTGCGTTGGCATAGGCGAGTGGACGCGGACAGACGCTCAGGGCCAGGTCGTCGCAGCACAACTCCCGCTCACGGCGAATGCGCCCGGAGATCCACCATACCGCCGGGTGAAAGAAGAACAGCGTTTCGACCAGCGTCTGGACCAGGTTCCAAAAGAAGTCCGCGCGGCGCACATGTGCCAGCTCATGCGCCAGCACCGCTTCGAGCTCATCGGGGCTCAACGACGCGAGAGCCGAGACCGGCAGCAAAACCAGCGCCCGCAGAGCACCCACGGTCACCGGCCCGGTAACGGCGCCTGAAACGCGCAGCAGCACCGGGCGGTGAATCTTGAGCGCCGAGCCAATCGCCCGGAAACTTGCCTGCACCCGGTCCGGGGCTTCGAGCGTTAGGGTGGCGCGCAAGCGCTGAATCAAGCACCATCCCCCCAGACTGCGCAGCGACAGCACCAGAACGCCCAGCAGCCACAGCCCGTCGATCAGGCCGAGCACCGGCAGTTGCCTGACAGACATCAGCAGACGCGAACGGGTAAGATCCGGGGAGGCCGGCTGCCAGGCCGATCCCGGCATGGCAGGCTCGGAGCGAGCAGTGATGAGCTGCGAAAAGCTGTCAGGCATCACCGACGTTCTGGTCCCCGGAGCCTCGGGGAGCGATGCCTTCGAGTGCATCTCGAAAGCAAACGTTCCCACCGCGGTCGCAGCCATTAGCAACAGCGTTCCCAGCGCCAGCAGGTAGCGCGTGTTGCTCGACCCTCGGGCCGCCAGCAAGCTCAGGCAGCGATAGAAGGCCGCAATCGCCGCCGCCTGCCAGCAGAAGTGAATCAGTGTCCAGCCAATTGCTTCCACCGTTGGATTCATAGCTCACCCCGTCCTTTCCGATCTGCCCGCTGCTCCCTGTCCAGGTTCGCATGGGTCGGGCTGAAAGCGGCGCCGGCTGCCCGCTTGTTGAGCAGCTGGCGAATCTCATCCAGTTCCGTGTCACTGGCCGTCTCCATCGCCAGCGCATGCAAGGCCAGCTGCGCGGCCGATCCGGAGAACAGGCGCACGCTGAGGTCTTTCAGAATCCTGCTCTGCATCGCATCCTGGCTGATGGCCGAGCGGTAAACATGGGCACGGTTGGCCTCGTCGCGCACTACCAGTCCTTTTACCGTCATGATCTGCAGGAGTTTGAGCACCGTGGTATAGCCCGAAGGTCGTTCCTGATTCAGTGCGTCAAAGATCGCGCGCACCGTTGCCGGCTGTTTATCCCACAGGATCCTGAGCAGCTCGAGCTCGGATTCCGTCGGTCGGGGCAGCGTGTTGGGGCTGTTCGTCATGATGTTTCTGAGCTTATACGAAGTATTTCGTAGTTGTCAACGAAAATCTTCGTACTTGAGAGTAACCTTCGCGCAAGAGTGTTCCCAGGCCCATTCCGGGCCCCATTTCTCTCAAACGTCTGCAGGGTCCAGTCTGCAGGCTGAAAGGAACCGCGTCCCGGATGCCGCGTTTATGATGTCGGTCGCCGCTCCGGCGCTGCCCTCTCCAGTTCCTTCGAAAAAAAAGATCGTCCAGAAATAGCGCTTTTCACCATCGCCAGTGAAAAGGCCGCCCAGCGATGCTGGACGGCCTTCGGCCACGGCCAGTTTCCTAGAAGCTATTTTCCCTGTGCCGTGATCCATTGGTTCAGGTGCGGCTCCTGCAGCTTGCGCAGTTCAATGCAGCCGTCGATGCTCTCAATCGAGTGCTTGAGCGCTTGTTCGCCTGAGGGCACCTTGTGTCCGGCAAAGAAAGCCTGCACATCGTCGCGTGCTTCGGCTGAGCAGAATGCTCCGGTTGAACCCACCAGCGCGTCTCCCAGTTCCGGAGTCAACAGCGTCTGTATCTTGTCCCAGTGGCCCTTGACATACGCCCAGGCGGCATCGCGTGTCGCATCATTGCGCATGGCAATCGCGAATTGGAACAGTGCGTCCTGGTTGCGCACCTTGTCCGAGGCCGCATATTCGAGCGAGCGCTCGGCGAGCGCCGGATCTTCAAACACCGCCAGAAGCGCAAGCGAGCTCTCCTGAAGCTCAGGATTGGTGGAAGTCTCGGCCACCGTCTGCAACCGATCAAACAGCGCCCGATCGCCGTTGCGTGCGGCAATGGCCACCGCCGTCTGTCCGAGCGTTCCATCCACCGAACCCGGGTCGGCAAGATACTTCTCGGTAATCGTGCGCGCCTCGGCCAGAACTTCAGGATCCTTGCCGAGATATCCAAGCACGCCGAACAGGTGCGCGCGCAGCTCCCGCGTGTTGGCCGAGTCACTCTCTCGAGCCGGTCCCAGCTTGCGATACTCGGGCGCAAAGGTTGTGCGCAGCCATGCGGATACGGCCGCCTTCTCTTCCGGCGTCGCGGCGACTCGCTCGTAGATTTCGTCCACTCCGTCGAGCGTGGTGCCTAATACGGCGGCGCTTTGGTCCGTTTTGAGCGCGCTTACCAGGTTCAGGTAATCACCCACGGAGGCCATATTCGCGCGCACCTGCGCCCATTCGTCGCCCGAAAGGCTGATGCGTTCGGTTGGGCTCAGTTCGGTCTCCGCATTGGCCACCAGCTTGGCATAAACATCGGCAGGATAGGCACTGCGATAGTAGCCTTTGCCGCCTGCGTTGGCGTAGAAAAACGGCGCCCGAGGCGCCTTCAAGTCGTTGTCGGAGGGAGTGAATACCTCGCATTCCTGAGTCTCGGTGCCCGTCTTCAGGCACACCGGGATGGTCCACTTCTGGGTCGAATCGGGGGCAATCGAGGGGCTCAGAAAGAAGCGCCGCTGGGCGACGGAAACCTGCCCGTTGCTCGGTTCGCCGAAGGTCAGCAGCGGCTCGCCCGGCTGCGCCACCAGCGACTCCATGATCTTGTCCACCGGCTTGTGGCTGGTCGAGGTCTGCGCCCCCCAGAAGTCTTCCGCGGTCGCGTTTGAATAAAGATGCGCGGAAAGATAGGCATGAACGCCCTTGCGAAATGTCTCCGGTCCAAGGTAATTCTCAATACCTAGCAGCACATCGCTGGCCTTGCCATACGAGATGCCGTCAAACATCTGCTCA
>Ga0116129_1001933_pt1 | contig 10929 bp, 4 predicted proteins | sample June2015DPH_17_2_FD_89732 | JGI IMG/M metagenome (GOLD analysis project Ga0116129, IMG submission 89732) | Peatland microbial communities from SPRUCE experiment site at the Marcell Experimental Forest, Minnesota, USA - June2015DPH_17_10 | ecosystem: Environmental > Terrestrial > Soil > Wetlands >...
GCTGAGAGGTCGCCAAGGGGTAGCGCAAGTCCAACGCCCGTGACTGGAATGACCACAGGGCCGCCTGGATCGTTTGAGTTGATGGTCAGCGTGGTGTTGCGCGCTCCTGCCTGGGTTGGCGCGAAGACGATGTTGAAACCGCATTGGCCTTGTGCAGGGATTGTCATTGGAGATGTGGTGCAATAGGCGGGAAAGCCTGTCACGCCGACGACCGTGTAGTCGCTCAGCCCGGCAACGATGGAGGAGATAACCAGCGAACCGCCGCAGGGGGGAACTAATCCTGCAGCGCAGGGGGCGCCAAAATTCCCGATCGTCAGGTAGGTGCTCCCCCCTTGAGAACTTTGGCCCACTTGCACGCTGCCGAGGTCCATCGGCGAAGGGCTTGTGAAGATGTTGATGCTCGGGTCACTGCTGGTCGCTGCCACACCCTGCAATGGGATCGGCGCCAGGCCGGTTGTGGGAGGAGTGGTGATCAGCGTGGCCGTAGCCGTTCTTGGACCATGAGGACCAGAGGTTGGGTCGAAGTCGAAATCTATTTCGGTTTCGTTGGCGGATTCACCAATTATCACCCGCACGTTGAAATCCGCGGCGTTCGTCCCCGCGATCGTCACTCCAGTAACCAGCACTTGCGTTGCGGTAGAGACGTTTGTGACATCAACGGTGGCCTGTGAAGAATAGGCGTACCCGCCGATGAGGGCATAAGGGAACGTAACGGGATTCGGAAAGTAGTAAAAAGCGGGCGACGCTCCGGCCACGGTCCCGGTGATGGGAATCGACTGCGGACTATCGGCTGCGTTGTCGACGAGGTTCAGCGTTGCCGTGCGAGTCCCGGTTGCAGAGGCGGCTGGGCTAAAGACGATCGAGAGCTGGCATGAACTCTCAAAGCCGGGAGGGAGCGAAGGTGGGCACTGATTCGTCAACTGGAAGTCCGCGGCGTTGGGACCGCCGAGGGTGGCGTTCGCAAGAACCAGGTTGATATCGCCCAGATTGGAGAGCTGCACAAATTGTGTCGTGCCGGGAGTCCCAGTATCCGTCGCGCTGGACGTCCCGGCGATCTGAGGTGGGAATGCGACCGCCCTCGGGGCGATCGCAACCACGGGACCGACGCCCGAAGTCCCGGTCAAGGCTACCGTTTGCGTTCCGGAGGGAGCATTGTTTTGGATGATGATGGTCGCGGACTGAGTCTGCGGAGCGCAGCTGTTCGCGACGGTGCAGTTTGGAGGAAGTGGAAACGGTTGAAGGCTGACGGTCAACGTGCAGGAGGCATTTGGTGCGAGCGTGGCTCCGCAGTCGTCCGTTACCAGGAATGGAGTCGCTGACAGTAGCGGATTTGGAGAAATGGTTTGGATTCCGAGTTGGACGGGCCCTGGCCCCGTGTTCGAAATGGTTACGGTTTGCGGCGCACTGGTGGTGCCAATGATCGTAGGCGCGAAGGTGAGCGATGTGGCAGAGACCGTCATCACTGGCTCCGGACCAGGCGACCACTTCTGAACAAAGAGCGGGTTAGCGTACTGCGAATTGAGGGACACGGTCCCAGGGTAAGTACCGGGCGTCGACGGAGCGGCCGAGGCGAAACCGGTGACATAGACGTTGTTGTTGGAATCGATCTTGAGGTCGGTGGATTGGCCGATGAGCGAGGCGATGGGTGATGCGAACGGAAGGGTCGAGCCATCGTTCGAGAGCTCCGCGAGGAAGGGACTTAAATCGACGAAGTTTCCGGATGGGTTTGTCTGATAGGCATCCTTCGTGAACGGGAAGTCACTGGCCGAAGTGACGCCGGTGAGCCAGATGTTACCAACGGAATCCAGTGCGATGGCCTCCGACCAGGTCTGGTCATCTCCTCCGAGGTAGGTCAGGAAGGTGAGCGCGCCGGCAGGGGTCAGCTTGGCGACGAACCCGGTTCCGCAGGGGCTCGGCAAGAGGGGAGAAATGGCTGATGCCCAGCCACAACTTGTGGGCACATTGGGGGGGTAGAGGTCGGTGGTTTGGAACGCACCTGGCGTGGTGGGAAGGTTAGCGGATGCGGTGGATCCGGTGATGTATGCATTGCCGGTTGCGTCGAGCGCAATACCGGAAGCGGCATCATCCGCCTGCCCTTCGATCAGCGTAAAGTAGACCGGCGATAAGGTGTTGTTGTTTGGGTGCAGGCGCATGACGAAGATATGACTGTTGCCGCTGTTGCTGGGACCGCTGCCTTGGTAGGTGTGGGTAATAGCTCCGAGACTTGGCGAAAGGGGAGGCTCGGCGCTGCCGGTGAGATAAATATCGCCGGTCGCATCAAACGCGAGACCCGAGGCGAAGGTGTACGCGACACTGCCGAAGAAAGTGCCATAGCGATAAGCGCCTGTCGTGGGGTCGAGCGCCACCAGGAACGCGTTGAAGCATGGAATGGAGTTGGCGCAGGTCCCGCCGTCGAAGGCAGTCTGCAGCGTGTTTGGGACGGGCTGGAAATCGGCGGAATCGGTGTCTCCCCATACGACGAGATCGCCTGTAACCGGATTGACCTTCAGGTTGAAGCCGCCGGTGGACTGGCTGCCACCCAGCAAAGTCGAGAAGATGAGACTGGAGCCGGTCGGGTCGAGCTTGAACACGAAGGCATCGGGGCAATTGAAGCCTTTACTCACGGTGGCGCAGGCCAGGGTTGAGGCAGGTCCAATATTTTTGACGAGCGGGAAATCGGTAGAGGTGGTTGCCCCCGTAACGAAGGCGTCTCCGGAGGAGTCGACGGCGATATGGGCGGCTGTGCTCACCCCTGTGCCGCCGATGAAATCGGAATACAACAACGTGGAGCCGGTTGGATCAAGCTTGAGGACGAAGGCCTCCTGGCAGGCGCTCAGCGCGGGATTGCCCTGGAAGATCTGGAACGTCCCGCTGGAGGCCGGAAAATCCGCGGAGCAGGTATTCCCGGCGACGTAAGCGTTGCCGGCCGAGTCGATATCGATCCCGATCGCCTGACTGCCATCGTCGCCGCCGAACGAAGCCCCGTAGGTTAGGACAGGATCGATGATCAGTGCATGCGCGTGGTCGTAGGCTCCAAGTTCAAAGGCAATCGTGTTGGCGGCCGCGATCCGGAATTTGCTCTGTACCGATCTTCGAGCTCCGTCGATCTCCTGGTACGCCTCGGGGTGTTTGAGACGCACCTCCCCGGCTGCGGTGGACAGCACAAGATTCCCGCCAGCGTCGATCGAACTCGATACCGAGCCGCTCGGCTGGAGCGCAATGACCTGTGGATCGGCGCCGGGTGCGACGCGGAAGTCGTACTCCAACTGCTCAGGGTTCCCGTAGAAGACAAGATCCACGCCCGGATAGATGCCAGCCATTTGAACCCGCGCAAAATGCGGAACGCTGGTATGCCAGTTTGCCGGATCTTTGCCGATGAAATAGTTGCTCATGCCTGGCTTTTGATCGAGGCCGGACACGGATGCGCCCAGGTTTGCCCCGGCAAGACGCAAATGCAGCTGAAATTGCTGTGTTGGATTTTTTGGGCGCGGTAGGTCAGGGTGGAAAGCCGCTGGGACGAGCTTTGCCTTTTCCGGGTCGGAGGATAAGTGAAGCGAGAGCGCAATCTCGGACGGGGAGATCCCCAACGCATAATCCGGGCCATGCGCGACGAAAGCATACTGGGCCGCAGCCTGGCCTCGATTCGCCTCAAACTCCAACGGCAGCCTCCGATAATGACCGGAAGCCTCACGCGGATCTGCGTGAACAGCCGGCGGATTTCCCTTGGTCTGAGAATGCGACTGACTGGCAATCTGAGGGGAATGCGCAGCACCGTCGAGTTTCGCCGTAGAGGGCAGAGTGGGCCGATCCATCTGAGACTTTGCGGATGTCCACGAGACCAGGGCAACAAGGACTATCGAACCGATGAAGAGGAGCCTTTTCATTTCGACCTCGTTATATGTGGGGGATCGAGTGTTGGGAATCAAGCATTGGCTAAATCAAGCCGGTCAATTAGTAATCGCTCTTCCCGACTTATCCAGGTGAACGACAGGGATTCCGCGAGGCGGTGCCGGGTGAAAATTTGCGCGAGGGATTTCTGGATTCAATGCGATATGGGAGACCCGAAGAGTGACCTCGTAGTCTTGTTTAGGTTGAAGAAACTCAATGCGGTGCGGCAAGCAACCTTGGGAAGGACTCGACGCTGAGTTAGCAGCTTCTTGCCAGTCCGAATAACTGGTCTTCGAGACAAGCTGGCCAGCGGCGTCATACGTCTCGACTGAATCCACCTGTCCATGAAGTAAATCGAACTCTATCTTTGCAGTGCGCCCCGGGGCTTTACTGTACAGCAGGTCCACTTTCAACTCGCGGAGATTGGCATCGTGTACTCCCTGGAGCCGGGCCCCGGCAATCAGTCTCCCTTCCTGCCAATGCAATGCATTGATCAAAGGTTCAGGGCGCAGATCATCTCGCGCATTCTGCGATTTAACTGGCGCATCGATCGGTCCCACCAGGAAGGTCTTCTTGCCGTTTTGCGGAACCAGGAGACGAAACTCGTGGCCGTCGCTCGCCATTTCAAATTCGCGGCTGCCCAAAAACGGCACCCCTCCCGTTACGTGGACAAGGTCGGGCTGCACGAAATCGATGACCGCCGGAAGCTCTCGCGGCCGCTCCCCAACGCCATACTCTTTTCCGGCCTTGCCGCGCACGACTGCGATCAGGCGCAGGCTGCGAATTAAATGCGCCTGGAGGTTATAGGCATTGATTAATGCGGAATCATCTACGCGGCCGGCTGGATTTGACCGCGGATTGAGAAGCGAACAGAAGCGTGGCTGGTGGCTCGGATCGAGAGGGGAAACACCTGCCTGCGCGATGAGACGCAGGCAGCCCATGCAAATCAAAATGGAGAGGAACAGCAAATTCTTCATACAACCTCGCTTGTCAAGCGGTCCTTCGGCTGTGCGTGAACCCAGTGGGGAGAGATGCGGAGACGGCCGCCGCACGATGAATGTCTTCCTGAACTGAAGCTGCGGCTACCTTTACAGGCACGTGGGCATGGGCTATTCGGAGCACAGGAAGCCGCTCACGATGGTGCAGGTCCGTGGCCGACAAAGATCGATATCTCCAGCCGAGAAGGTGCCGGAGAAGGCCCCCCCTATAGCCGGACGAGGTGGTCAGTGCGAGGTTCGTGAATTCCTCGCACTGAAAGCTCGGCCACGTGCCATTCAGAGCCAAATCTCTATCGGGATGGGTTCGATCCGCTCCGGGCTGCGGAGCTGAGCCGAAGAATTGCTGATCCAAATCCGATTCATTCACCACGGCGCTAATAACAGAAAGGTGGAGAAATCGACGCTGGCGAGAATAGCCCTTCCAAGGAAACATAATTGTCACCAACGCGGAGGATGCCTACAAGGATAGGTGAGAATAGTCTGTAATCTGTTATGTGGAAATTCCTGAAACTGCGACCTAAACCGCTTATTGTTGGGGCAGTAATAGTATTGTTTGCAATGACTTTCAGCAGGCGGCGTAGGATTGAAGTCCTCTTAGGGGGCAATCGGACGATGCTATGACTTTTTACGAAAGAATCACCGCCGGTGCGCGCGCGATCTTTACCTTTGTCGCTATTTGCGGGTTTGTTTCAGGCGAATCTCTTCTACTGGGCCAGACTGTGCCACAAGTGACAGAACACGCATGTTCCAGATCGCTCCTCGATGAGCCGGAAGGATGCGTCGTCACGTTGTCTCCAGGAGAAACAAAGAACCTACTTCTCACGGTGCCGGACGGCAAAGTCAGAATGCTGACCGCCGAACAGGTGCAGGGGGTAGTGGAGTTGCGGCTACCCGATGCGGCCACCGCGAGCGCGAGTTCTCATACTCCGCAGCCATTCGCGAATCAGGCAGGTCTTCATTCCTACATTCACGTTCTTGTCGGTACCGGCGAGCAGGTGGCGATCAGCAATCCGTCGAAGGATGGTGTCGCGATGATCGTGTTAAGTGTGGGTGCAGCGCAACCCGCAGACGCGAACTCCGAGTTGGAGCGAGGCGCTGAGAGGGCGTTTGCCCATGCGGAGCTGTTACGAATCCAGGACACGCAGGACCATGCAACTGCCATCAAGGCGTATGACGAGGCTATTGCGAATTGGCAGAGTGCCGGTAACCGATCGGAGCTGGCACGCGCGCTCATCTGGAAGGCCGACTACATCGTGAACAACGAAGGAAAGGCACTGCTGGCGCTGCCTGTCATCGAGCGTGCAACGCCGATGCTGTCTGACCTGGATCCTATCGAGGCCGCACACTACTGGCTGGAGATCGCCTTTATTCACGTGGTCCATGGAGACTACGACGTGACACAGGACGCGTATCGCCGTTCGCTGGCGCTGTATGCGGCTGCGGGCGACACCGGCCACCAGGCCAAGATTCTCGACAACTCCGCGCGCGTGGAGTTGATGGAGGGTCACTCCGACATAGCCCTCACCGATGAGAAGCGCGCGGCTGAACTGGCCGCAGCTGCGGGCGACGCACGGCGACAGGCGTTCGTCCAGGAGGAACTGGCAGCCATCTACTCCACGGAGGGCGACTCTGAGGCAGCCTATCGCGCCTATGGCGAAGCGCTGCAGGCATTGAAGCGCCTGCCTCCGGAGCCGCGCATGGAAGCAGCTATCTGGGTCGGTCTTTCCGACCTATATATAACGCTGGGAGATCTTGCCCGCGCGCGGGACTCGCTCGACCAGGCAACCGCAATCTGGAAGACCACGGATTACCCGGTCGGCACAGCCGATACCCTGAACAACTATGGCGACCTGTATCTGGTGAAGGGTTCTCCGCGGGAGGCACGCAAATACTTTGAGCGCGGCCTGGCGTTGGCAGGGAGCATCGAATATGAGCGCGGCAGCATCGCTCTCATGAGCGGCCTCGGTGATAGCTATCTCTATGAACATGATGCGGTTCATGCGGAGCAGGTGCTGAACAGCGCGCTCGCCAGGGCGAAGAAAGCACAGCAGACCGATAGCGAGATACAGGTCCACTGCCAGCTCGGCGATCTTGCGTTGCTGAAGCACGACGTCAAAGAAGCCGCGGAGCAATACGCGACGTGCAGCAAGGAGGCCGTGGCCGCGAACGACGTGTACACCCGGATTCGCGCCGAGGGTGGACTCGCCCGCACCGCACTGGAAAGTGGAGCGCTCGATGATGGGCAAACTCATTGCGAACAGGCGCTGGGGATGATCGAAGCGACGCGCGGTGAGTTGCGGAACCAAGACCTCAAGACGAGCTTCTTCGCATCGCAACACGCCTATTACGATCTCGACATTCAGATTCTGGAGCGGATGGACAAGGAGCATCCAGACGAGGGCTACCAGTGGCAGGCGTTTCTGATTGCTGAACGGGCGCGGGCACGCACATTGCTCGATCAGGTTGCTGCAACGAATGGAGAGTTTCACGCTGTGGCGTCGCAGCCGCTTCTGGCGCAATATGAGGATGTGGAACGGAAGCTGCGCCAGTTTGAGGCATCTGCCGCGCGGCTGCGCGGGCCGCAAGAAAGTCAGGCGTCAAACACGGTACGAGCGGCCATCGGACGGCTCACCGTTTCCGAGCATCAACTGCATCAGGAGATATTGGCCGCCGGCGAGGTTGACACGTCGAGCGCACCATCTCATTCGCTGACACTAGAGGCTCTCGAAAATGCTCTGCCAAATCGCCATGCCACGCTTGTCGAATACTGGAGCGGGGAGAAGGCAAGCTATGCGTGGAGCATTACTCCCATGGGCATTCGCAGCTTTCGTCTGCCGCCTGCATCTGAGCTTAGCCGCCAGTGTTTGGGTTTCCGGAAAGCGCTGCTGACGGCGGTTTCACCGGACCCGCGCCGGACTGCGGAACAAAGAGCAGCGATGCGATTGGCACAGGAGGAGCAGTTGCGGCAGCTCGGCATTCAACTGTCTCGCAATCTACTTCCACGCGGCATTGTGGCCCCTGGGACAGCAACAGTGTTCATTGTGGCAGATGGGCCGATCGAATCCATACCATTTGCGGCGTTGCCGGACGGCGTGAAAGCACCTCTCCGCGACACCGCTTTCCTGAATGAGCCGTCAGCAACAATCTTCTCGATCCTTGAGAGCAATTCCATCACTTCCCATCCCATGCGGCTGGCGGTTTTTGCGTTGGGTGCGGCGTCTGCCAGTACCCAGGACGGAGAGGCCCAGTCTGTCCTTCAGAGCAATGCGCGAAATCATCCGCAGGAGTTCTCCTCGTTGCCGTTTGCCGGAGATGAAGCCATGATGATCCGTGCGACCATGGGAACCGAGGCGACGCAGTTGTTCTCAGGCGCAACCATCGACCAGGCAACGCTGCAGAATCTCAATTGGAACGAATTCAGCATAGGCCACTTTGCGATGCACGCGATCCTGAATCAACAGTATGCCGAACTGTCCGGCCTTACACTCGGCCGGGAGCGAATATCCGGTGCCGGCGCCGGGTCCGGGAATTTCCTGTGGTATGGCGACGTACGTCATCTACACGCGAAACTAGACCTGGTCGTTCTAAGTGCATGCAACACCGCATTAGGGGAGCGAGTGCCCGGCGAGGGTCTACGCGGACTCACGCAGGCGTTCTTCGCCGCCGGATCGCAGCGGGTTTTGGGGACCCTGTGGGAGGTCGACGATCAGGCCACCAGCGAGTGGATGAGGCACTTTTATCAATCGCTCAAGAAGACCCACTCTCCCGCAACGGCGCTCCATGATGCTCAGAAAGCAATGGCTGAAGACCCACAATGGAGCGCGCCCTATTATTGGGCCGGCTTTGTACTTGCTGGAGACTGGCGACCTCTACCGTAGATGACGAAGGGCCAATCCATATCGGAAGGTGATGCGAAGGTTTCCAGGCAGCGTCATATTACGCGGGAGAGCTTTGCATCGCTGCTTGCTGCATTGGGCGACACACCTCCAGGGGGAGCCCACTATGAGCAACTTCGTGCCAAGCTCATTTTTTTCTTCTCCCGAAGGCTGCTTGCTTTTCCTGAAGACCTCGCCGATGAAGTTCTGGATAGGCTTGCCTACCGGCTATCGCAGCATACTGAGATAGCTTCAGCTGAAGCTTTCGCATTGGGGATTGCGAGACATGTCGCACAGGAGCAGAGCGGCAGGAAAGATCAGGTTCAAAATGTCGACCACACTTTTTTCGATAACGTTTCGGCCCCAACAGCCACTCTGAGTAACGAGGAAGAGATTGTTCTCATGGAGCAGTGTTTGAAAAAATTACCTTCTTCCGAGGCCCGCCTGCTTAGAGGCTACTATTGTGCGACCGGGAACAATCAGATCAAAGCACGCAAGAGTCTGGCCGAAACATTGGGCGTTTCGCCGATTGCATTGCGGCAGCGCGTATTTCTCGCCCGGCAACGGCTGCAGAAGTGCATGACAGCCGCTCAAGATAAGAACAGAAAATAGGAGAGGCGTTCTCAAAGCGAACGCCATTGAATGGAATGAATACGGATCAACAGCAATTACGCGATTACCTGCTCGGCCGATTGCCGGAGAATCTGGCAACCGAGTTGGACACGCGTCTATTTGCCAGCAACGAGTTGAACCGTGAACTTCAGGATGAGCAGGATTCGCTCATTGAGGATTTCGTATACAGACGGCTGGCAGCTGTGGAAGACGAAGCTTTTCAAGCGCAGTGTGCGCGGTCTCCGGTACTACAGGAAAAGGTGACGTCTTTTCGCGTTTTCCTGTCTGCGCTCGAAAGGCAGTCCGATTCAAAATCGTCGCCTCTAACCTTTCGCTCCCGGCAATTTCTCGGTCTTCTTTCACCTGCGCTGGCACTCTTGCTTTGTTTCGCGAGTTTTCTATACATACGAGAGCATCGCAGGAACACGATGCTAAACTCTCAACTTCTGGCGTCTTCGCAGACGTACGGATCGAACACGTCGTCCAACGAAGACAGACGCTCCACTGTTGTCGCCTTTCTGTCGGCCAATGTTCCGCGAGGCCCATCCACTGCGCCAGAAATTAGAGTCCCGGCAACAGCCCGCTTGCTTGAACTACAGGTCGAGCTGCAGCCTTCCCCTTCCGGGGAAGCCGATTGGGACGTGGAACTGCTGCACGACACCGAAGTCATCTGGACGTCCGTGCATGTCCCATTGCATCGAATTGGGCCGGAAGCCTTTCTCTCCTTGCCAATTGATACAGAATCCATCCGCACCGGCTCGTACGTCGTTCGATATTCGCTGCACTCAGACCACGGAACAGCCCAATTCCGACCATTCCATTTAGTGAAGTAGGGAGAGGTGAGCCTCGAATGGGTTCGGAGGCGACATGGTGCCTGACGCACACATTCCTCATTGCCGGCAATTTTCATGAGAAGGCAAGTCAAGTTTAGTTTTGGCCGTTTCAGCAAGCACTGATTGCCAACCAACGGGAGGGGCGACGGTGCCGCGGTCCTTCCCTGGAGGCTGTAATTCACTTTATCCCTCTTGGATCAAAAGTCAGGATGAGCAGCTTGGATCTCCACTCCGCCACGCAAGAAGCCGCGCGGCTCCGGTCGAGATGACGCATGATGGGTGGGTGGTTTGGGGAATGACATGTGAGTTTTGGAGTGTTTTGTGTGTCCCTGATCCCCGTGCGTGTGTCGGTCGTCGCTGACCGTGCACCGTCAGTCGAGGCGTTCAGGCAAGCGGTCTTCCGATCCTGCATGTTCCGCGCGGCGCCGACATCGACCAGCGGAGACGGCTGTCTTGCACTCCTCGCCCCCGGAACGCAAACTAAAGCTGTTGCAAGAAGTCGAACAATACGGCAGGTAATCGCAGAAAATCACCGTCAAGTATTCTTTTTTCGCGAACCCTGTCGCGTACTATCTCGCCAATGTGCCCACGCGCCTGATGCGGTTGCCAAGGCTCATGACGCAACGACAAGGAAGTCTCAGCCAGCAGTGTGCCTGAACCCAGGGCGCGAGCCTCGGGGATGTTCCCTGAGCATCGCAAACCCCCATAAACACAGATCAAACA
>Ga0116129_1001935_pt1 | contig 10923 bp, 6 predicted proteins | sample June2015DPH_17_2_FD_89732 | JGI IMG/M metagenome (GOLD analysis project Ga0116129, IMG submission 89732) | Peatland microbial communities from SPRUCE experiment site at the Marcell Experimental Forest, Minnesota, USA - June2015DPH_17_10 | ecosystem: Environmental > Terrestrial > Soil > Wetlands >...
GAGGTGGGTCGGATTGGCCGTCGAGGTGAAGTACTGGAACCAGATGTGGTGCTGGACGTAATCGTTGACGGTTCGGCCCGTGACCGGGCTGACGTGGCTGCGTCCGGCGTTGGTCGCCTTCACGCCCTGGCTGTTGACGCCCGAGCAACCGGTCGAGCCGTTGTCGTTGATGGTTTGCAGGTTGAAACCACCGACGAACGAACCCCACGGAATATTGGCCGCGTTGAGCAGGTCGCCGATGTTCTTGCTCGTCATCTGGACTTGAGCACTCGGACTTGAGCACACGTCGCCGAACGGATCGATATCGCCGGTCAACGTGAAGCTGCCATCGCTGTTCAGGACCCCGGCGTCGCCCGCCGTCAGTTCCGCAGCGATAATCGAGGCAGGAGTGCCAGGAGGAAGAGCAGGGAACGTGGCGCCATTGGTATTGCCCGAGAACATGTTGATCGCGCCGGGCGTCGACGGACCAAAATTGTCATCCCAGGAATTGTCGCTCATCGCGAAGTTCTGGGCGTAGTTCCAGAACGCGGTGACCGTGTTGCCGTCGAAATAGCCCATCACCTGGGCGTTGTTGCCGAAAACGCCGGCGCCGCCAGAAGTGCCCGCACCCGTCTCCAACGGGAAGAGGTCGTTCTTGCCGCCGTCAAAGGCCAGTTGCTCGGGCGTATAGCCGTGGTCCTGGTCGGCCGTGGCTGCCTGCGTGCGATCGAGGCGGAACGGGTTGGAAGCGCTTGAGCCAAGGGTCTTGGCAGTAGGATTGGCGGCTACGTTGTTGGCGGGATTCAGGTTCGGGTTGTTGAAGAGCAAACCGTTCGACTCAAGATTGTTGACGTCGGTCGGCGTGTTCTTGGCGGGCTCGAAACGCGGCTCGCCGTCGACGTTAATCGCATTCGGATAGGTTCCGAAGTAGTGATCGAACGAGCGGTTCTCGTTGAAGATGACCACGAGGTGCTTGATCGGGGTCTTGGTCGGCAACGCGTCCGCCGTGACGGTCGACGTCTTCTTGGCGCTAGCGGCGACTTCGTCAACCAGATTCATGACCTGATTCAGGCTGGCCGGCACGCTTTGGGCGGCAACCAGACCGTTTGATGTGACGGTAGCTGTGACGGCAATCAGCGCAGCCGTCGAGAGCAGAACAGTCTTAAGCTTTCTCATCTTTTCCCCTTTTGCCTCTCAAAAAAATTTTGAGCCGTGCGCGGAGACAGATAAGGAGCCTCAATGACACATATGTGTAAGTTTAACTTCAAAAACCACTTATTCAGCCGTGGACGTACAGCAGTGGACGGACAAACCTTACGCCCGGCAACAAAACGGCGCCGGCCAGAAGGCCGGCGCCGAGGAAGCACACGAATGTGCGACTGAACTTAGTTCTTGACTTTGGTCGAGGCGTCCACGGTACCGAAGGTCGGATCGAGGATCAGCGTCGTCGACTTCTTCTGGGTGAAGTCGAACATGTCCATGATCGAACCGGTCGTGGCATCGAACGAACCACCGCCGAGGCGCTCGCTCTTCAGCCAGTTATCCTCGACGAACTGCGGGATCGAGGCCTGCGTGATCAACACGTGGCTGACGTAGTTCTTCTTCGAGTAAGGCGAGATCACCAGGAAAGGCTGACGCGTACCCGGACCGCAACGACCCGATACCGGCAGGCCCTTGACGCCGTTCGGTTCGGGGGTGACGCCCGGAATGCCGCAGTTGCCGGTACCGTTCAACGCGTCGGATGACGCGAACGAGCCGTGGGTGGTCGGAGCCGTGACGTGGTCGTACCAGCCGTCGGAGTCATCATAGGCGATGATCACGGCGGTGGAATCCCAGTCGGGCTGTTCCTGCAGGAAGTTGATCAGGTTGACAACGCCGGTCTGCTCATCGAGCGGATCGGAGTTGCCGGGGTGACCGTCCTGGAAGGCCGTCAGCTTGATGAAGGAAACCGCCGGATAGTTGCCCTGCCCGACCGCGGTCGTGAAGTCTTCCAGATCATAGGCGTGGTTGGCCGGATCGACCTGCGTCTTGCCCGCGACATTGGTCAGGCCGATCGACGCGACGTTGGTCGGACGAGCGTGGGTCGGATTGGCTGTCGAGTCATAGTACTGGAACCAGATGTGGTGCGGGATGTAGTCGGGCTGGGTGCCGACCACCTGGCTTGCGGAGCTGCGTTTGCAGCCGGTGGTGCCGTTGGCGTTGATGGTCTGCAGGTTGAAACCACCTACGAACGAACCCCAGGGAATATCGACGGCGTTCAAGAGATCGCCGATGTTCTTGGAAGTCGCCTTGGCCGTGGCGGTCGTGCTCGAGCAGGTATCGCCAGCGGGATCCACGTCGCCGGTCAGCGTGAAGCCGCCCTGACCGTCGGCGGCCACGCCGGTGCTGCCAAGGACTTTGACAAAGCCGTTGGTATTTCCGGAGAACATGTTGACCGCGCCGGGCGATGACGGACCAAACTGGTCGCCGTACGAGTTGTCGCTCATCGCGTAGTTCTGAGCGTAGTTCCAGAACGCCGTGACCGTGTTGCCGTCGTAGTAGCCCATCACCTGGCCGGTGGTGCCGAACGCGCCGGCGCCGCCGCTGGTGCCTGCGCCGGTATTCAGCGGGAACAGGTCGTTCTTGCCGGCGTCATAGGCCTTCTGCTCCGCCCCCGAGCCGTGGCCCTGGTCGACCGTCTTGGCCTGGGTGCGGTCGAGACGGAACGGATTGGTGGCGCCCGCGCCGTTGGCGGGGTTCAGGTTCGGGTTGTCGAAGAGCAAACCGTTCGACTCCAGATTGTTGATGTCGGTCTGCGTATTCTTGGCGGGCTCGAAACGGGGCTCGCCTTCGACGTTCAACGCATTCGGATAGGTGCCGAAGTAATGGTCGAACGATTCGTTTTCGTTGAAGATCACAACGAGGTGCTTGATCGGCGTCTTCGTCGGCAACGCGTTAACAGCGGCGGTGACCGTGTCGGTATTGTCCTTGGCGGCAACCGGACCAAACGAGGTGACCGTAGCGGCGACAGCGAGGATCGCAGCAGTAGACAGTAAAACAGTTTTAAATTTTGTCATCTTTTCTCAGAGCTAGAGAGAGAGAGTGTGTGTGTGTGGTAGAGCGCGGGGACAGATAAGCAGCGCCGGTGACGGCCATGTGTAGGATTCACGTCAAAGCATTTTGGCGCACGGCTTTTCCAGCGCCACGAACACGCCTCGCCCACGCGCGGAGATTTCGTTACGCGCCGCCGACGACGAGCAGAACGGTTTTCAACTTTCGATTTTTCATCGTTCCCTTTTGCCTCTCAAAAATATTTTGAGCCGTGCGTGGAGACAGATAGGGAAGCTCGATGACAGGTATGTTTAGGTTTGGCTTCTGAGTTCACAGCCATCGGACAAACCTTACGCCCGGCAACAAAAACGGCGCCGGCCAGAAGGCCGGCGCCGAGGAATCACACGATTGTGCGATAAGCGAACTGAACTCAGTTCTTGACTGTGGTCGAGTCGATCACGGTACCGAAGGTCGGATCGAGGATCAGCGTCGTCGACTTCTTCTGGGTGAAGTCGAACATGTCCATGATCGAACCGGTCGTGGCATCGAAGGAACCACCGCCGAGACGCTCGCTCTTCAGCCAGTTGTCCTCGACGAACTGCGGGATCGAGGCTTGGCTGATCTGGACGTGGCTGACGTAGTTCTTCTTGGCGAAGGGCGAAATCACCAGGAAGGGTGTGCGCGTGCCGGGGCCGCAGCGACCCGCGACCATTCCACCGTTGAGGCCGAGGGGTTCAGCCTGGCCAGGCGTGCCGCACATGCCGGTGCCGTTCAACGCATCTTGCGTCGAGAACGACGCCTGCGTGATCGGTGCCGTAACGTGGTCGTACCAGCCGTCCGAGTCGTCATAGTTGATGATCACCGCGGTCGAATCCCAGTCCGGCTGCTGCTGAAGGAAGTTGATCAGATTGACAACTCCCGTCTGCTCATCGAGCGGGTCCGAGTTGCCGGGGTGACCGTCCTGGAAGGATGACTGCTTGATGAAGGAAACCGCCGGGAAGTTGCCCTGCGAAACCGCCGCCTCGAACTGGTTCAGGTCGTAGGCATGGTTAGCCGGATCGGCCTTGGTCTTGCCTGCGACATTGGTCAGACCGATCGAAGCGACGGAGTCCGGAGCGAGATGGTTCGGGTTGGAGGTCGACGCGTAGTACTGGAACCAGATGTGGTGCGGGACATAGTCGGTCTCCTTGCCGACCACCTGGCCAACGGTCGAGCGCGAGCAACCGGTAGAGCCGTTGTCGTTGATGGTTGTCAGGTTGAAACCACCGACGAACGAACCCCAGGGAATGTTCGCGCCGTTGAGCAGGTCGCCGATGTTCTTGGAGGTCATCTGAACCCGCGACGTCGCGCTGGAGCACGTGTCAAAGAACGGATCGGTATCGCCGTTCTGCGTGAAGCCGCCCTGGCCGTCCGCAACGCCGGTCGGTTTGAAGGGCGAAGGATACACCGCGCCGTTGGTCTGGCCCGAGAACATTTCGAGCGCTCCCGGCGTCGACGGACCGAAGGTGTCGGTGAAGGCGTTGTCGCTCATCGCGTAGTTCTGGGCGTAGTTCCAGAACGCGGTGACCGTGTTTCCGTCGAAATAACCCATCACCTGGGCCTTGGTGCCGAAGGCGCCAGCGGCACCGCTGGTGCCCGAGCCCGTGTCGAGCGGGAAGAGATCGTTCTTGCCGGCGTCATAGGCCTCTTGCTCGTTCGTATAGGCGTGGCTCTGGTCAGACGTGTTGGCCTGGGTGCGGTCAAGACGGAACGGGTTGGAAGCGTTGGTGCCGTTGGCGGCGGTCAGGTTCGGGTTGTTGAAGAGCAAACCGTTCGACTCAAGATTGTTGATGACGGCCGGCGTATTCTTGTTGGGCTCGAAACGCGGCTCGCCGTCGACGTTGATCGCATTCGGATATGTTGCGAAATAGTGGTCAAAGGACCGGTTCTCGTTGAAGATCACGACGAGGTGCTTGATCGGCGTCTTCGTCGTCAACGCGTCGACGGTTTCGGTGACGGTGGTGGTGGTCTTGTCCTTAGCGACGGCAACCGGACCGGTCACAGCGAACGTGGTCCCGACAGCGAGGATCGCCGCCGTGGACAGCAAAACAGTTTTATATTTTGTCATCTTTTCCCCTTTGCCTCTCAAAAAAACTTTTGAGTCGTGCGCGGAGACTGATACGGAACCTCAGTGACAAAGATGTGTAAGTTTGATTTAAAAGCCGCTTAGTCTGCTGACTTTTCCAACGGCAACGCGCGGCTCAGCATCGGAAGATGCCGCGTCACTCCCGCATCAAACAATCGGGCGCAGCTTCGGGACGAGAAGCAAGGCGACATCTCATTTGCAGAAGTTTGACTTTACAAATGTGTCACCGATCCGTCTTGTAAGGTGCCCTCACCTTTCGCCTGTCGGAATATCCTCGTTGAAAATTGGGAGCGTGCGATGAATCCCGCCAACCTTCCCTTTGATTCCGAAGTCATGCTCGCAGGCTTGCGCGGCTGGGTGGAATGCGAAAGCCCGACCTGGGATGCCTCCACCGTCGACCGCATGCTCGATCTCGCCGCGCGCGAAATGGCGATCGTGGGGGCGCAGATCGAGCGAATCGCCGGGCGGCAAGGCTTTGGCGGCTGCGTGCGGGCAAAATTTCCCCATCCCAAACAAGGCGAGCCCGGCATCCTGATCGCCGGGCACCTCGACACGGTTCATCCCACAGGCACGATCGAAAAGCTGAAATGGCGGCGCGAGGGCAACAAATGCTACGGCCCCGGCATTTTCGACATGAAAGGCGGCAATTATCTTGCGCTGGAAGCGATCCGGCAGCTGGCGCGCGCCTCCGTCACCACGCCGCTGCCGGTAACCGTGCTGTTCACCCCCGACGAAGAAGTCGGCACCCCCTCCACGCGCGACCTCATCGAGGCTGAGGCCAGGCGTAACAAATATGTGCTGGTGCCCGAGCCCGGCCGGCCCAATAACGGCGTCGTGACCGGCCGTTACGCAATCGCGCGATTCAACCTGGAAGCAACCGGCAAGCCGAGCCATGCCGGCGCAACGCTGTCCTCCGGCCGCTCGGCCATTCGCGAGATGGCGCGGCAGATTCTGGTCATCGACGGCATGACATCAGACGACTGCACCTTCTCGGTCGGCATTGTGCATGGCGGCCAGTGGGTCAATTGCGTCGCGACCACCTGCACCGGCGAAGCGCTCAGCATGGCCAAACGCCAGGCCGATCTCGACCGCGGCGTGGAACGCATGCTGGCATTGTCGGCGACCTCCAACGATGTGACGTTCAAGGTGACGCGGGGCGTGACGCGCCCGGTGTGGGAACCGGACGCCGGCACCATGGCGCTCTATGAAAAGGCGCGCGGCGTCGCCGCTTCCATGGGGCTCGACCTTCCGCACGGCAGCGCCGGCGGCGGCTCCGACGGCAATTTCACCGGCGCGATGGGAATTCCGACGCTGGACGGATTGGGCGTCCGTGGCGCGGATGCCCACACGCTCAATGAACATATCGAGGTCGACAGTCTCGCGGAGCGCGGCCGCCTGATGGCAGGCCTGCTGGCGACGCTGGCATAGGTCAATCCGATGAGCTTCTGCCAGCTATGGCATGGGGCTTGCACCGCTTGGGTTGGCAGAGTGCGAAAGTGGCTCTATGACGGAATTCAGCAGCTTTTCGCGGACTCTATCCGTCGTCCCTGCGAAAGCAGGGACCTATAACCACAGCCGTCAATTGTTGCGCCAAAGCCGTCGAACAGCGTTTCTCAAACGATGGGCCGCCGCGTATTGGCCCCTGCTTTCGCAGGGGCGACGCAACGGGTGGGACTGATGCTCGGATATCTCCTGCGCCGTGTGCTTTCCGCCATTCCCGTGATGGGCGTGGTGGCGCTGTTCGTGTTCCTGCTGCTGCGGCTGACGCCCGGCGATCCCGCGGCGATCCTCGCCGGTGACAACGCCACGCCCGAGCAGCTCGAACGCATCCGTATCTCGCTTGGACTTAATCAACCACTCTACGCCCAGTTCTTCACCTGGATCGGCAGCCTGTTGCACGGCGATCTCGGCACGTCGCTTTCTTCCAGCCAGCCGGTGTTGAAACTGATCGGCCAGCGCATCGAACCGTCGATTGCGGTCGCGATTTCGACCATCGTGTTGTCGGTCCTGGTCGCGGTGCCGCTCGGGGTGATCGCCGCCTGGAAACGCGGCACCCTGATCGACCGCTTCGTCATGGGACTGTCGGTCATAGGCTTTTCCGTTCCGGTGTTTGTGATCGGCTATGTGCTGATCCAGGTTTTCGCGATCGACCTGCGCTGGCTTCCGGTGCAGGGCTATCGCAGCATCGCAGGCGGCTTTGGCCCGTTCTTCGACCGGCTGATCCTGCCTACCGTCTCCCTCTCCTTTATCTATGTCGCGCTGATCGCCCGCATGACCCGCGCCTCGATGCTGGATGTGCTCGGCGAGGACTATGTGCGTACCGCGCGCGCCAAGGGCATCAGCGAGGCCGGTGTGCTGTTGCGCCATGGCCTGCGCAACGCCGCCGTCCCCGTCATTACCGTCATCGGCACCGGCTTTGCGCTTCTGATTTCCGGCGTCGTCGTCACCGAAAGCGTCTTCAATCTGCCGGGCATCGGCCGCCTCACCGTCGATGCCGTGCTGTCGCGCGATTATCCGGTTATTCAGGGCCTGATCCTGTTGACCTCGGGCGTCTATCTCGGCGTCAACCTTCTGATCGACGTCGCCTATACCCTGCTCGATCCCCGAATCCGCTACTGAGGTCCAAAAATCCCATGGCGGTCGAGATCCTTCCCGAACCGACGATTCCGATCACGACGCCCTGGCGGGGAACATTTCTTACCGCAACGCCGATCATCAAAGTCGCCGCGGCCTGTCTTGCGCTTGTGACGCTCTCTGCGATCCTCGCACCCTGGCTCTCCCCGCACGATCCACTCTCGCTCGCGCCAGCCCAGCGGCTGAAGCCTGCGAGCGCACAATTCTGGCTTGGCACCGACGGCTATGGCCGCGACGTGCTGTCACGTATTCTCTATGGCGGCCGGATTTCGCTTTTGATCGGGCTTGGAACTGCGATTTTCAGCGTCGGCATCGGGCTTGTGATTGGCCTCGTCTCCGGCTTCTTCAAATGGATCGACGCGGTCATGATGCGCGTCATGGACGGGTTGATGGCGATCCCGAGCATTTTGCTGGCAATCGCCGTGGTTTCGCTGTCCGGCGCGAGCCTGATGACGGTCATGGTCGCCATCACCATTCCCGAAATCCCGCGCGTCGCACGGCTGGTGCGTTCGGTTGTGCTGTCGGCGCGCGAGGAGCCCTATGTCGAGGCTGCGATTTCCTTGGGCACGTCGCTGCGGAAAATCATGTGGCGGCATCTGATGCCGAACACGATCGCGCCGCTGATCGTGCAAGGCACGTATGTCTGCGCCTCGGCGATATTAACCGAAGCGATCCTGTCGTTTCTCGGCGCCGGCATCAGCCCGGAAACTCCGACCTGGGGCAACATCATGGCCGAGGGGCGCAGCTTTTTTCAGATCAAGCCGTCGTTGATCTTCTGGCCGGGACTCGTGCTCTCGATCACGATCCTTTCGGTCAATCTGATTGGCGATGCCGCCCGTGACGCGCTTGATCCCCGCCTGAAGCAACGCGGGAGTGACAAATGACCTCCCCTATTCTCTCCATCCAAAATCTCGTCGTCAGCCTCGGCAACAATCCGAACAACGCGCGCATCATCGATGGCGTCTCGCTTGAGGTGCGCGCACGCGAAACCTTGTGCCTGGTCGGCGAGAGCGGATCGGGAAAATCCGTCACCTCGCTCGCCGTCATGGGGCTGCTGCAAAAAGGATCGCTGGCGGCGACCGGCGGCAACATCCGACTCGTCGGCGAAGAGCTGATCGGCGCCAGCGACCGCCGCCTGCGGCAATTACGCGCCACCACCATGGCGATGATCTTCCAGGAGCCGATGACCGCGCTCAACCCGGTGGTGCCGGTCGGCCGCCAGATCGATGAGGTCCTGCGCGCCCACACGAAACTCGACGCCCGCGCGCGACGACGGCGCATTCTCGACATGATGGAACAGGTGCGGCTGCCGGAGATCGAACGGATCTATGCCTCCTACCCGCACCGCCTGTCGGGCGGCCAGCGCCAGCGCATCATGATCGCGATGGCGCTGGTGCTTGAACCAAAACTTTTGATCGCGGACGAGCCGACCACCGCACTCGACGTCACCACGCAAAAGCAGATCCTTGCGCTGATCCGCGATCTGCAACGCGACCATGGCACCGCCGTGCTCTTCATCACCCACGACATGGGTGTGGTCGCCGAAATCGCCGATCGCGTCGCTGTGATGCGCCGGGGAAAGCTGGTCGAGACCGGACCGCTTCAGACCATCCTGCGCGCGCCGGAGCAGGAATATACCCGCAGTCTTCTCGCCTCGGTGCCGTCACTCGTGCCGCGCGCGCCGCGCCCGGAATCGCGCGAGCCGATCGTACTGGAAACCAACGGGCTGTCGAAAGTCTACCGCGAAGGCTCGGTATTCAGCCGGGTGCGCGAAGTCACGGCCGCTCAGGACGTGACGCTCAAGCTGCGCAAGGGCCGCACGCTCGGCATCGTCGGCGAAAGCGGATCCGGCAAGTCGACGGTGGCGCGCTGTATCGTCCGTCTGATCGACCCGACCTCGGGCAGCGTTCACCTCGGAAACCGCGACATCTCCGACCTGTCGCGAAGCCTGCTGCAACCCTATCGCAAGAAAATCCAGATCGTCTTCCAGGATCCCTATCGTTCCCTCAATCCCCGCATCACGATCGGTGAGACCATCGCCGAGGGGCCGATCAACTACGGCATGCCGCACGCCCAGGCGCTGAAGAAAGCGCGCGAATTGCTCGAACTGGTTGGTCTGGCGCCCGATTCCGTTACGCGCTTTCCGCATCAATTCTCCGGCGGGCAGCGCCAGCGCATTGCGATAGCGCGGGCCCTCGCGCTCGATCCCGATGTGATGGTGGCCGACGAAGCCGTCTCCGCCCTCGACGTGTCGGTTCAGGCACAAGTGCTGGAACTGCTCGACCAGATTCAGGCGCGGCTCGGGGTTGCGATTCTGTTCATCACCCACGATCTGCGCGTCGCCGCGCAAATCTGCGATGACGTCGCCGTCATGCAGCAGGGCCGGATCGTCGAACAGGGCCCGGCCGCACAAGTCCTCACAAAACCGCAACAGGCCTATACCCGCGCGCTGCTTGACGCCGCGCCCGGACGCGGATGGGATTTCGCTAACTTCCGGCCGGTCTGAGACGGCTGGGTAAACAACACCGTCATTCCGGGGCGCGCGAAGCGTGAACCCGGAATCTCGAGTTTCCGGGTCTGGTGCTGACGCACCATCCCGGAACGACTGTTAAGATAGAGACGAACACATGCCCCGTATCGCCGTCGGCGGTTTTCTGCACGAAACCAACACCTTCGCGCCAACGAAGGCGGGTTACGCCGATTTTGTTCACGGCGGCGGCTGGCCCGCGATGACGCAAGACGCCGACGTCCTCAAGGTGATGCGCCATATTAATGTCGGCCTCGCCGGTTTTATCGACGAAGCAGAAACGCATGGCTGGGAACTGCTACCGACGATTTTCGCCGCCGCCAGTCCCTGCGCCCATGTGACCAAGGATGCCTATGAGCGCATCGCCAAGGTGATGGTCGAGGGCATCGCCAACGCCGGTCCGCTCGATGCAGTCTATCTCGACCTGCATGGCGCCATGGTGAGCGAGCATTTCGACGACGGCGAAGGCGAGATCTTGCGGCGCGTGCGCGAGGTTATCGGCGACAAACTACCGCTTGTCGTCAGCCTCGATTTGCACGCCAATGTCACGCCCGAGATGGTGCATCACGCCGACGCGCTGATTGCCTATCGCACCTATCCCCATGTCGATATGGCCGACACCGGCCGC
>Ga0116129_1001938_pt1 | contig 10910 bp, 4 predicted proteins | sample June2015DPH_17_2_FD_89732 | JGI IMG/M metagenome (GOLD analysis project Ga0116129, IMG submission 89732) | Peatland microbial communities from SPRUCE experiment site at the Marcell Experimental Forest, Minnesota, USA - June2015DPH_17_10 | ecosystem: Environmental > Terrestrial > Soil > Wetlands >...
AGGATTACTGCCCGAGCTGAGGCCCACCACCATGTCAGGCGTGGCGGGAGCGGGGGCGAACGGCGTAGCAGGAAAGAACTCCAGGGCGGCGCTGGCAAAGATGGTGCTGGTGTCCTGGGCGGTGATGGAGTTGCCGATCGTAGCCGAACCTGGCTGGGCAGTTTTGAGCACGGAAGTGAGATCGGTGACGTCGCGCTCAATGTGCCAGGAGGGGCCGTGATTGCTGGTGGGCTCGGCAGTCGAACCAAAGAAGATGTTGATATCGCCCAGATAAAACCAGCCGGAGCGGTCAAACTGGTTGCCGGCCGAGACGGTGAAGTCTGCCGTGAGAATGACTTTGGCCCAGGGGCCGCGGCAGTTTGCGGGCGGGGTATAGTTGAAGGTGGTTGCATTGAAGTTGTCAAACGCAGCGTTGGTGAACAGTGTCACTGTGCAGGGTTTGACGTTCGGCTGCGGAATGGGCGGTTCAGCGGTGGCGGGATTCGAGGAGCCCACCTGGGGAGTTGTTGGAGCGAGGACGACTTGCGCCTGAGCAGCACCGATCGAAGTGACGGCGAGCAGAAGAAGAGTTGAAAGAGTGTGGGCAGGCTTGAAGACGCGTACACTGGCTACTGTTTCTTGCATAGGAAGACCATCCTTGTGGTTGTGTTGAAGTTGTCAAATGCTGCGTTGGTGCGTAACGGAACAATCGAAGGTCTGACGTTCGTCCGTGCAACGTGCGGTTCGGTGGTGACAGGATTGGGGGAGCCCGCCTGGGGTTGATGGAGCGAGGACGACTTCGGCCTGAGCAGCGCTGGTCGAAGTGAAGACAAGCAGAAAAAGAGGGTTGGAGACGGTTGGGCCAAATACTGATTCCTGCATTGGAAGACCATCCCTAGATGACTTCAGCGCCTGTTTACGATCTCCTTCAACTGAAACACGGGGAAGGCGAGCGGAACAAGCTGCAAACTGGTATCGATCCCAAAAAATGCATCACGCGGAACTCGATTTTTCGCGTGAGTGAAGCGGCCCAAGAATAAGTCGGCTCGAGCGGAGCAGTTGTCAATAAATTGTCATTTATTCTGGACGCTTACCACGGAAACAAATCCGATTACGGATTTGGTAAATAGTCCACAACGTTGCGCACTGCAGTACTCCGCACTTCGGTAACCGATCCCAGGTACTTAACAGTAAACATCGAGAGTATACGACCTGCAAAATACCTACCCGATGGTTGCGGTGCGATCATGACGATCGATCGCGAGGGCTTCTCCGCGAGACACAAAACCCAGGTCCAAATAGAACTCGGCGGATCCTCTGTGCTCTACCGTAGGACAAAGGGACAGAGCGACATAATTTTAGCGAGCCATGAGGACTGAACGATCGGTAAATGATCCTGAATCGCCACCAACAAAGCCCCGCCCTCTCATAAGCGGGGATCAGGAGCGCTGCGAGCGAAGCTCGCCTTGAAGCGCTCTATGGCAGAACATTTTCATTGGAATGGAAACCCAAGTTCTTTGATTGGAATACCAAGCGTCTACAGCAAACCCAAGGGCGGGACACGACCGGATTGCCTGTCGAGTGACCCTGAAGCAGGGGGCAGCAACAGGCTCCCACCGGGATTGCCCCATCGCCGCAATGGTAGGAATCTCCTTCCTTCAGCGAGGGGAGGATGTCAGATAGATGGGATTGCCGACTAGCTGTACATTTCCATTGGCGTCCGAGACGGTCAGGCGTATCCAGTGCCGCACGCCGTCGCCGACCCAATGGGTGACGACCGACTGGTCGTCACTGGAGAGAGTAATCGGGCTATCCAGCGGTTTGCCGTCGAGCAGTTCCTGCACCTTAGACTGCGCGCAGCCCACGACATGGATTCGCAGCGCAATCTCTTGACCAGGCACTAGGGCAAGGGTGTCTCCCATGTGCGCGCTGGCCCCCGCGTTCTGCGCCTCTACCTCCAGGATTCGGTTGCGCGAGCCGGTCACATCAACGAAGACGTGACCGGCGCGAATACCATCCAGGATTCCCTCAGTCGAGAGCTCTTTTGCCTGAACGACAGTGGTCGGATGACCGATTGCGGAGGGAATCTCATCTCCCTTGGTTGCCTCGTGGTTGTCACTGCCGCCAATGCCCGTCAGCCGGAACCCCTTCGCGATCTGCTCATCCCAGAAAGGTGACATGACACGGTTGGCGTTCACCACTTCGACAGCGGAGAATTGCGAGAGGTCGACCGGTCCTGGCGGCCCCCATCCGCATCCGCGGCAGCGCTCATCGGTCGGCGACATGGGATGATTGATCGATACGATGCCGCCCTGTGCCTTGACATCGGCGACCACCTGATCGATGGTCCGACCGCCCTTCTCCGCAACCAGATAGTCGACGTACTGGGTGGTTCCAAAGGCGTTGAAGTGGCCATAGAATGTTGTCATCTCACGACCGGGGATCAGAAGCAGCTTGCTGAAGTACGGCTGCAACTCGCGCATTTCGCCGTAGTGGGCCAGCGAATTATGGTCCGTAATGGCGATGAAGTCGAGACCCCGGGAGGCGGCCATCTGGGCGGTTAAAAACAGAGGGCATGGAACGTGGTCCCCGCTCTGGTTGACGCAGCTTCCGTCGCTGGCAGCGGTGTGCATGTGCAGGTCGCCCCGATACCAGCGTGCTCCGGTCTCGAGCGGGGCGAGTGTAAAGCTCGAATCTTCAAGGGGAGAGTTGAAGCGTATCTCCGCGCGGTAATGCGAAGAAAGCTCCGGGCGGATGCTGGAGACCGAGATCAGGAACTTCCATTGCCCAGGAGGAATGGCGCCCGGGATGTAGGAGGCTGTCGCGTCCCCCGGCCCGATAGTGAAATGGTCCTTGTTGCTGCCGCTCTGGCCGCGAAACCCGTTCGGATCGTGGATGCCGATATTGAGCGTTGTCTTTTCCTGCCTGTGCGTATAGCTGAAGTCGACGGTGATGCGATGAACGCCGGCTGGCACAGTGAACGGCACGAAGAAATGTGTGTGGTTCTCGGCGACGGTTACGTCGCCCTCAAGCACAAGATCCGGCTTTTGTACCTGAGCCTGCAATGGCAAGCTCCAGGCCGTCGCGGCCAGGAGCAGAAGACAAAGAGATTTCATCATGGCATTCACCTTGAACAGTTCCTTGAGATTAAGGTAGGGAATCGATCCCTGGTCAGAGACATTCTCTTTCATTGCCCAGCTCCGTTGAGAGCCTGATAGCGTCTCGCGTACTCATGCTTATAGCGTGCAACGGCGTCCTTGTAGCTCGAGGGGGTATCGGAGGCCAGCCGGCGGCGTGTCCAGACGATTCGCACCAATTTTGCGGAAGGGGATATTTCCACCTGATGCTCGATCGGCGTGACCGGTTTACCGTCCACCTCGACCGAGGAGATGTTCATGAACCAGGGCAAATGCAGAATCATCTTTGCCGGAGCGTGTGCAGGGGCAAACTCGGTCCGAAGGGAAAGCTCGGCCCGATTGGTTGAAGGCATCTGCAGGTTCAAGCCGACGGTTCCAAAGTAGGTCTGTGCTCTCTCCACGCGAAGGCTTTTTCCGCTCCCGATCCACTCCGGAGAGATCGCCGAAAGGAGGTGCAGGTTGTCTCCTTGCTCCCGCACCATCATATTGCGCAGCAGATTGCGGTATTCGGCCGCGAACCAGCCGTGAGGCGCGAGGTTGCCGCTGAAGTCGCGGTCCCCCCAGGGACGAATGGAATATTCAAAGCCGGCATGCGTTGAACTGGTGTGAACAAGCACGGCATAGAACTCACGGATCGCCTGTTCCTGATCCCCTCGGACCAGTTCGGTGAGCGTGTTCTTGATGGTGAGATAGTGGTGCAGGTAGGTTCCCTGGCCCGGCTGTCTATACGTCATCACGCCCTCTTCATAGCGCGCCTGGGTCGCGTGCAGAGTCGCCGATACTCGGGGGTCGAATGCGCTGAGCTGCTGCTCGGGGATGAGCGAGAGCAGATTGCCCCAGTCCGCACCCCCCATATCGCCGTCGAGAGCGGGAGGGATATAGCCTCCGGTACTCGCCGTGACCTGGTCGAGCCGGGACATAAAGTTCTTGCGTAACTGCTGCTCATCTTTGCGAAAGCGCTGCTCGTCTTCTACGTGTCCCAGATCGTGCGCGAGCAGCTCGGAAGCCTGCAATCCATCGAGCGCCAGGAAGTTGTAACCGGTCAGGTGGCCGGGGATGTATTCGTTGTCGCGTATATCGGTGGGAGGGATGATATGCATCGGATCGTCGGCAATTGCTTTTTCCACCCAGTCGACGGCACGCAACACGCGCGGATAGACCTCGGCGGCAAACGATTTGTCCCCAGTCATGCGATAGTGTTCGCCGTAGGTCCACAGCGCCTCTCCCCAGCCGTCATACTGCCCGGGCTGGGAGAGGAAGAGGCCGTCGGCCCGCTGGCGCGAGGCGAAGAAGTCGATGATGTGCCCCGCCAGTTCGGAGTAACCGGTGGTGTCGTACATGCGCACGAAGTCGGCCGAGTCGCGGAGATAGAAGCGGTGATACTGCAACTGGTTGACGGTTTGAATGTAGTCGTCGCCGATCCTGTTGAGCGCGAGCAAGCCGTTGACCAGGCTGGCCTGGAATGTGTCGTTGACCTTGGCTTCAGGAGTCACGATCTGCATCCCATGTGCGAGCATGGCCCTCCAGAACGAGACGACCTCGGCGTGCCGATCATCGAAGCTGGCCCGGCGCACAGCTTCAAAATCCCCCCCGTCCGCCGCGACAGGAATCAGGGGCATCTTGAAGTCCAGCGACCGTTCGGCGCCTGCGGGCAAATCAAGCGCATACTCCGCGGTCGCAACCGGGGTATCGGGAAGAACGCGCAGGTCCGAATGAGGCGGCGAGGAAGCTTCGGTGACCGGCACCGGGATGCGGTTGTAGTAGTCGCGATAGGTCGGCGTGAGCTCGGGCGCAGGTTCGGTGGGGAAAAAGTAGACCGCTGCCTCATCCCGCAGAAATGCGTTCCCCTTCACGCTATAGGTGGAGTCCGGCCGGAATTCTACGCCCGGCTGCTGGTAGTCTCCCGGCCTCTGCGCGGCAGCGGGGCGGCGGAAGCGATTATCGCCTGTGGGGAAGACAGTAGTTTGAGGTCCTGAATACCTCCAGGCGGAGGTGACGAATGCCCGCTTTCTCGTGCTCCCGGAGTTATGCACCGTTACACGAACGAAATTGACGACATGCTCGCCATCCTGCCGAGGGCCGAGCGAAGCCGCAAAGATTCGGAAACTGTAGAGCAGCCCCTCATGCTCGACGTCGTAGCAGATCACCGGAAGGTGCCCGTCTTCGAGCGTGCGCAGCCTCTCGACAACCGGCTGCCGGTCCGCGCCGATATAGAACATAAGCTCACCGAAGCCGCTATACAGATAGCCCTCAGGAGTGATCTCGGTACCGGAGGGCGAGTACATGACCCCGATCTGATCAGTCGATTTACTGGCATAGGAGAAGGGCTTCCCGGGGACATCGATCGAAGGCGAAACCATCCTTGGGATGAACGTATAGCCCGCCCCATCCGGATCTTGAGGAATCGATTGAGCAGAAACCATGGCGACCGAGAAAAGCAACGGGAACGAGCTCAGAAGGAGAAAAGGCCTATTCAAAATTCACCTGCAAAAAGGAATCGAGGAAGTGAAACGATAGGGCGCCCTTCGCTGTATTAAAGGGCAGCCGAAATTCGGATTTCAGTGTCAATGCTGCCCAGATGCAGCGGAACAGAGCGATGAGTTGAGGTCGCTCATCGATGGCGGAGGGACTCCGGTTCCCCATCGGGAGGGAGCGGATCCGATGGTCAGCAGCAGCGTTGCTCCATCTTTGATCTGCCCATGGCGAAACCGCGCATTGGGCGGCTCGAGCACTCTGCCGGGCTCGCGGGCCGAGGGCAAGCAGAAGGATCATCGGGAGCCTTGCCAGGAACTTTTGCATATCGATTGTCCTTTTTTCGTAGTTCACAGGCCTGGGCGTCAGGGATGGTCAAGGTGCCTTCCCAATGCGCTTGCGAGAGCCTGTCTCCTGCTTCGGCTGCTGCTGATCCGCACCCGGAAATTGAGGACGCGGCAGGTTATCAACTGCGTACTTCGCCAGCCGCAGGTGGCCGGCGGTGTCGGGCAGGATCGGCGGTTTGAGGTTTGCATGCTGGAAACGGAATGCCGATGTCAAATCACCGAAGGTTTGCCGCCGCCAGTCGCTGATGTTCGGTTCCCGCACGCCGGTGAACTTCTCAAGGAACTGAAGCACCGAGGTATGGTCGAATGGCTGACTGCAGACCCAGCCTCCGGCGGTCCATGGCGAGATGAGGATACACGGAACCCGAAAGCCGGCACCGATGGGAAGGCCGTCGATGAATTCCCCAGGGGTGCCCGGAGGAGGGACCGGAGGTGGCACATGGTCGAAGATGCCGTCGTTCTCGTCGTAATTGAGGATGAATACAGTCTTCGCCCAGACATCCGGATTGGCGGCAATCGCGTCGAGCTTACTGGCGATAAATTGGGCTCCGTCGGCAGGTGTGTAGTCAGGGTGCTCGGACTCAACAGCAGTCGGAAAGATCCAGGAGACGGCGGGCAGCTTGTCGTGGGTCGCGTCATACTCAAACTGGCCGGGAGAAGACACGAGCATCCCTTTGGAGTGGAGCGGCGAGCCAACTGGGGACTGGAGGAAGTTTCTGAAGCTCTGTAAACGGTTAAAGATGTGACCGGCCTGATGGGAGTAAGCCTTCCACGAGATACCGGCCTCTTCCAGACGTTCGGCATAAGTGGTCCAGGTAAATCCCTCTTCAGGCCAGATGTTATGCGTCATCGGGCCACCGTGGAGTCCATCCGGATCGACCGTGCCGGTCATCCAGTACATGCGGTTTGGTCCTGTAGGGCCCATCATCGAGCAATGGTAGGCATCACAAACCGTGAAAGCATCCGCCAGGGCAAAATGAAACGGGAGATCATCCCGTTTGTAGTAGCTCATGGTGTACGGGCCGTGCTGGCCGTCTGCTTTGCGGTGCGCCGGCACCCAGTTATCCATCGCGCCGCCATTCCAGGCTTCGTGCTGCACCGCCCATCCATGATCGGTCGAAGGAATCTTCTGTGCGCTGCTCGCTCTGGTATCCAGATGAAACGGCAATAGATAGCCGCTCGGATTCCCGGGATCAGGCTGATGAAAGACCGACCGTCCCCCGCGAAGTATGAGCGCGTCGGGATCATCAAATCCGCGTACTCCTGCCAGGGTTCCGAAGTAGTGGTCGAAGGAGCGATTCTCCTGCATCAGCATGACGACATGCCTGATGTCGCCGATGGAACTCAGCTTGGGTTGGCCCTGCGCCAGGACTCGCTGCACATTGGGAGGCATCAACATCTCTGCAGCGGCCGCAATCGCAAGGCCGCCCGCAGTTCCCAAAAGCCGCCGGCGGGTCAGAGGCGCCGAAGGGAAAAAAGGAGATTTTACTTCCATCGTCTGCTCTCCATCGAGGGTGCGGCTTCAGAAGTTCGGGTCGAAATTGAAATAGATGGGGTTTGAAAGCCCGACCATGTTTCCGCTCAGGGCCATCGATTTGGGAACCTGCGGATACTCTGTGGGCGGTCCGGTGACCTCAACGCGGTAGTAAGTACGGCCGACCGGCGCCGGAGTATCTATGAACTCCGCGACCGGCGTCGAGCCCGTCGCTTTGAGGGTTTTGAACGGATCGCCGTTCTTCACCACACTGACCGTATAGTCGCCACCGGAAACAGTTTTTCCTGTCAGTTGCACACGGAATGTAACCGGCTTGCCGGTTGACTTGGCGTTGTCGCCCATCATCATGTCCATCTTGCCATCTCCATCGAGGTCGGCATAGAACTCCACGCGGGGCGCATAGGGGTTCTGGCTGACGGCAACGCGCCCGTTGGTAAGGGCGTCGACGACCGCTTCTAAAGTCCGTTCCCTGGCAAATACCCAGGTCGTGGGAGTTCCAACATAATTGGCCTCTCTCTGGTAGGTATTTTTTGTCGCCAGTTGGGGCGAATCCGGGGTGCCATGATGGGAGTCGCTTCCACCCCTGCCGGTCAGCTTGCGGCCCGAAGAAAGCATGTCGTCCCAGATCATGATCGCATTGGCGTTCTTCGGCCATACCGCAGAGTTCCAGACCTCGATCGAGTCGACCAGATCGTAGGAGAACCCAAAATGGTCTTTTCCGCTCGGATGGTTGGCCGATAGATGAACTCCAAGTTCCTTCTTCACGGCTCCGATTACGATGTCGCGCTGATCGCGAACGTCGTAGAGGCGTTGATGATCGTATGGCCGGGCAGAGAACACATTCCCGTGGCCACGAGTTGTCGTCCACTCCGCTCCATAGAGAAGCAATACGGAGCTTGACTTGAATTCCGGATCGGTCCAGGTGTTGTGCGCAACGTCGCCCTGAACATGATTGTCATGGTCGCTGATGCAGAGATAGTCCATGCCGACCGACTCAGAAAAGGCGATGATCTTTGCCTCGGAATTATTGCTTGAGTCCTCGCTGTGCCGGGAGTGCAGGTGAAGATCGCCCTTTAGCCACACGCCGTCACTGAGGCTGGCGATCGGCGGCAGCGGCCCGACATCGACAGGCGCCCACGGATTGCTATGGGTGGACTGGCCCACGAGGGAACTCCCAGCTGCTATGAGCAGAGCAGCCGCGAAGACATGTGCGCGCATACTTAATCCCTTTACCTTTGTAGAGCAATGAGAATAGGACTCCGAGAGGTATTGCCCGTGTACTTCATCCCTGAAGCTCATCGGTGAGAGTCCCATGCTTGATCGGGTCCGAGGCATGTGTATCTGTCCGGTTCACGATGGATCCGTATGCCGGAGTCGGTTGGCTCGGGCATACGGACACAAGGTGATCCGCTATGAATGCCTTAGAAGTTGAACTTCGCTCCGAACTCGATCGTGCGGTTTTCGTTGACCACCGATGAGATCACCCCGTCGGAGGCCGGGTTGCTGATGGCCGAACTCGGCACACTGAAGTTGGGATGGTTGGCGACGTTGAAGACATCTCCCCGAAGCTGTACTCTGTAGCGCTCGGTGATCGAGATATTCTTTTGCAGGTCCATGTCCCAGTCCTGGTAGTGTGGTCCCCGCAGCATGTCGTAGCCAGAGGTGCCGAAGGTGTAGGCCGGAGGCGGGGTGAAAGCTGCCGTGTTGAACCACTCGGCATGTGTCTTGTGAGAGGGATAGATGGGCACGCCCGGCACGCGGTTGGCGCGTCCGCTGGCGCCGTATATCTGACTGCCCGGCGCAGTGTAGCTCACCGAGAACGGCTGCCCGGTTTCGAACGAGGTGAAACCGGCCAATTGCCAGCCGCCCAGGATCTTTTCGGTGACCGGGTTCGCGTTTCCCAGCAATAGTTTGCCCCGGCCCAGCGGTAAGTCATAGGCATAATTGAGCATGAGCGTCTGCGGCGTGATGCTGCTGATGTTGCCGTAAGAGTCGCCAATGTTGGTCGGGTTCTCGAAGTTTTCAACACCCAGCACGCGAATCCACTGGTACTCGGCATTGATCATGAGGCCCCGTTTGTACTGCTTGTGCAAGCCCACCTGCAGCGCGTTGGTTGTCGTGTGGAAGGTCGGATCTATCTCGTCGGAGATGGTTGAGAAGGGCTGAAACGGCCGCTGTGACTGTTCGGTGTAGAGCCCGGGCGGCGCATAGTTGAGGTCTGGTGCGGTATTGCCGGGACCGCCGGAATTGTTCTGGTGAATGGTGCGCTGGCCGATGTAGCCGATGCGCAGATCCACTGCGGCTGGCAACTGGCGCTCGATGGCCAGGTTGTACTGCTCGGTGTAGGGCGTTTCGGTCTTGTGCTGGGCGACGACTGATGGGTTGGCGGGAACCGAGGAGGTCGCGGCGAACGGCGCATTCATCGTAAGCGAGGCCGTTGCGGTGTTGGTGTAGGTGAGGGTCGTGGCGAAGGGAAGATTGCTGAATCCCGTGTTGATATACGAGGAGGGGATCAGGTTGTAGTACTCACCTGCCGCGCCGCGAATAACGGTCTTGGGATCGAGCTGATACGCAAAGCCTAAGCGTGGCGCAACGTTCTTCATCGCCTGGCCCAGATATCCATACATGGTGCTGGGCAGGCCGACCGAGGTGGAGAGCACGGTATCGGGGATGTACGCCTGGTTTGCGAGCGCCGGGTAGTGGTCTCCGAAGACGACTACCTTGCCGACGCTGGGCACAAAAAGCGACTCGGTGCCGTATGGATTGTTGTGGAAGCGCTGAAAGTCGTAGCGGAGGCCGTAGTTGATGGTCAAGTTTCGGACCGGCTTCCAGTCGTCCTGGAAGTACATGCCGTACTGGCTGGAGTTGAAGCGCACCGCGTAGTCCAGAGGAGTGGCTGTCGATGTTGTGTTCGGATAACCCAACAGGAAGTCGGCGTACGCAATGCCGGTGTATTCGCCAGTGAAGGTGAAGGCGCCGTGCGACTCGGCACTGTTTTGCCACGAATCGTTATAGAGGTAAGAGAAACCGGCCTTGAAAGTGTGCTTGGGCAGAACCTTGGTCAGCGCCGTGTTGCCCTGGTAGGTCTGCTCGAGGTTCTTCGAGCCGGCTTCGGAGAAAGGCGTGATATTAGTGATGCTGATGCTCGGTGCGCCTTCCAGGGTCTGCGTGCCGAGGCCGGGAATGATTGCTGAGAAGTCAGTCAGATAATTCTGCGCAGAGCGATAGAGCGGCAGGTGCAGGTAAGAGATCTGGCTGTCCAACAGCAGCGTCGGAGAGAAGGTGTGCGTCCAGCCGGGGACGAAGATGTCGTTGTGCTCGCCGTCGAGCGCCACGCCGCCCACCAGGCTGGATCCGTCGCCCTCGCTCGCGACATCCTTGAAGGGGCCGTAGAAGGCGCGCAGCCAGGTCCCGCGAATCTGGTCCTTGTCGCTGATCCTGTGATCGATGCGCAGGTTGAAGCGGGTCACTTCCGTCGTG